>Ga0190367_1001318_pt1 | contig 14604 bp, 19 predicted proteins | sample 4872181011_MG_FD_171838 | JGI IMG/M metagenome (GOLD analysis project Ga0190367, IMG submission 171838) | Hydrothermal vent microbial mat bacterial communities from Southern Trench, Guaymas Basin, Mexico - 4872-18-10-11_MG | ecosystem: Environmental > Aquatic > Marine > Hydrothermal vents >...
TCAGCTTTTATAGCAGTATCGATTAAGTTCAGCGATTCCTCTGCGCACTCCTTAGCAAGTACGAAGTCCCCCTTCTTGTAATTCATGAATGCCTCAATAAGCTTCTGAAAGGCTTTATAGCTGTACTCCTTCCCTTCCCCCGTTGTAAACTGAGGCCTGAAAATACCTCCAAAGACGTACTTTAACCCGATTAGGATGGCTGCTTCTTGGATTTTCTCCATGGCGTCAGCTTGGGCATCGGAATAAACGCATAGGGTCTCATCGATTAGCTCACTAAACGTATACGAACCAGTGTAATCTGAGTACGCGACCTCCAAGATTGGGTGGAAAGGTGTGCTTTCAAAGGTCTTAAATTCTACTGTGAATACGGCTTCGCTACCTGCCCCTAAACTTTTTGGGACATCGTAAGCCTCGTAATAGCCCCACGGAAAGCGCAGCTTAACAGATTCTATGGTTAACTCCCTTTCAGTAGTGATATATACGAAGGCTATGCCGCTGGAATTCGAGCGGTAGGCATGTAGATAAGTTCCGTAATAATCGTCTCTTCCATCATAAACCGTCTTCCCAAATACCACCCTATGTTTAAGCTTTAGTTCTGGCTTAGGCTTCGTGATATTAATCGGTATGACAACTACCTCCTCTTTCACATCTTCTTTGATAGGCAATGACCGCTTTATCGCTTGCACTTCAACAGACGCCAGCGGTAAAACTACAATTAGGAGTATGAGTAGGTATGAGGCAGCTGCAAGCTTTCGCACAATCTTACCATCAGATAAAAAATTGTATAAAAGGTTTTTCGTTAATAGAAGTTAACAAGGGGTGTCCATTCTGGCTGTTGAGAAGATAAGCAAGCTTATATTTCCTAGACCTACTGCTCTAGTAACTACCTGCAATAAAGAAGGTAAGCCAAACGTCGCGTCGTTTTCCTTCGTTATGCCGATAAGCTTTGACCCAAAGTACGTTTGCTTTGCTGTGGCGCCTGAGAGATACACTTTCAATAACTTGCAAGAAGTGCGGGAGTTTGTGTTGAACATGGCTACTGAGGACATGTTAAAGGAGGTTTGGATTTGTGGCTCTGAGAGTGGTAGAGATGTTGATAAGTTTAAGTTGGCAAATCTTGAGACCGTGCCTAGCGTTAAGGTTAAGCCTCTGAGGATTAAGAAGTGCCCAGTTCAACTTGAGTGTGTTGTGGAGCTTATGGAGAGGTTTGGCGACCACTACTTAGTTGTAGGCAAGGTAGTAGCTGAACACGTTGAGACAACGCAGTTTAAGCCGATAATGCACTATTCTAGCAAGGAGTTCTACAAGGTAGGGGAGAAGGTAGTTTTTAGAGATTAGTAAATAAATATGTGTTTTCACATTTTTATTTGCTATGCCAAATATAACATTGTCAATACCAAAGGAAGTCTACGAGAAAATGAAGAAGTATAAGGAAGTTAAGTGGAGTGAGGTAGCTAGGAGAGCTATTGTAGAGTATCTTGAGAAACTCGAGAAAAGCAATGTGTACGATGTGGAAGACATAGCTATTCGCTTAGGGGAAGACGTTTTATCTGATGTTGAAAAGCTCAATATCGATGATGTTATTAAGAGCTTTGAAAAGATGAGGGAACTTGAGTGGAAGAGGTTCTTTACGACACTAGCTACTTAATTGAAGAGTATAGACATGGTGTCAGGGAGCTTGATGGATATACCACCGTTTTAAACATTGTTGAATTTCCAAAGGCTTTGGGAATTAGGAGGTTAAAGGTGATATACCCTTCGGTAGAGGATTTTGACGAGGCTATTAAGGTATCTAAAGACCTATTGAAAATAGGTAAGCCTCTGCCTGCTGTGGACATTTTGATAGCTGCAATAGCTCTTAAACGAGCGCTTACGTTAAAGACTAGGGATGAGCATTTTAAGCTTGTCAAAGAGGTTAGACCGTACCTTAAGTTGGAGCTTTTATAGATTTTGACATATTTATCTCCTTTATCTTAAGCACCTCAATGTCTAAGAGATGTAATGTTAAAAGCACTGGTTTAGGACTTGCTTCTCCTTTTCTTAGCTATCGGCTGCTCAATAATCTCAATTTCATGTAGTATAGGCTTCCTTTCCCCTGGCTTTAACATTGCCTGTTTTTGTTCGATGAGCTTTGCTAAGAACTTGCGGTTATAGCTTTTTGAAATTACCTTTGAGCAATCGTGGGTATTTCTTGTGAACTCGCCGTATTTGTAGCACCAGCCTACGTCAAAGTCTTCAAATCTAGCCCAGAATGGGCAGCATGCACATATCTCAGCTTCTTCTGCTTGTAGCAGCTTGTTAACGTAGCATGGGAAGCAGTATAGGTACTTGTAGCCTTTAGCATCTACAAAGCCTGTTTCAAGCCTCCTACCACAAGATTCACATACAACAATTGTGCGCATAGGACATCAATCCTCCTCGAGAAGATCTGATAAGGGGGCCATCTCTAACTCGTCTTCTTCCAATACACCCCTTCGATCAGGGGTTTTTCTCACGTTCTCATCAGTCATGGTTTGCATGCAAACTTGTTTCTAAACTTGCATAAAAATATGCTAGCTATTAAACTTTTTTCTCAAAATCTTTTAACATTAGCCTCTTAATTATTCTCTTAATTGTTCTCTTAGAAAGTTTATCGCTAATTAGCTAAGAAAAGCTTAAAACAAGAGAGTAGCTAAACGTAGAGGAGAGCGTGAAGCCTGGTTAAAAACAAGTTTGCTTGCAAACTTGCACGCGAAACAGAGGGGTGGGGTTTATGGAGGTGGACATCGAAAACCCTCAGACTGTCTGGGAGGCTATTGAAGAGTATCTTAAGAAAAACGCAATCGCATCTGTTACGGAGCTAAATAGGGTTATTCCTGTTAATAGGAATTGGCTTGCTGGTTTCTTAGCTGCTGGCGAGTGTTTCGGTTTTCTTGAGCGTAAGGGGACTAAGACTCACAAGCTTTATGCGCTTAAGTTAAGGAGTTCTGAGAAGTAGTTTTTCACATGAATGGTATTCCTAGTCCTTTGCACAGGAATTTTATCGAGACTACGAGGAAGATTATTCCGAATAGAGCTTTTATAGACCACGCTGGAACTTTTGGTACAAGTCTAGCGCCTATTTGTGCTCCTATAGCCGTGCCCACGCCTAGGCATATGGCTGCCATTATGTCTACGATGCCTTGATAAAGTTTAAAGCCTGACGACACGACGGCTTGCCCTATAAAAGACTCTAGTGATGTGCCAACCGCTATCTTAACTGGAGAGTGCAAGACGTAGATGTACAGCGGCATTAACATGTAGCCTCCACCTAAGCCAACGATTCCTGTTATAACTCCAACTCCAAAGCCTAGGATCGCCTTAACCCAAGAACTTCCTGGGACAACCTTTGCTTCAGGTAGACTTGTCTTCGAGCCTTTGGCTAAGCCGGGGCCTTTTCTCAAAGCTCCTTCATATATCATGCGCACTGAAGTGTATATGAAAGCTAGCCCTAAGATCACGTCTAAGAGCCAAAGCTGCCCCATTATGTAGACGAGTATTATTGAGCCGAGAGCTGCTCCTAGGCTACCTGCTACGTTGATTATTGCTGAGGTTTTGTGATCAACGTTTTTAATCCTTATGTGGGCAATAGCCCCCGATGCAGCGGTTATGATAACTGCTGTTATTGTGGTGCCTATTGCTACTGGCTCAGAGTAGTTGTAAATGAAGATTAGCACTGGCAAAATTATTGAGCAGCCTCCAATCCCCAAAAGCCCTCCCACCAAGCCTGCTAAGAGGCCTGTTCCAAGAAGTATGGAAGCCCATAGCAACATTGTTAAATCCCCTAAATGCTGTCTAAGTAGGTATATTTAAAATTTATCGATGCTTAGCGATATGTCGAAATATTGATAATAGAGAAACTCTGAAAAACTTAACTTTAGCTTATTCGGTCCCCTTCAATGTCTCAAAGGCTTTGGCTACAGAGGCTAACTGATTTGCTATAAACTTGTCTAAAGCTTCGAGAAGCTTGAATATCTGCTCATCCTTTATCCTATAAAGCGTGCGCCTTCCATCAATCCTCCTATCTAAGATCCCAGCGTGATATAGTATGTCTAGGTGTTTTGAAACTGTCGATTGTGCTTTGCCTATGACAGGAGCTATTTCGCAGACGCATTTTTCACCGCTTTTCAAAAACTCTATGATTTCAAGCCTAACAGGGTCTGCTAATGCCTTTAGTATAGCTAAACGTAAACCTGATACCACATTTTTCTCGTTCATCGTCCTTAACTTACAATTGTATAGGAAGACTTAAGTATATTACGCCATTCAAGGGGTCTCTCCCGCTCACGCTCTAAGGTTCTACATAGGCTTTGAATGCCTTAAATTGCTCAGCTTCTTTGAGAAATGCCGCTATGAGAAACATACATTACTTTATGTATTGACAGTGGTTTTAAGTAGCGTGGTTGATTCTATTAGGTTGTAGTTAACAGTTTAGCTGGAGCTTGGTCGCATGAGGGCAAGCAGGAAGCTTGTCTTAATTGGCTTATTGCTAATCGTAGTTATGGTGCTCTCACCTCTATACTCAGCTTTTGCACCTAAGCGTCCTGGAGAACCTGGTAGTAAAGCTGAAGCAAGTGTCCCCGAGCTTGCAGAAGCTTTGTCGTCGGGAAAGCCTGTTGTAATATTCTTCGCATCCGTTAACTGTACTCCTTGCGAATTACTATATGTCTATACTTGGATTCCAGCTGTCCAAAAGTATGGTAATCAAACGCAGTTTGTGCTACTTCTATACAGCAATGAAACGCATCGTGCTTTTTCAGACTACAGAGTTTACGCTGTCCCAACACTAATCTTCATTAATAAGCAGGGAATTATAGTTGAGAGAGTTGAAGGCTATATTAGCTTCAAGAAGTTTGAAGATATCATGAACTCAAAGGTCTTAGCATGAACTAAGCCACATGTTCTCCTTCAAAAATCTTTTGAGCAATGTGTTTAGTTTTTCCTAGAAGCTCTCGGCCAGCTTCACTTAGCTTATAGTATCTTAGCCTCCTCCTGCCTTTTTCAATGGAGAAGCTAGTTAGTAAGCCTGACTTCTCGAGGCTGTATAATAACGGGTATACTGAGCCAGCGTGTAGGTTTAAGCCTGTTAAGCTTCTCAAGTTTTTTAAGATGGAATATCCTGTCATTTCCCGTTTTTCAAGCAACGACAATATTGCAAAGCGCACTAAACCTTTCATTAACAGGATACCCGCTCTTCCAGGTGTTATGCTCATCATTAAGTTAGCCACCCTGCGCTGGTAGGATGTTGTTTGCCTGGTGTTTATTTTAATTTCGCAGTGTTTTAGAAATAAAAATTTTAATTTCTCTGTGTTTTAGTTTCTATAACTTTGCTTCTGGCTAGGCGTTGGAGGGGGAGGGATTAATGGGCTATCCTATTGTCTTGACTGCTGATAAAACTGTCATGAATACTTATGGAGGTAGCTTATTCTACGGCTTTATAGTTACAGCTCCTCGTAGGGCTGCTTGGTATCTCTCTCCTGAGAGGCTTCTCAAGCTTATCCTTTTAAACCCCCCATCAGATGAAAATGGCAGAGCAGTTGTAGCTCCTCAAGGTCTTCGCAGAGTGGAAGCCGCCTTGATTGAGAGCGGTATTGTGTCCCCCGATGAAGTTATAGTAGCTGTTCCCCACAAGCTAAGCGAGGTTGTAGGTTCTGAAACAAAGGTCATAGGGGTTAGCGTCATCGACCCACTGGGTATGGGGCCTGCCTCCACCACGCTGTCAGGACCATATGGGCTTATCCATGACGAAGCCAATAACGCATACCATTTTCGTAAACTTGTGACGAACAGTGTTATTCAAAAAGCGAGGAAGCTTGGAGCGTACCTAGTTGTTGGTGGACCTGGTGCTTGGCAGCTCACGCCTAAGAAAATGGAGGAGCTCGGAATAGATATCGTAGTGGTAGGAGAGGCGGAGCTATTCTTTCCTAAGCTTGTAAAGCAAATTCTGTACGGTGACGGTATTGAGACGCCAGCTATCATCAATATTCGCCCTAGTGAGTATCCAGATGAAGATCAGATTCCTCTGCTTAGAGGAGCTACCGTAGGCGGAGTTGTCGAGGTTTCTCGAGGCTGTGGCAAGGGGTGTCGCTTTTGCATGCCCACCTTGAGGAAGCTTAGACATCGCAAGCTTGAGGATATAATACATGACGTTAAGGTCAACGTGAACTTTGGTCAAAGAAGCATATGCCTACATGCGGAAGACGTGCTAAGGTATGGCAGCTATACCCTCGATGTGGACCACGAAAAGGTCATCAAGCTTTTTAGCGAGGTTAAGGCTGTCGAAGGAGTTAAGGGTGTCGGCATAAGCCACGCAGCCTTATCATCCATGGCTGCTAACAGACGCACTGTTGAGCAAATATCTGAGATTCTAGAGCTTGACAGCACCCATTGGTTGGGTTTTCAGACAGGCATTGAAACTGGTAGCCCGAGGCTTATTGAAAAGCATATGCATATGAAACCTTATCCGTTTAAGCCGAGTGAGTGGCCTGATGTCGTCGAAGAAGCTTTCTCCATAGCTGCTGACAACAATTGGGTTCCCTGCGCCACCTTGATAGTAAATCTTCCTGGGGAGAGCGCTGATGATGTCATTAAGACTGTCGAGCTTGTTGAAAGGCTTTACCACTATAAGAGCTTGATAACCCCCTTGCTGTATGTCCCAATGGGAGGGGGCATGGAAAAAGCTAAGCCGATGAGATTTATAGAAGATGCTGAGTGGTATCATTTTGAGCTCTACAAAGCTGTATGGAGACATAACCTTCGCTGGATGCATGTGCTTGCGCGAGACTACAGCAGGGGGAGCCACCCATTTGCTAGGCTCGCTATCACCATACTAGTTGAGGTTATTAGAAAAATTGTCAACCACAGAGCTGTGAGCTTTCTTGAAGAAGAACTTAACCGCAGAAAAGCGAAAGCCCTTATCACACCGTACGCTAGGACACCTAATAAGTAAGTAGCCATTTAGCAAGATTTTGCAACTTCAGTTAGCTTTAAAGAGATGGCTGTTCTTATCGGGCTAGCTATAGCTTTACGCGTACGAAGCCCGCGGTGTCTTAGTTGGAGGTTATTGAAGCTGTTGAGTTGACTAAGGTGTTTAACGGCCTTAAAGCCGTGGATAGCGTTTCATTTAGCGTACGTAAAGGAGAGATCTTCGGCTTCCTAGGGCCGAACGGCGCTGGCAAGACTACTACTATCAACATGTTGACGACTATTATGAAGCCGACAAGAGGTTTTGCTAGGGTAGCTGGCTTCGATGTCGTCAAGGAAGCTGATGAGGTTAGGAAGAGGATAGGCGTGTTGTTTCAAGATGTAACGCTTGATAGGGAGTTAACTGGCTGGGAGAATATGTGGTTTCATGGGCTTATACATGGAATATCTTGGAGGGAGCTTAGGGATAGGATCTCTGAGCTGCTGAAGTTTATTGAGCTTGAAAATTGGAAGAGTGTGCAAGTTAAGAAGTATAGTGGGGGGATGCTGAGGAGGCTTCAGCTTGCTGCGGCTTTAGTTCACGAGCCTGAAATCTTGTTTTTAGACGAACCTACCTTGGGCTTGGATCCTCAAACAAGAGCTAGAGTTTGGGATTACATCTTAGGCTTGAGGAAGGAGAGGGGTGTTACGATATTTTTGACGACACACTACATGGATGAAGCTGAAAAGCTCTGTGATAGAGTGGCTATAATTGATAAGGGCAAGATTATAGCGTGTGGTTCTCCAAGAGATCTTAAGCAACAGGTTGGCAACGACGTAGTTTATCTACGAGTGTCGTCTAAAGCTGACCTGTTAATCAACTTGTTGATTAAGGAAGGCTTAGCTTCTCAGCCTAAGCTTATTGGAAGCGATACTGTGTCTTTTACAGTGAGAAACGCGCATGAAACTTTGCCGCAAGCAGTCTCCTTAGCTGAAAAAGCGGGGATTAGGGTTGTAGAGGCTTTTTACAGCGAGCCTACGCTGGAAGACGTGTTTCTCAACTTAACTGGTAGAGGGCTTCGAGATGAGGAGGCTAGTGATTTCGAATTTTTCAGAGCTAGAATGAGGGGGAGGTTTAGGTGACTTCGTGGCATGTGGCAATTTATGTTATGTGGTATCGCCAGATTATACGCTTTGTGAGGATGAGGTCTAGGCTCATAAGCTCCGTTCTTCAACCAATCATGTGGCTCATATTCATAGGGGTTGGCTTTTCCTCAGCTTTGAGAGGTCAGCTTATAAGAGAGGTTTTTGGAGGCTTAAGCTACATAACCTTCATGGCGCCGGGGATAGTTGTTATGAGCAGCTTTTTCACAGCGTTTTTCTCAGCGATATCAGTTATTTGGGATAGGGAGTTTGGCTTTTTGAAGGAGATATTGGTAGCTCCTGTTCCAAGAGCAGCTTCTATTTTTGGCAGAGCATTAGGGGATTCTACTGTGGCTTTGGCTCAGGCCGCTCTGGTACTAGCTGCCTCCTACGTTGTCGTCCCATCTTTGAGGCTTGAAGGAGCTTTCGTAGCGTTATTAGCGTCGCTTCTCGCCGCGTTAACTGTCTCTGGGCTTGGCATAGCCATAGCTTCTAGGATTAAGAGCTTTGAAGGCTTTCACCTGATCAACATGTTAATTGCCATGCCCATGCTCTTCTTAAGTAATACATTCTACCCGCTTAAGACAATGCCAGATTGGATGAGAATAGCTTCTTCATTAAACCCTGTAACGTATGGTGTTGACCTCGCCCGCTACTCGTTAACTGGCGTTTCATACTTTGCTCCAGCTCATAGCCTCTCCATTTTACTATCATACGCTTTAGCTTTCACAATATTGGCCACTTACGCATATGCCAAAACCACTATTGAGTAGCAGCTTAAGGTGGGCAGGTGCTTTGGAGAAGATGGTGAAGTTTTTAAAAAGCTGTTGATATCTTGATTTTGAAATGTTAGGGGATAAAGTTAAGCCTGCTACAAAGGGTCAAGAGGAGCTCGTTGAAGCTCTTAAGTCGGATGAGTACGATGTAGTAGGCGTTTTCGGCCCAACAGGTACGGGTAAGAGCTTGTTAGCTATAGCATACGGGATTTCAGCTATCATGGAGAGCGAATATCAGAGGTTTTTGATTTGCAAGCCTTTAATAGACGTGGTTAGTGGTCGTGAAATACAAGTTGCTGACATAGGCAGTGAGACGTATACGCGAATGGCTTCAGCATACATGCAGGATATACTATCTGGCTTCATGTCTTGGGGCGATGTTGAGAAGCTCATGCGCGAAAACAAGGTAATTTTCGTGGACACCCACTTCTTAAGAGGCAGGACATTTGACAACTCAGTGATCTTCCTAGACGACGCTCAGTCAATTCAGCCTGAAAGCGCATGTGAGATATTGATGAGAATCGGGCACGATGCTAAGTTCATTGTAGCAGGGGACCCTGTTTTTCAAAGAGTTCCAGGAGTTGAAGGTGATGGAGCTACTTTAATACGCGATATATTGATGAGTGAGCCTAAAGCTAAGGTCATTGACTTAGGGCTTAAGGACATTGTGAGACCAGGAGCTAAGAGGGGGATTAGGCTTTTACTTGAGACTAAGATGAGAAAGCGCAGGCTTAGCGAAAGCGAGCTTAAAATTCTCGAATCAGCTAGGCTTAACGCCCCCGATGCAGACATTGTAACGGTAATTGAGTTTAGAGAAGATAAGGAGAGGTATGAGATTCGAGGAGAACACGTTCCAGACGCCTTGATAATAGTGAAAGAGGGACATCTCGGGAGAATTATAGGTAAGGAGGGGGAGCGCATCAAGAAGATTGAGGAGGAAACCCAGCTTAGGTTAAGGACTATTGAAATGCAGCTTGACTTTAGAAATTGGATTAGAGCGATTCACCCCGTATCGTGGGTTTACAAGTATATAGTCGATGTAGACTTTGCTGGACCAATGTTAGCAGTCAGCGTAGATAGTGAAGGACTTGGACCTTTCGTTGGACAAAGGGGCTATCATGTTAAGTTTGTGGACTCCATATTTAGGAAGCTTATAGGTGTTGGCGTCAAGACATATGAAGTGGCTGAGGAAAAGCCAGCTAAGAAGACGCGGAAAAAGTAGCTAAAGCTTAAGAGATATTAGTAAAGCGCTCATCGCTATCAACGCTCCGACGAGCGCGTTGCCTGAAGGCGTTAAAACCTCTGCTATAACTCCTCCTAAGAAAGACCCTGTTATGGAGGCAATTGATATTGTTGAGCCTAGGAAACCTGTTGCTGTAGCTCTTTCAACAGGGTTTCTCCTAACTAAGTAGATTAGCGATCCAGTATATAGAAAGCCCCAAGCAAAGCCCAACATCACCTGAATTGGTATTAGCTGGAGATAGTTTGTGGCAAGCCAGTAAGCTGTGAAAACTAGTGTGGATAAGCCTATGCCAGCTTGCACTAGCAGCTTTTCAACTTTTAACCTCTCAGCTAAGTAGCCAGCTAAGTTCATGGAAAACACTTGTACACCGCAGTTTAATGAATAGAGAAAACCTATCCAAAACTTGTTAGCTCCCAAATTTGCTAGGAAGATGGGGAAAACAGCCCAGATATTGCTAGCTGCGAAATGCCTTAAGTAGTAGGATGTGTAAAGCCACTTACCTCTCTTAACAACTTCTAAAAAGCTAACCTTCGCTTTATCACGTACAGAGATTTCAGTGCTCTCCTCAATTAATAATGAGAGAACTAAGGCTGCAGCGAAGCAGATTAAAGCGGCTTTGAAGATTAGCTCATATTCTGAAAGCGAGCCTGCTATTAAGCTGCCTACGAGCCAGCCTGCTGAACCAGCAGCGTTTAATAAGCTTATGAAGCGCTCATACCCTTTAGAGGAGGATACGTAAGCTACGAGAGGGTATATGGCAGCTCCTAGAGCAAGACCTGCAAAAGTCCTGGCGAAGAGCATTGATGGCAGATCGCTAATCAACAAGTGCGAGTACATAGCTAACGTGCTTAGAAAACACCCTAAGACTATGAAGGGTTTTCTCCTGTTAAGGGTGTCTGAAAGCCAGCCGAAAAACGAGTATGATAGAGCGTTGCCTATTTGGTAAGCAGCCATAACCACGCCTATCTCAAGGTAGGATAAGCCTAGCTCCACACCTAAGAGGGGTATGAAAATCCAAGCAACCTCTTCACCCACCTTTGAGCAAAAGTATATGCCGTAGGCCCCCTTGAACTTCAACTACGTGTCACTTCCAGCACTACTTCGTGCTAGATCTTAGAAACTAGCAAGAAAAAGAACTACAACTACTTTATTTACATGACGCCCTTAAAAGGTAAAGTTGCCGACTTATTTAAGGACTACAAAGCTCTTCTATAGTGCTCATAGGCGTCTTGTTCAACTTCACAACAGCTAGGTCACATTTTCTAAACTTATCTATAGCTTCTCCTACGGTTGATACGGCTTCAAGCGGTGAAAGCACTTTAACACCAGCTTTTTGGAGAAGCTCAAGGGCGCGTATGCTTAGCGAATATGTTATCACGTAGGCGATGTTCTCTCTTTTAACTATGTTTATTATCAGGTCATCAGATGAAAGCTTATGCTTCTTTACTTCATATATGCGATTATCGTCAAACTCGACTTGAACAAAAACCTCCGCGTCTTTCCAATGTGGATAAATCTTAGAGTCCAGCGTCCCAGGCTCATAGGATGGTATGAGAACTCTGCAAGGCTTCTTAAGCACACTTACACCTAAAATAGAGTTCTGTATGAGCTTTTAAAAACGTTTGTGAAATACGCATACGCGAAACGCACATAAAAGGTTTAACGAAGTTTATGAAAAAACCCAGAAACTTTTATATCTAAGCATTTAGAAATCTGGGAGTGGAGGTGGTCACATGTCTGAAGAGAGAAAGGGAGGTGTTGTCGAGAAGACCGGCGAGACTTTGACTAAAACTGTTAAGACAAGCATTAGCATAGCTGAAGACTTGTGGAGGGAGGTTAAGATAGCTGCTATAAAGCGTGGGCTGACGTTCAGTGAAGTTGTTAGCGCTGCTTTGAGAAAATGGCTTGAGCTTACAGAAAAGGAGAAGGAGGCTAAGAGCTAGCTTCACCATGTAAAAGCTTTTTGTCTTAGCTTAATGTATATGCCCACGTCATAGCCTATGATGTTGCCGCATGGACACTTAACGACGTTTCCCTCTCTAACGCTGTAATCTCTCATGATCCTGGGCTTCCAGCAATGCCATAGATGCCCGTCGCTAAGCTTGAGATACCTGAAGATTTCCTGACCGCATTTAGCACATTTAACAGATACCGTCTTAACCATAGCTTTTTCCATACCTCGAAATTTTTCTAGTCTTCTAACAGCTTCATTTCCTAGGCTCATAAATAACCTGTAGCTACTCTTTTAAGTTAAGACAAGGATTTAGAGTCTTTAAGGTGTAAGATAGTGAGCTTGGAGGAGTCTTTGTATAGAGTTGCTCTTAATGTAGTTAGGGTTAACTTGGGGGTTAAATCTGGTGAAAAGTTTCTGGTAATAACTGATTTTGAGAAAGAGGTTATTGGGAGAGCTTTGGCTAAGGCTGGCAGTGAGGTTGGAGCTGAGACCATTCTCGCCGTTATTAAGCCTAGGAGTAGGCATGGAGAAGAGCCCCCAGAGCCTATTGCCGAGATGTGGAGACACGTGGATGTCTACGTCGCCCCTACGAAGTTTAGCTTAACGCATACAGCAGCTAGGAGAAGAGCTACAGAAGCTGGTGCTCGCGGAGCTACCATGCCGGGCATTACTGTTGAAATGTTTTTGGAGACGATGACCATAGATTACAACGTAGTTAAGGGCTATGTTGAGAAAATGGCGGCTGCGCTAGAGGATGTTAAAGAGGTTAGGGTTATCACCGACTTAGGAACTGATGTTAAGATGTCTGTTGAGGGAAGACCTATCTTAAGGGATACTGGGCTTTTTACTGAAAAAGGCGCTTTTGGCAACTTACCTGCTGGGGAAGCCTTCATAGCCCCTGTAGAGGGATCTGCTGATGGAGTCATAGTCTTTGACGGGGCAATTTCAGGGGTAGGACAGATAAGTAAGCCAGTAAGGGTGGTTGTTGAAAACGGATACGCTGTCAGCTTTGAAGGAGCTGAGGAAGCTAAGAAGCTTGAGGAGGTCTTGAAGTCTGTAGGTAGGAGGGAGGCGTTTAACGTAGCTGAGATAGGTGTTGGATGCAACCCAGCTGCTAAAATCGTGGGCAACGTATTGGAAGATGAAAAGGTATTCGAAACTGTTCACATAGCCTTTGGCGATAACAGCACCATAGGTGGAAAAACCGTAGCCGGAGTACACTTAGACGGTATTATCACTAAGCCTACGCTAATAGCTGATGGCAAGGTTTTGATGGAAAGGGGTAAGTGGAGGATTTAGAAAAGGCTATATGATGAGCTTCCCACAGGCTTTTACTCTTATTCGCACGGCATTGCCAGGTAGGTAAGCTAATGGTATTTCCTCGATATCGACTACTTCAACGGTATCGGGCTTAGCGCCAGCTTTTATTGCCTCGTTTATAGCCATCTCCTTCGCCGTCTTAATCGCTTCATCCCTGCTCATGCGCTCTAATGAAAATACCCTATCGATTTCACCGCTTACCTGCGCTATGGCTGCTCCGATGGCATTGGCGTATTGGAAGTGTTCTGGGCGTATTACCTTTGAAACGCCTTTAAGCTTATCATAGTAGTATGGAGGCAATATTATTCCACCACCACCTACCAAGACTACTGGTACAGGCTCCGGGCTCGTCTTGATCTTGTCGATACACCCTTCAACTCTTTCAATTATCTTCGCTATAGCTTTGCTTACTAAATCGGGATCTAGGTGCTTTAGCCTATCTAAGTTGATTCTAGGGTCGTCGATTTTGGCATAGCCTCCCGCTAAGGCGATGTCTGTTGTAGTTAAGGTATCTCCTCCCCACGCTATGCCCTTAGTAGTTAGCTCGTAGCCAACGCTTTCAGGACCTATTTCTATACCTCCATCAAGTACCTTAACCAAGCTTCCGCCGCCACATCCTATTGATATTAAGTCTGGCATCCTGAAATTCGTGCGAACTCCTCCTATTTCAACGGCTATTGCCGATTCCCTTGGAAAGCCTTTAACTATCATGCCTACTAAGGTTGTTGTCCCACCTATGTCGACAACTACGCCATCAGTTAAGCCTGTTAAGAAAGCTGCTCCTCTAATGCTGTTTGTTGGGCCTGAAGCTATTGTCCTAATTGGATAGCGTTTAGCATACTCTACTGACATCAGCGTACCGTCGTTTTGAGTTAAGTACAGCTTAGCTTTTTCAATACCAGCTTCCTTCATCGCCTTAACGAAAGCATCTATTGCGCTCTCAGCTACTTTGACTACAGCTGCGTTTAATATCGCTGCGTTTTCCCTTTCAATTAGCCCTATGCTGCCAATCTCATGTGAAAGCGTTATCGGGATTCTCGAGCCAAGTTTTTCAGCCAATATTTCATACGCCCTTTTCTCGTGATCTGGGTTCACTGGTGAGAAAACGCCACATATTGCTATGGCTTCAACGCCTTGTTTAACAGCTTCTTCAGCAAATTTCTCGACTTCGCCTTCATCTAGTGGGCTTATTTCTCTGCCATCGTATTCGTGCCCGCCAGGTATTATTCTCCAGACGTTGCCTATAA
>Ga0190367_1001319_pt1 | contig 14599 bp, 16 predicted proteins | sample 4872181011_MG_FD_171838 | JGI IMG/M metagenome (GOLD analysis project Ga0190367, IMG submission 171838) | Hydrothermal vent microbial mat bacterial communities from Southern Trench, Guaymas Basin, Mexico - 4872-18-10-11_MG | ecosystem: Environmental > Aquatic > Marine > Hydrothermal vents >...
CCCCCAAAGAGAGACAAGAGCGTAGTTTAGGGGTCTCTGGCTTTTATGGTGACTACTGCTCCGGGCTCCCCCCTAACGTAGATCGTCAGTAACCCCTTGGAGATGTTTAAGGAGCACGAGGAGCTGCCGCCCACGTCGTCCGTGAGCACTAGGTGGTAGTAGTTGGGCGGAGTCCTCAGAGTTACCTCCTCAACGCCGCGCTTAACGACGACTCTCAGCTCAAAGGTTCTGTCATCCTCGTTAAAGTGGAAATATGTTACCTCCGAAGTATAGGACTCCACGTGGGGCCTCTCCAGTACTTTAGCTATTTCCTTGGGTGTCCCATTAAAGTAGAGTAAGGCGTAGCCTACATCCCTCAGCCACAGGCACCAGTACGCCCAGCCCAGCACGTATTTATCCATGGCCTCGACAACGTCTCTAGCCCAGTCTATGGCCCTGTAGGCCTGTGAGCCGACTCCGAACTCCCCCATCCAGAGAGCTACACTTAAGCGTTCAGCGGCTTCCACCCACTCCTCTAAGGCTTCTACCAGCTCCTCCTTAGTGATATGTTCATACCCCGTTACGCCGTCCCAAGTTCCACCAGCGTAGAAATGCCCGGTCAGCACGGAGTTGGGGACGTCTATCGAGAAAACGTGTTTCACGTCGCTACCCCAAGGCGGCATGTACATGACTATATGGTTAGGGTCTATCTCTCTTATCTTCTCGGCGACATATTCATAGAAGCGGGCGGTAAGCTTGGCGAACTCCCCCCGGGGGATTAAGTCGTCGTTAGGCATAGGCTCGTTGAAAAGGTCGTAAGCGGCTATGCAGGGCTCGTCCCGGAATATCTCGGCTAAGATCCTCCATATCCTAGCTACTAACTCCCACTTCGACTCATTTTTAAAGAAGAGTACTGACGCCGTCCTTTCATCAGGCGCGTCGGGGGAAGCCCAGTCCGGCAGCCCACAGCCCTTAAATTTCGGGGACCACTTCCACTGGTGTAAGTCTAAAACCACGTATAACCCGTGTTTCTTCGCTAGGGCGACGTTCCTGATTATAAGAGCTAAGTATGCCTTATCTATGACTCCCGGCTCTGGCTCTAAGTACGCCCAGCCGAAAGGTAGTCTTACTACGTTTAAGCCCCAACTAGCCACTAAGGCGAAGTGCTCCTCTCTATGTTTTAACCAGCCGAACTCCATCCCTATGTAGTTTACACCCCTCAGGACGACTTTACGCCCGTCCTCACCCACTATGTTGTGCCCCTCAACTCTCAGGAAGCCGTGCCCGGGACGAGGGAGCTCTTTAAGGTAGCTTCGTAGTCCCTCTAGCGCCAAGTCGCTAATCTCGCCGTACCTCCTCTCCAAGAAGGAGAGCATAAGCCTATCGTAGAGGGGTCTTAGCTCCTCCGGCTGAGTTAAGACGAAGAGAAATTTAACCGCTGAGAGGGCTTTTTCCAACTCGTCGGGGCCGTCGTAGGGCTGTATTACTATTTTAAACCTAGAACTCGTAGCCTTGTTCCACTTCCTATACACCCAGTACTTGAAAGAGTACGCTGAACCTCCCCAAGCCCTCTCGTCGTCGACTGAGACTGCCAGCTCGTTCAACGTGAAGAAAGCGACCCCTCCGACCGCTACGCCGTAGGAGGCCTCGGAGTACACGATTTCATCGCTCCTGAACGAGGGGGGCAGCTTCACGCTCCTTGTCCCGTTCCACTCTAAGACGAGTAGCTCGGCGCCAGCGTAGTTATGGACGTCTAGACCCCAGGAACCCCAAGCGACCGCCTCTACCATTCCGGGGCTGAGGACCTCTACCTCCCCTTCGAGAACTATGGATTCGCCCTCGACCTTGACTGTGTAGTTGTACTTCGCCAGGTTCCCGGCTTCCCCAACAACTCTAACCTCTCCCTCACCAGTCTCTACCCTAGCTTTAAGCCACGACTGGTGTTTAAAGTTCGACCACCCAGTAGTCCATACCCCAAAGCCTAACTCCTGAATTGGAGCGCCTCTACGCACAACTTTTAGAGCCCCGCTCCTCGCGTCTATCTCTACTTTAAGGTCTCCGACGCTGAGAGTGATTGGAGGAGGACTAGCCCAGTATAGAGATGCAAGCATAACGGTTATAAGGAGAAAGGGTAGTATGCGCATATCCACTGCCTAAACCTCTACCCCAACCCTCCTGTAAAGCTCAACGTACCAGTCTGGATATATAGGTTTCTCAACTCTCCTGCCAGCCGTGTATGGCTTAATGTCCAGTACGGGCGTGCCGTTAAACAAGTCCAGCCCAGAAACCTCTAAGATGTTACCCCTAACCCCCTCAAGCCTGACTATTGAGAGAGCTATCGGGTTAGGCCTGTGGGGAGAGTCCGAGGCGAACACGCCTATCTCCGGTAGTTCCTCTAGCTTGAGGCCTAGCCTGACAAGTCTGCGGGGCCTAACGACCAACACTTTCCTCTGCTCCTCAGTCACTTTATGGAGGTAAGCTATCAGTATTATGTGCGAGAAACCCGCGAGACCCTTAAGACCGGGAGCGTACTCCTTCGAGACTACGACCCTGCCGCTAACCCCATAAAAACTCGATTTAACCTCCTCGTCGCTGTAGGGGGTCTCGACGTACCCTATGGGCTTGAAGCATATCTTCACTTTTACCTCCCCGAGAAAGGTTAAGTAAGTCCTATGAAAATAATTAACCAGGAATTCCAGCGGGGTCTATGTTGTCCGAGAAGATAAGTAGAGTAGGACCGTACAAGCTCGGAGCCTTGATCAAGAGAGTAGGGCCTATCATGGTCTATGAGGGGTACCACGAGGAGGTGTGGGTTCGGAGAAGCATTAAGGTCCTGCCCGCCATACACGGGAAACCCGACCCGTCGATAATCTACGTTTCGAGCCCCTACCTGGCTAGAGTGTACGAGGTGGGGGTTGAGAGGGAGTGGAGCTACGCGGCTGAGGAGTGGAATCCCTGGCCTACGCTCAGAGAGATAGCTAAGACTAGGCGGCTAACTAGTAAGGAGGGTGAAAGCCTGTTACACGACCTTCTCCACGCCGTAATCTCCCTCAGGAAGGCTGGCCTAGACCACAGGTACCTAGTTCCCGACTTAATTCTAGCGACTCCGGGAGGGTTTGTGTTAGAGGGGGCTGGGGTAGCCCATTTGTTAAGGGGTCACGAGAGCCACGCCGACATAGTGGAGATAGTTAAGACTTACGCTGAGGTCGGGGCCTCACTCATGCGTCCCCTAAGACTGGTATCCGAGGGCAGGCTTGGAGAAGCCCTGGCGTCTCTAAGAAGTGCCTTAGACAAGAGGGCCTTAGAGAGGTTAGCCAGAGTCATAGTAATGTTAGCGGATATAAGTAGCCCTGAAGCCACTGTCCTGAGGAGGAAGACTCTGGCCCTACTCTCGCGTAGGCGTGCCAGTCTAGAGGAGGTAGAAGCCCTAGAGGAGGAAGTTAAGCGACTACTGTCTATGTAAGGAAACATTTTTTCGCCCCGTGTAGTAATAAGTAACTTGGGGTTCCATTTGAGCGTAGAGGTAAAGTTGTGCGGGTTAAGTTCTAAGATTTCTCATGGCAGATGTCCTGTAGGAGAATACAGCATTACTGTCGATGTTAATTGGGGTGAGCCTCTTAAAGGAGTTGTAGAGACCATCGCCCTCATGTTCCCTCCCTCAAAAGTCAGTTACTCAAGGGAGTTCGGCTCCGTCACTTTGAGGATAAAGGGCAGAATGATAGGGATATACTCCTCCGGGAAGATTAGCTTCTGTGCCCATAACGTAGATGATGCGCGTGAAGTCGTAGAGTACGTGAAAGATTTGATATCTAAGGCTAAAGAGAAAATAGCTAGAGAAGGCGTACCTGATCAAGGAAGGGTTGAGCGCTGGACTAGGATGAGCGCGCTCCAGCTCTACAAGTTCCTCCCCAAGACTAACTGTAGGAAGTGCGGAGAACTCACCTGCTTAGCCTTTGCCATTAAAGTCCTAAACGGAGAGAAGAAGCTGAGAGAGTGTAAGCCTTTAGGAGAGCTGGAGAACGAGGCCCTCCTAGAGGGATTAAAAAAGGAGCTGGGATTAAGCGCCCTTGAAACCTTAGGGTGGGGCTAGGCGGGCCTCTCCCTGTTACCGTACCTCTCGTAGTGCAGAACCTCCTTCAAGGGCTTCCTGGGCTTGACCTTGGGCTGCTCGTCTGGGTAGCCCACGGCTAGAATTGCCAGCAATACTTTCTCCTTAGGTACGCCGAGTATCTCCTTCATCTCCTCGTAGCGGAGAGAGTTTATCCAGACAGCCCCTAGACCTAGAGCGTGTATGGCGAGCCAAGCGTATAGAGTGGCCAGCGCCCCGTCGACTTGGTGGGTAACCGGAGAGGTCTGGGGGTCTGATACCACGGCTATAGCGGCTGGGGCGTTTAGGAGGGGGCTGGCGGCCCTCGACACCTTACCGAGTTTGTCTATCGTGTCTTTATCAGTGATTATTATGAACTCCCACGGCTGAGCGTTCCTGGCGCTCGGCGCCTGCCTAGCCACGTCAACTATTCTCTCTAGGACTTCTAGGGGGACTTTCTCGGGCTTGAACTTCCTGATGCTCCTCCTTGAGAGAAGGAACTCTATGTACTCCTCCTTCATACGTGAGAAACACGGCGGCGTGGCTTTAAAGGTTAGCTGGCATGTACTTGATCCACAGCCTCTCGCCGAAGGTAGAGTACCCGACCCTCTTGTAGACTCTTATGGCCGGGAGGTTATCTTTACGTACGTGTAAGAAGGCCCACTCGCCGCACTTCAACGCGTCTCTCGTTATAGCAGACACTACCGACTTGGCGTAGCCCCTCCCCCTGTAGTCGGGGTGGGTATAGACACCGCCTATAGCCCACACCTCCGGCATCCTAAGGTAAGCATAGGCCATCGATACGAGCCTACCACCCACCATCACCCCGTACGTGTAGGACTGCCTGAGTATAGCTCTAGCCCTAGCCAGTCTATCCTCCCCCGCCCTCTCGGGCGGTAGTAGGTCCGCCAGTTTTTCTAGGTGCTCCATTCCCAGCCTGATGGCTAGCTCTGGGTTTGTAGGATTGAAGGACTCTCTGTCAACCTTCATGTCGAGGTACACCCCAACCTCCTCAACGCGTCCCCTCTCCTCGAAGAAGGCCTTAACCTCGTCCGCCTCTTCCAGCGGAATGTGAAGCAATAGGGGCTCATCCGCTATCCTCGGTAGCAGACTTAGGAAATCCCCGTACATGTGTACGGCCGCCCGCTCTCGCTCGCCTTTCCAGACGAGTATGTAGCCAGCTATACTCTCCCTCCATAGTACGTAGACTTCAGTCCTCCCGTAGTCGTATACTAGGTCGTGGACTATGTAAGCGTGGCGGGGCGCGTCGTTTCTGTACATCTTCACGAGGGCCTCCCAGAACACGGGTAAGTCGCGCTTAGTCAGCACCTCACCCCGCATACCTCCTATACGCGCTAAGAGTTACTTAAATCTGAACCCGTAGTACCGTTAGGTAATAGCTCCCATCTAGGGAAGACCCTTTAACCACGTCGGCGTGGTAAAGGCGATGAGGATAGGGTTCGTAGGATTAGGGGTTATGGGCACGGCGATGTCGAAACGCCTGCTCTCGCTTGGATACGAATTAGTGGTCTGGAACAGGACTATAAGTAAGGCGAAACCCTTAGAGGAGCTAGGCGCCAAGGTGGCCAGCTCACCTGTAGAGGTAGCCGAGAAGAGCGACTACGTACACATGGCCGTAGCCGACGACCACGCTTCTAGAGCCGTAGTCAGACCCATCTTGAAGGTAAGGGATAAGAGAGTAGTAGTGGTGAACCATAGCACCGTGACCCCTATGCTTAGCGTCGAACTCTATGAGGAGGCGCGCGAGAAGGGACACGCTTACCTAGAGGTTCCAGTACTCGGCAGCTGGACGGAAGCCGAGAAGGGGGAGCTGCTGGCCATGGTCGGCGGGGATAGAGAGGTGTACGAAGAGGTGCTACCAGTACTTAGAGGACTTTCGAAGGAAGTAGTCTACGTGGGTGAGATAGGCAAGGCCTCGGCTTTTAAGTTGGCTGTGAACTTAATGTTGTTCAATATAGCCCTCTCGCTCTCCGAGTCTATAGCCTTAGTCGAGTCTTGGGGAGTGGACTCCCAGTTGCTACTGGACTTTATGAGGAAGACTTGGCTTAAACCGGTGGCTGATAGGTATGGTAAAAGGCTCAGGGCTGAGGAGTACCCACTGAGGTTCCGCCTAGTCCTAGCTTCTAAAGACCTCCTATATGCCGTGAGAGCTGGGCACTACAAGGGTCAAGATATACCTCTTACTTCCTCCTCGGCTCAGACCTACCTGGCAGCGGCTAGGGCTGGCTTTGGCGACAAGGATTATAGTAGGATATACCACTACCTGAAAAGAAAAAGGTGATTAAGTCAACTTTATCTACCTGGTTCACCTAAGTATATTTGATGACCTTAGTAATCAAGAAGATAGACGAAAAAAAGCTAAGGGAGTTTAAAGCTGAAGCTATTAGAAGGGGATTAACCCTGTCACAGGCCATAGAAGAAGCCATAGAGCTTTGGCTTAGGAGACCAGCCTTACTAACAGAGGAAGATGTTAACAATTTAGTTTACGTAAGAATGAAAAGGCAGCTTGAAAAGTATAAAGGTAAGTATGTGGTCATAGCTAGAGGTAAGTTTCTGGGAGCTTTCGATACCTTAAAGGATGCGGGCTTAGCTCTAAGGAAGTTAGATGAACTACCTAAACACGCAATAATAGTGAAAGTTGGGGTAGACAAAGCTATTGAAGGGGAGCTTGAATGGCTAGGAGGGTCTATAGAGTTTCAACGTGTATGAAGTACGTTAGAGGGTTATTAACTGATAAGCCCGTTCTAAAGGTCAGGATGTACAATGTGTTTGGGGAAGAATTCCCCCGTAAGGTGGAGCTAGTCATAGATACAGGGTATGAGGGGTCTATAATGCTGAATAATAACTACTACTCTTTCTTCGCTAGTGCTGAATTGCCTAGAGAGATGTGGAGAATGTACAGGACCCTTACTGGACGTGTTATAATGAGAGTAGCTAGAGCTTTAGTCGAAGTAGGAGGCACTAAACTTGAAACTTATGTAGAGACTCCTTTGTTCGGTTTAGGAAAGAACCTTGCAGGCAGGGAGTTTTTAAATAAACTGGTAATAGTGCTCGACGGTATACGTAGAGAAACTTGTCTATGTGAATGAACTAAAAACCTTAATATAGGCTACTTTCGCTGGGTAAGTAGAGGTGAGACTTGTGGCCGTAGGCCTGCCAGCCTCGCTGACCCTAGGGCGTATTATTGAATTCCTGATCGGGTGGATAGTGAGCGGCGTCATAATATACGTAGTGCTGAAGCTATACCCAGGAAAGCAGAAGATGGAGTCCTTATGGGGAGCTATGCTCGCAGCGCTTATAGGAGAAGCTATCTACACGTTCTTCAACATTATAGGGATACCCTACGGCACTATACTGGCCCTCTTCGTTTGGCTGTACGCCATTAAGAAGATGTTCAACGTCGGGTGGGGCGGCGCCATAATAATAGCTGTGCTAGTCTACGTATTCAGCGGGATCGTGAGCCTCTTAGGCATACCCCACCTGCTCTAAAAACTTTCTTTTTATTTTAAGCTTCTCGTTAATTTCATACCAGTCCACACCTAATTGTACCTAGGTGAATAAATGGAGCTAAAGGACGTAGTACGCTCCTTAGGCCCCGAGATAGTTAGGGCTGGCAGGGAAGCGTACTCTAAGGGGCTAGTAGTCGGGTCTTCTGGCAATATAAGCGCCCTCGACCCTTCCGGGGATTACGTGGTCATAACGCCCAGCGGGGGCAATCTGGGCAAGCTCCAAGTAGAGGACTTAGTAGTGGTGGATAGGAAGGGTAGGAAGCTCTGGGGGAGGGGCAAGCCCTCGATAGAGACCCCCATGCACCTAGCCATTTACGAGGTCAGGGAGGACGTTAGAGCGATAGTCCACACCCACGCCCCTATTGCTACCGGTTTCAGCGTAGCCGGGGTAGAGGTCTTACCGGTCAATGTTGAGAGCAGGATTTACATACCTAGGGGTGTGCCCATAGTCCCCTTTAAACCCCCGGGTACCAGGGAACTCGCTGAAGCAGTTAGGAGTAGGATGGCGGAGTACGACGCGGTAATCCTGGAGAGTCATGGGGTGGTCGCAGTGGGGAGAACAGTGGAGGAAGCCTTACACCTGAACTTAATAGTCGAGGAATGCGCTAAAGTACAACTAGTAGCTAGGTTGCTGGGACGAGTCGTTACTCGCGAGGAGTTAGAGGAGAAGTTCGGGGGATGGGAAGGTTAAATAGCTACTGAGGTAATATGAGGGTAATAAGAGATATGAGGTAAAAGCGTGGGTAAGAGTAATTTAATCGTAATAGTATTGATAGCCTTCCTACTGTTGCCTGCCTTCTGCGCCGCTGAGCCATCGACGAACGAGCGGGTCTACCTCTACTCTAGGATTAACCCCTCCGTGGTATACGGAGATAACGTGGTGTTTACTGTTGAGGTCTACACTGCCAGGGAAGGGGTAGAAGAGGTTTGGGCGTATAGGGTTGATAAGAGCTTTAGGCTTAGGGATGACGGGGTGCCTCCAGACAGGGTTGCAGGGGACGGAGTGTACACGGGGGTAGTCAACCTCACGGGGCAGTTTTTCTCATTTAGATTCTTCTGGGGAACTACATCGGCTAACAACGTCATAGGCATAAGGATAAAGATGGCAAGCGGAGAGGTGAAAGAGTACGAGGGAGCTATGTTCTCTGTCGTGAGGCCCGGCGTCAAGTTCCCCGTAGTTAAGCTGGGCGACGGCTTATACGCGACTCAATACGCCTTCTTTATAGTGGATAAGAGGAGGGAGATATTCCCGGACTTCCCCCTGGATGACATTTACTGCAGTAAGACATTCCCGGAAGCCTACAAGAAACTTTACTCGGTGTTCCCGGACGTGTTCGACTTCATAACCCTAATGCCAGCAGGCAACATCTACAAGAAGAAGGATTACGCAGAGAACGTGCCCTACTACGTGCCCGTTAAAAACGACGTGAAGAACATAGGTCTTTCCTTATTCAATGACGCCGAGAAGTACGGCTCGGCTGGCAGGCTCAGAGGGGTCATATACCACAGCTTCGGCTACGGGGCCATACTAGACCACGAGGTGGGCCACGCCTGGGGGGTTGACATAGGGAAGAGCCTGGGGATAACTACGGATAAGCACCACTACGTCTCTAACTCTGACATTTACGGGCAGATGAGCGAGTTCTACGTGTATAATGGCGAGTATTACAAGTTCATAGATAACGGCGACGGGACTTTCAAAGCCGTGAAGAACCTGGAGATGGAGGGGACAGTCCCCTACGCCCCCCTCACTCTCTACGCAATGGGGCTCATACCCCCAGAGGAGGTGCCGCCAATCCACATACTAGAGGGAGAGCTAGACTTCAGCGAACCCAACAAGGTTAAACCTGAAAGTATAAGGACTATTACCATATGGGACATAATAGAGGCTGAGGGGGGCGAGAGAGACCCCCCATACGAAGAGGCTCAGAAGAACTTCACTATGGCCTTCATAATAGTTAAGCCCGAGGAGTTCACCCCGGCTGAGTACGCGTTCTTCTCTCTCATCTCTAAATTCTTCAGCTCCTGCGAGAGAGGGGAGCATTACCTTACGCCCTTCTGCACGGCTACTGGTGGGAGGGGGCACATGAACACTACCCTACCCATAGTTATATCTACGTTTAAGGTCAGCGCCAGCCCTACGAGCCTGGAAGGGACGCGGGGAGAGAAAGTCTCGCTTGAAGTCACGGTAGAAGCGGTGCACGGCTACGATAAAACAGTTCAGGTATGGGTTGAGGGGCTTCCCAGGAACTTCGCAGTGACAGTTAACCCACCCAGCGGCAAGCCGACTTTCAAGTCTACTGTGAAGATATCGATTCCTGAGGACGCAGAGGGTAGCTACGTGTTCAAAGTGGTGGCTTACTCCCCGGAGGACGACTGGAGGGAAGATGTTGAAGGCATCGTACTGAGAGTGGCTAAGGGAGACTTCCAATTAGTAGCAGATGTCACTGAGGGTAAAGTGGAGAAGGGAGGGAAGATCACGTTCACGCTCCAAGTAGTACAAGTCAAAGGCTTTAGAGACGCTGTATCACTAGAAGTAGTTAGCGGCCCTCCCGGCGTTACGATTACAATCTCCCCCAAGCAGGGCACTCCGCCCTTCACTTCCACTATATCAGTAAAAGTCTCGGAAAAAGCCCCCACCGGTAGAGGCTGCTTAAAAGTCGTGGCTACAGGCGGCGGTATAACTCACGATAAAGTGTTCTGCCTGGAGATATACGAGGCGGGGGTAAAGATAGAGAAACTCTACTTGTACTTGACAGCCGCGTTAGTAGTCGTGTTGATAATACTAGCGATAGTAATAAAGAAAATGTAATTTCCCCTTTCTTTTTACTCCTCATATTCCCCTATTTTTCCATAGTTGCTGACTACGCCCAGTACGCGCATTTTAAAACCCTTAGGAACCAGTAGGAGCCCGTAATTCTCTATTCTGGCCAGCCTAGAGATGTTCTCCTCAGTCAAATTGAGGAGCTTTAGTTTGCCGTAGTTTCTTATGCTCGTACCCTCAACGAGATCATCGCAGTTAATGCTGAGAACACTGTAGTTCTCTATCGCTCGCCCGAGGGATTTCGGCGGAGCTTGACCCTCGTACGCGACTATACTGCCTATGTTCCCCTCAAGCTTCTTGATGACGTGTTCGTACAGCTCTTTGGGAACCTTTACGACCGTGATATTCCTCATGCCTATCAGTTTCTCCCTGACGAGTTCAGGGTCTACGTCTCTGGCTACTATTACCTCGTCGCAGTCCCTCACGTAAATCGGGGCCTTCTCAAGGGTCTCCCTGTCTATTAAGTACGTGGGGAGACCAGATATAGTTCTGGCCTTACTTTCCTCTTCTAGCTCCGCCTTCCCCGCGAATGAGAGTAACTTGTAAGCGAGCCTGCCTAACTCCGAGAGCCTGTACTTACCCATTTCAGTCTTCTCCAATAAGGGTTCAAGCCTCTTAAGGTGAAAGCCGAACGTCCCTGTCTCCTCTATCCCCGCAGCTGACATCATTTCCGTGAACGTCATGGACCCCTTCTCCCCAAGGGCTTTTATCACTGCTCGCCTAGCCTTGTGACTCAGAGCTTGGAATACGAGGTCAAACTTCTCCTCGCTCACTTTACCCACCACGTTGTACTGTGCTATTCGACATGAATTAGCTTTTTGAAGATACCTATAGACACTTTGTAAAAGAATTACTCGGACACTCTCTACATGCGTTGATAAGAGGTCTTGTGAGAGCGTTACCTTATATACTCTACTCGACAAAATTATCGAGTAGCCTCGACGAAGTGCCGGCGTTAGCGTTTAACTCGGCGTCCATAGCCGTGATTAGCTACTGCCCCTACAGGGTTTTATCGGCGGGGAGGATACTAGGAGAGAAGAGGTACTACATTACTAGCTTAAGGTTACTACTCCTATCTCTCGGGCTCGCGGGGGAGAGCTTAGCCATATTGTTCATAGTTACCGGTAGCTATCCGAGGGCTCGGACGTACGCCCTACTGGACAACCATAGTCTCTCCTCCCTACGCAGCTATGTACGCTGCTGGCTACGCATTACTCCTCCTTTCAAACTACGTGAAGGAGGAAGACCAGTTCTTGGAGTGCTATAACTCTAGACGGGATAGCCCTTCAATTAGCCTCTCTATAGAACGGGGGAGAAACTGGGTAGTAGGCTTTGTGAGGAGGCCAACATGCCTTACGACAGGCTGAAAGTCATACTGGATTACATAGAGGAGAGAGAGTTGGTAATTGTCAAGGAGAGGAGAAGGCGAAGATCTATAAGATAACTAGGAAGGGGTTAGACGCTCTTAAAAATTGGAGGAGGCTTACCTCATACTCAGAAGTCTCGGCTTAAAGAAATAGCTAGACAAGGTTTTTTCATGTAGCTCTTAAGGGCTCGCCAGTTGAGCACCGTGTGTATCACGCCCGCTCCCGTAGCTATAAAGGAGAAGTAGAAGCAACGCTCTTAACAGCCGATTTAAATATCTCTAGGCCTAGCTTAGCCTGCTCCTCGGTCATAGTTAGCGGTGGGATAAGCCTGATAGTACTCTTGCCACAGCCGAGTAAAACTAATCCACGCCTAAGGGACTCCAGCACTACCTTATTCCTTGTCTTGGTATCGGGCTCCTTAGTTTTCTCATCCTTTACGAACTCCACAGCCCACGCTAAGCCTAGCCCTCTAACGTCACCTACGCCTCGATATTCCGTTAAGCCGCCCAGCTCATCCCTGAACACACCCTCTAAGTCCTGTACGTGTGGTAGTAGTTTCTCGACAACGTTCAGGGTTGCTAGGGCCGCTATACAGGCTAATGCGTGCCCCCCGAAGGTGTTGGAGTGGGAGCCGGGCCTCTTGAAGTCTAAGCTCGCGTCGTATACGGTCGCCCCTATAGGTATAACCCCGCCGCTCAGCGACTTGGCCAGAGTTATTATTTGGGGGGCTACTCCGAAGTGTTCTATTGCGAACATCCTCCCCGTCCTACCCAGGCTCATTTGTACCTCGTCGTCCACGAGTAGTATACCGTAGTTATCGGCGAGCTTCTTCAGCTCGGAGAAGAAGTTCTTCGGCGGGATTACGTAGCCCCCCTCTCCCTGTACGGGCTCGAACACTATCGCCGCGACTTCCTCAGGGGGTAAGTAGTGGTTGAAGACCCAGTAGTCAATATACTCTATAACCCTGTTTACGAGTTCGCCTGGGTTCTCGTAGCCGTCTATACCCCAGGGGTTCCGGTAGGGGTTGGGGTATGGGACGTGGACCGCGCCAGGCATCATGGGGAAGTAGTTGGCCCTGTGGACGGGTTTACTGGCTGTTAAACTGAGAGAGCCCATAGTGCGCCCATGGAAGGCGCCTATGAAAGCTACGAAGTAGTTTCTACCGGTGGACTGCTTAGCTAGTTTTAGCGCAGCCTCGACGCTTTCAGTACCGCTGTTAGAGTAGAAAACCTTCTTCTCGAAGTCCCCAGGAGCTATGCTCGTGAGTTTCTTGGCTAGTTCTACTTGATAGGGGTTAAAGAAATCGGTACCAGCCGCGTGGGCTATCTTCTCAAGCTGTTCTAGAACTGCCTTCTTAACCTCTGGATGGGTGGGGTACCCGAGGTTGGCCGTCGAGATAGCGGAGGAAAAGTCCAGGTACACATTGCCGTCCACGTCCACCAGCCAGACCCCCTCCCCTCTCTCGATTACGAGGGGTAGGTGCTCAGGGTCGTGCGTAGTCGTAGCCACGTATTTCTTGTGAGACTCCATGACCTCTCTGGCTTTAGGCCCTGGAGGAATAACCTTTATGACAGGTTTATCATAATCCATAGGAACACCAGCAAATAAGGTAGAGGGGGAGGTCTCTTATTGTTTACGGGAGGGAGAAGCTACCCTAGCCTCTTCATTATGGGGAAGGGTATTACTTCTTTGATGCTGTAAGTTCCAACCATTATCATTACTAGCCTGTCAACCCCTATTCCTAGGCCTCCCGTGGGGGGCATGCCGTACTCAAGCGCTTCTACGAAGTCCCAGTCGTAGGGGTGGGCTTCCTCATCACCCTTCTTCATCCGCTCCTCCTCTTCCTCGAAGAACTTGCGCTGTAGTAATGGGTCGTTCAGCTCCGTGTAGGCGTTCGCCAGCTCCATACCTGCTATATAGAGCTCGAATCTCTCTATCAGGTCTGGGTTCTCCCTGTGAAGCTTGCAGAGAGGCGTCGTCTCCCTGGGGTGGTTCAGTATGAAAGTAGGTTGTATCAATTTGTCCTCCACCAGCTTGTCGAACAGCTTAGCTATGGCGAGACCCCTGTTATAGCCCCCCGGTATGGTTACCCCCAGCTCGTCTAGCATTTCCTGTATCTCCCTGTCGGACAGACTGTCAACGTCGAGCCCGGCGTACTCCTTGAGAGCTTCCTTGAGCTCTATCCTCCTCCAAGGGGTTTCGAAGTTTATCTCGTAGTACCTGCCCTCCTCTCCCTTAGCCTCGTCTTCGGGTGAAGCGGGGAACTTCACCTTTAACGTGCCTAGAGCCCTCTTCACGACGTACGTTATCAATTCCTCGGTTAGCCTCATCATGTCGTTATAGTCGGCGTAGGCCTGGTAGATCTCGATCATGGTGAACTCGGGGTTGTGCCTCACGTCTATGTCCTCGTTCCTGAACTGCTTCCCTATCTCGAAGACCTTGTTGAAGCCAGCGATTATGTAGCGCTTGAGGTATAGCTCCGGGGAGATCCTCAAGTACCACTTCTCGTCTATAGCCCAGACGTGAGTCGTGAAAGGCCTAGCCGCAGCGCCCCCGTATATCGGCTGTAGTATTGGGGTTTCAACCTCGACGAAGCCCTTCTCCCACAGGAACTCCCTCATAGCCCTTATAGCCTCGAACTTTATCTCAAGCACCCTCCTAGACCTGGGGGAGAGCATGACGTCTAAGTAGCGCTTCCTATACCTGACTTCCGGGTCTTTCACTCCGTGGCCGTACTTCCCCGGAGGTCCCCTTAGGCTCTTAGCCAGCAAGCCGTACTCCCTAACGTCTATGGATAGCTCTCCCTTACGGG
>Ga0190367_1001323_pt1 | contig 14574 bp, 12 predicted proteins | sample 4872181011_MG_FD_171838 | JGI IMG/M metagenome (GOLD analysis project Ga0190367, IMG submission 171838) | Hydrothermal vent microbial mat bacterial communities from Southern Trench, Guaymas Basin, Mexico - 4872-18-10-11_MG | ecosystem: Environmental > Aquatic > Marine > Hydrothermal vents >...
GGCTAGGGTCTGCCCCCTAGCTATAGGGGTGGCCTCTCCTTCAACCGCCTGTAGGACCTCTATGGCTGAGGGGTCAGGCTTCTCCTGGTAAAGCCTCGCTAAGGCCCTACACAGCAGGGAGGCGTGTAGTCTCGTTAGGTTAAAGCAGAAGGCGAAGTACTTAGAGACAAGTTGGGCGTAGCTATGGAGTTCCTCGTCGCTCCACGACTCCTCGGCCCTAAACGGGTTGAAGGACGTGTCGTAGCCTAGCCTATAGAGCTTAGCCTTGGGGTGCCTCAGGAGCGCCCTATATAGGCGGGCGGTATCTAAAACCAAGTAGCGGACACCGAGAGGCCAGCACCGCTGAATTAAGGAGCAGGCGATGCTCGCCCTAGCCTCCCTAGGCCCTAGTATCACTAGCCTCTTTAGGAGGCTTAGAGGGGTGATTAATGGGTACCAAGCGTCCTCCCCCTTAAGCTCCCCCACCACGAGGCCGCTGTGAACTGGCTGCCAAGGCAACCTAGTGACCCCCCACAATCAGCCTAGTGGCGTCGACGAGGTCGCTACCTACTAGGACGCCTAGCTCAGCTAGGCTAGGCTGAGTAGCTAGCGCCGCCCTTACACCGTCCACGCAGCGCTCTACGTCCCCTACCAAGCTGTCTACGAGGTCCTCGTCGACGACTAGGCAGGTCCTCTTACTCCTGACCACTATGAAGCCAGCCATGTTGACTGAGAGGCCTCGCTTGGGGGGTTCGAGGAGGAGGCATACCATTAACGGCCTCCTAAGCCTAGCCACGGAGTATAGTAGCGGCCTTAAGTCTACGTTGTATGGCTCCAGGAGCTTAAAGTACATTATTCCGTGGCCCGTCAAGGAGAGGCCAGCTAAGCTCAGAAGGCAGGTGGCTTCGCCACTAGGCATGTATAGCTCGCAACCGCCGATGACCCCTACCCTTACTAGTTCCTTGACTTTGATCCTCGATAGAGGCAGCGGCCACTTAAAGCCCTTGAAATCGACTTGTCTTACCGAAATCCCTCTATTATCGTTTTTTATCGTACTTATTTTACTATATAGTTTGTAGGCGGCGTAGATCGATAGTGGGAAGAGGAGCCAAGGCACGAAGACCACTAATATGGCGAGGAGCGCTATGGACAGTGCTCGGCGCGCCAAGCCCCCCTTTACCGTTAGGCCCTCGCCCTTTCTCAAGCCAGCCATCCTCCAGGCCAGCTGTGGCTGGCGCGCGCTCGAAGTCGGTTAAGCTTTGTGAAGGTGAGGGGCGAAGGCGAACAGCCGATTTACGCCGAAAGAAGCCTTAAACCCACGTGGGAGAGGCTTCGGTGGCTGCCGAAACCTTTTCCTTAAGAGGAGGCGTTATCTCGTCTTGATGGCGGATAAGGGAGGCGTGGTTAGGAGGGCTCTATCGTCGCTTAGCGACGATACCAGATACCGCTTGGTCAAGTACCTTTTAGAGCATGGGCCAACCACAGCGGGTGAGCTTGCTGAGAGGCTTAGTAAGGCTAGGAGCACAGTTAGCGAGCACTTGGAGGAGCTCTTAGAGGCTGGGCTAGTAGCTAAGCGGAAAAGCGATAGGAGGTACCTCTATGAGGCTACGCAGCTAGCTAAGGCGTGCCTAGACTTCATGGAGGGTAGAGCGGCTGAGGACGAGGTGCTAGCTTCACTGCCTGAGAAGGCTGGCCTAGAGGTGAAGGTTAAAGAGGGCCGCTGGTTGAGGGCCTTAGCTGAAGGGTGGATTAAGCTCTTCACGTTGTCCCTAGGGGTGGGGTTAGGGGTAGTCCACTACGCTTTATTTAGGCTTGAGCTCATGGCAGTTGCTGTAGCCGTAGGTTTCTTACTTGGACTGCTAGGCTCGGTGAGAGGGGTGAGGGTTAGTAGGGTTGACGTGGCGGCGTTCTGCGTGGCTCTGTCTATAACCTTGGCCTTAGCGGCCGCAGCCACCATTGAGGAGTTTAGCCCGGCGGTTATCTTCATAGCGGGCCTTTTATGGTACCTCCTAGTCTTCGGCCTGTGCTCCCTCATACCCTTCGAGGCAGCTAAATTCCTGGTAAGGTATTGGAGAGGGAGAGCGTGAAGCTTCCGCAGCCTTTAATCGAGGGGCGCTTTTATAGGCGTGAGGGGAGGTTTAAGGCATACGCCTACTTTAATGGGGAGCTCGAGTCCCTCCACGTACATGACCCTGGGAGGCTTAAGGAGCTCCTAGTTGAGGGAGCGAGGGTCTTAGCTAGGCCCCACGCTACGCCTCGCCGTAGGACCCAGCTATACCTTGTAGCGGTGTGGAGTGATGGTTGCTGGGTGCTGGTGGACTCAGCTATACACGTTAAGCTGGCTGAGGAGGCCATTAAGCAGGGTAGGATCGAGGAGCTTAGGGGAGTTGACGTGGTAGGGAGGGAGCCTAGGCGTGGAAGGGGGAGGCTTGACCTGCTCTTAGAGCGGCCTAACGGTGTTAAGGTGCTCGTCGAGGTTAAGGGGTGTACCTTAACTGTGGACGGCGTCGCGCTATTCCCCGATGCCCCTACGGTTAGGGGGAGGAGGCATTTAGAGGAGCTCATCGAGGCCGCTAAGGAAGGGTTTGAGTGCTACGTGTTGTTTCTAGTGGCTCACTGTAGAGCTAGGGAGTTTAGGCCTAACTTCGAGGTTGATGAAGGGTTTGCGCGCCTACTCTTGAAGGCGGCTGAGGAGGGGGTTAAGCCGATAGCCTATAAGCTACGGTTTGAGGGAGGAGAGGTGTTGGTCGATGGGAGGCTGCCGGTTATTCTATCCCCTCTTCGCCGCCCTCCTTAATCTCCACGGGCCTCTCCATTAAGCCCTTGATGGCTGGCAGTAGGTCCTCGACGACCTCCTCGCCTATAAGTAGGACCTTATCGTAAGTCTTCTCGACCTTGCGCTGGTCCTTGACTAGGATCCCCATGCCTGAGACCATCTCCACGTAGTCCTTAACCCTGCCGGTGGCGTACCTATCATCGTAGATTAGCTCTACGGCCGGCACCTTATCGCCTACGACGTCCTTAAAGCCCGTCCATCCCAGGAAGTTGACTAAGTTATGGTCCTTCTTAACGTCCATGGACCTGAGCTCGGCTAGGTTAATGGACGATATGGGTATCTCAAGCCAAGCTCCAGACCTTGTAGCTATCCTAGGAGCTTTACGTTCAATAAGCTCGCGCGACTCAAGTTGATGGAGGGTTAACAGCATTAAGCGCCTGTTAGTTAGGTAGACGTAGGATATAGCGTAGATCAGTAGGTGCTCCTTGCGCTCAACCCCCATAAACTTCCTGACCTCTACCTCCTTCACGAAGAGCGTAGGGACCGCGTACTTAGACTCGTATACAACCTCCTCCCCTTCGCTTAACTCCCTGTAGAGGCCTACGAGAGGCGGCAAGCTACCTCCTCCTACGCTTAAGTCTTAGGCCGAGTAGCCCTAATAAGCTTCAAGGCTCGTGATGAGAGGTTAAAGCGAGAGCCAGCCCTCTCCTGGAGGCTTAACCTTGACCCCTGGCTCTTCCACCACCTCGCCTATAGCCCAGGCTTTAAAGCCATGCTTCTCGAAGATACCTATTGCCTCGTCCACCTCCCCCCTCGGCAGCATTATGCATAGGCCTACGCCCATGTTGAACGTCCTATACATCTCGTCGATCGGCACCTTACCGAGCCTGCGTATGACCTTAAAGATGGGATGAGGGTCGGGCATGGAGTCTAGCTTAAAGCCTACGGGGGCGTAGGCTTCGAACCTCCTAAGCTTAGTGAAGGAGCCGCCCGTTATATGGGCCACGGCGTGTACCTCCAGCCTTCTAAGCGCCTCTAAGACGGGCCTCACGTAGATGTACGTGGGCTTGAGGAGCTCCTCGCCTATGCTACATTCAAGCTCAGGAAGCGTGTCGTGGACCGACCTGTCCTTTAAGAGGACCTTGCGGGCCAAAGTAAGGCCGTTGCTATGAATACCGCTACTCTCAACGCCCACTATTACGTCGCCTGGCTTAAGCTTAGACCCTGTTAACACCGCTCCTTGATCAACCATCCCTACGCTGAGGGCGGCTAAGTCAAAGCCCCTCCCCTTAACCTCTCCCTTAACTACGTCTGGCATCACCGCGGTTTCGCCTCCAACTACCACTACGTTAGCCAGCTCAGCGCCCTTAACTAGGCCCTTAACTATCTCGGAGATCATCCATTCATCGGGCTCCTCCACCACTAAGTAGTCAACTAGGGCTAGGGGTTCAGCGCCTATGCATACTAGGTCGTTCACGTTCATAGCTACGCAGTCTATGCCAACCGTGTCGAACTTCTCCATGAGCTGGGCCACTAATACCTTCGTGCCGACTCCGTCGGCATGTAAAGCTAAGGCCTTGCCTCCCCCTATATCTATGAGGCCTGCATAGTGACCCACCTCGGTTAAGACCCTGCCTAGGCCGGTTGCCCTTAATTTAAACGTCGAGGATAGGAGGGACGCTATGTCGCGGTGAGCTCTACGCACCTTCGATAGGTCGACGCCGCTCTTAGCGTAGGTCATAGCTTCATCGCTCAATGAGTAGCCCCTCAAGTAAAAAGATCTCGTCGCACTAGTAAATATTAACTAGTGGTACCTCGATAGCTAGGGATTCTTGGCCTTTAACATCAAGGAGGCTATGTTCAGCAGGAGCTTGTAATTGTCCTCGACGTAGCAGTAGGGCTCCTTTAGGAAGGTCTGGTCGCCGAGGGCTACAACTATGCCCTCACCGTCCTCCACCACGGCTATAACAGCGTAACTGCCCATCTTGTTGGCCAGGGAGGAGTACGTGTCGTTGGAGGTCCAGGCAGCGCCTTTATTCACCGAGTGGATATAGGTAGCTGTAAAGAACACCAGAGACGTTAAGTTGCTAGTTATGGTCGTGTTGGCGAAGCTGGTTATATAGATGTTCCTGTAGAAGCCGTAGTACTCCTTATCGTTGTAGAGGTAGCCCTTGGCGTAGTAGAGGCCAAACCTGGAGGCTATGGTGTTTATCGGCCTCGTTAACTCCTGTACGTTGACGTATTCGTAGGCGGGGTCGAAGAACAATAGGAGGGCTCCGCCCCTAGATACGAAGTCCTCGACGGCCCTGCACTCCTCCGCGGTGTAGGCCTTAGTTGGGGAAGCTATGATGAGGCCTGAAGCCTCGTTTAGTTTGCCCTTTAGCTCCTCCCAAGAGGAGGCGAAGATCACGGTGGCGTTCCTCTTAACAAGCTCCGCTATTAGTAGGTCCAGCTCCCATAACGAGATCCTGTTCTCGTGGCTTACGTCCACCACTATGATGGGGCCGCCTCCTCCTTTAAGGGAGCCAAGTTCCACGGCGGTTGAATACAGTATGGGGTGCTCGTCGAAGGCAGCTCGTGGAGGTAGGTAGATGTACCATAGCGAGGGTGGCGGTTGATACTGGTTTAGAAGACCTGCCGACAAGCTTCTCCAGTCCACGGCTTCACGATCTCCTTGAGCCTCAGGTGAAGCTTGAGGAGCCGTGTTTAAGCTGATTACAGCATACCTCGTTAGGTGAGCCTCCTCAGCAGCTTTCATGACGGCTCTTTGCAGCGAGCCTATCTCGTCCACTAGGCCTAGCTCTACGGCTTCACAGCCAAGGTAGATCTCGCCCCTCTTAAGCTCAGTGAGGTTGATCTTTAAGCGCTCAGCCCTGTTGCGCTTAATAGCTTGAAGGAAGTTGTCTAACGCGCGCATTAAGCTAAAGGGGAAACGTAGCTCCGAGAAGCCTGTGGCCTTGTAGGCCCCGCTCTCAAGGCATCTCTCTGAGGGAATTAAGACGGGAGGCACTATACCTATGACTCCAACGCCTCCGATGAAGGAGGCTGGCTCCGCGTATATGTAGTCTGAGGCTACAGCTATGTAGTACCCTCCTGAAAGGGCCATGTCGGTCAAAGCGATTACGGGTTTAACGTCCCTCAGCTCCATGAGGTCAAGGTATACCTGCTCCACTAGGTGGGCAGCTCCTCCTGGAGAGTCTATTTTAACTACGACCGCCTTGATTGAGTCGTTGGACATAGCGTGGCTTATGGCTTCAAGGTACCTCTTAGCGTCCTGAGAGGATAAGATGGGCCCCTCGATGTTTATGACCGCTACTAGGTCTGCTTTAACCGGCTTAGAGAGGTAGGTGAAGTATAGGTAGCTTAAGGCTCCTAATACTATGATTGACGCGCACACCGCGAGCGTTAACGCCAGCCTTCGATGAGGGTGACTGTCAGAGGCCATAGAGCCACCTTTCTACGAGCTCAGCCCTCCTACGCTTAAAAATAAAGTTATAAAGCTTAGCCTCTCCTCCATCACTGCTTTAAAGAGGCCTCATGGACTTGAGTTTATCAGCTATCTCAGGGTACTTTAAAGCTAGGATCTGAGCTGCTAGTAGTGCAGCGTTCTCTCCGTTATCTATGCCTACACAAGCTACAGGAACCCCTCTAGGCATCTGTACGATGGATAGGAGGGCGTCGAGGCCTCCTAGCTTAGCGCTTACAGGTACGCCTATCACCGGCTTGAGAGTCCTAGAAGCTATGAAGCCTGGTAAGTGGGCCGCCAAGCCAGCTATAGCTACGTAGACCTCAGCTGGAGACGAAGCGAGGTATTCCTCGAGCTTCTTAGGATCTCGATGAGCAGAGAGTACAGCTACGTCGTGGGGGATGGATAGCTCGTTTAGGACCTTTAAGGCCCTCTCAGCTATGGGTCTATCCGACTCGCTACCCATGATCACAGCTACTAGGGGCCTCGACATAACTAACCCTTAACACCTCCAACTCTTAAAAGCTTAATACGTGGAGCTAGCTTCGCGTAGTCTCGTCGGAAGACGAAGGTTTATTTGAAGGGGTTACGCGGTTAGCACATGTTCCGCTGGAAGGCCCAGATGCTATGTCTACCCGAGGACTGCTTGAAGGGGCTTGAAGCCTTAGTGAGGAGGGGGGTTTACGCTAGCCGGGACGAAGCTATCAAGGCGGCTATAGCTCAGCTTTTAAGAAAAGACCTACCGGTGGCCTTAGATAGGCTGAGGAGCTTGCGGTTTAAGCATTGAGAGCTATTGATATACGATCTTCGACTCCAGTAAGTGGGCTGCCTTCATAGCCTTCTCCCTGGCCTCAGCGATGCTGTCAGCCGTAGCCAGCGCTAGGCCCATACGCCTCTCGTAGTAAGTTACAGGCTTACCGAAGAGCCTCACATGCACGCCCGGGATGCTAAGGACCTCCCAGAGCCCGCTGTACTTAGGAGCCCACACGCCGTCTTTATGGGCCAGCACCACGTGGGCTGCGCCTATGCTTCTAAGCTTTATTTCAGGTATGGGTAGGCCCAGTATGGCCCTTACATGTAAGGCCATCTCTGAGAGGTCCTGGGTGGCCATGGTAACCATCCCCGTGTCGTGGGGTCTAGGCGAGATCTCGTTGAAGTAGACCTCAGGCTTACCTCCATCCTCCCCCAGCTTAACGAAGATCTCGCAGCCGAAGAGCCCTAAGCCACCCTTAGGCCCTAGTAGCTTAGACACTACCTTACCAGCCACGTCGTATATTTTGCGTTCCGCCTCCTCAGCTACCTCTCTGGGTACGTGTTTGCCGTTCCACTTGGAGCTCCATAGAAGCTCGTGTTTAGGGGGGTCCTCGGCTAAGTGGCGCTGGCTTCCATAGCCCTCGATGGGTGACCTAGTTAGCCCTGTTGATTCATCTACGTCTAGGAAGGGTTGCCAGCTAACATGATAGTGGCTACCGGACCTTACGTGGCCCACTGGTTTAGGGAAGCTTATCTTAATTTTACCGCTCTCATCTAAGTGGGCTACGGCGAGCTCAGTTACCTCAAAGTCAAATTCCACTAGCCCCTCCACTATCATCCTCCCACCGAAACCTCTAGCCTTGGTTCGGGCTTCCTCGTACGCCTTAGGGACGCCCTTTAGGTCGAAGACCACGCTTGAGCCTAAGCCACCTGAGCTCATCTGGGCCTTAACTATGCAGGGGTAGCCTACCTTCTCGCAGGCGTCTTTAAGTTCATCCAGGTTCTCAGCGAACTCATACCTTGAAGTGGGCACTCCAGCCTCCTCAGCTGCCAGTTTTCTTAGGAGCACCCTGTCCATGGTGGTCTTGACGGCCCTGGCGTTCGGTATAACGAAGAAGCCCTCCTCCTCCAGCTCAACGAGGGCGTCGGTGTTGATGGCCTCTATCTCCGGTACTATGACGTCAGGTTTCTCACGTCTAACTATGGCTTTAAGGGCCCCCCCGTCGAGCATGTTAACTGTGTAGCTTTTATGGGCTACCTGCATGGCTGGCGCGTTTTCGTAGCGGTCCACCGCTATGACCTCTACTCCCAGCCTAGTAGCCTCGATAGCTATCTCCTTACCTAGCTCCCCTGAGCCTAGTAGGAGGAGCTTGACTGCCCCCTCAAAGAGGGGAGTTCCTATTACGTCCCTAGGCTTTATGACCACTGGAGGCCACCCTTAGTAGCTCTGGCTTATCGTGGATAAAAGCCTTCTAAGAAGGTTATAGCGACGTCTCGATTTTGCCTCTCCCCGGTATCCAGTCTATGACCTTGCCCACGAGGCCCTTGGACTCGCGGTACCTGTAGATGTCCCTTATAAGCTCAGCCTGCTCAATCCTCCTCTTAAGCAGGGTCTCACTGCCTATGTCGCTTCGATGGAAGACCTTCCAGCCATCGAGGAGCTTAATGAAGCCTACGCAGCTCTCAGCTAGCTCGCTCGCCTCGGGTATGGTCTTGGCCTTAGCTACGATCTCAGCTATACGCGATCCGCCGGTTACCATGGTGCCGTCGGGCCTTTGATCCACCGAGCCGTAGTATACGATGCAGCCTCTACGCTTAATGGCCTCCTCGTCTATGTGGACGGGGTGTCCCTTAGCTAAATCTCGGTGGTCAGGGTATCCCTGCGGGGCCACGGCTTTAACCACTGTGGCTACCTCCTCAAACTCAAGCTTGACTTTGTGTAGGCTCTCGCTCACGATGGCCTCAGCCACCTCTAATAGGTCGGTCTTGAGTATGGGGAGGACGTTGCAGGCTTCAGGGTCTCCAAGCCTACTGTAGAACTCTATGATTGTAGGCCCCCAGAGAGCCGTCAACATCATCTGCCCTGAGATTATCCCCTTGTACCTAACGCCCGTCTCGCGCCATATGGCCTCGACGACCCGTTTAACTATCTCAACCGATCTTTCAAGCTCGTCTTGGGTGATGAAGGGTAGGGTCATGCCCGGCCCCGCGATGGACCCCATGCCGCCTGTCTCGGGGCCTATATCCATCTCAAAGGCATTCTTATTATCCTGCACTAGGGGGAGTGGCTTAACCGTCCTGCCGTCGGTGAAGGTTTGAAGCGTATACTCCGGCCCCTCAACCCTCTCCTCTATCAGGATCCTGTCCTCTATGTCTGTGTACTCGGCCATGTGTTTCTCGTGGATCACCTTGGCGTGCTTGGACTTAACCTCCTGCTTCTCCTTGCTTAAGTAGACCTGTAGGTCAGCTATGACCTTAACCCCCTTGCCTCCGGCTTGGCGGGCTGGCTTTAAAGCTATGCTCTCAGCGTAAGCTGATACGTAGGCTATGGCGTCCTCCACGTTCTTAAATGCCTTGAACCTAAGCCTCCCCGGTATGCTATACTTCCACATGAGCCTCCTCATGAAGGCCTTGGACATCTCCACCTCCGCTGCGGCCTTCAACGCGCCTACGCAGGGGAAGCCTGCCTCAACGAGGGCGTCGGCGACTCCTCGAAAGAGGGGCTCCTCAGGGCCTATGAAGACCAGGTCGACGTTGAACTTAGAGGCGGCGTCTACGACCACCTTTGGATCCGTGAAGCTGCCAAGGTATACATCTCCCTTAGTCTGCTCGCATAGTCGAGTAATCCCTGGGTTACGGTTCTTCATGACGGCATAAAGCCTAGGCTCTTTAATGCTCCTAGCTAAGGCGTCAGCTATGGCATGCTCCCTTGAAGCCTCACCGACAAGGAGTACCTTAACCAATCAGGGAACACCATACCTTGGATGCAGAGGTTAAAGAAAAGCCTTCTGTCGACACTCCGTACCCACGGTGGATCCTGACCTATACTGCCTTAAGCTAAGCTTTTTAAGCATCGACCTCTCATTAGGCATTGGGCTAAGGCATGAGCAACTTCAAGATAAGGTATGGTAGAGGGATGCTCAGGGAGAAGGTTTCAAGGAAGCCCTACTTGATTATTGGTAGATGGATTTTAAGGGTTGAGGGTTAGGTCGTACACGTTAAGTTGAGGGTTAAGCCTAGAGAGGGAGGAGCTATTAAGTAGCTTGTAGCCCTCGTTAATGGAGGAGCACATAGTCCTGAGCCCCGTATTGGTTGTTGATGAAAGAATAGCAAGGGAGCTTAGATACGCTTTAGGTGAGGAGGTTGAGGCTTCGGTTGCTGACTCGACGAGGAGAGTTCAACTTGTAAGAGATGCTCTTGAGCTGGCCCTCTTAGATGAGATGAGAGAGGAGGCGAGCTTTCAAGGATTAAGGCACGTCCAGTGATTCATCTAGGGCTGGAGGGGCCTTTGATAGCTGATGTAACTATCGACGAGCTGGGGATAACCATGATAAGCTTTAGCAAGGGGTTATGGAGACACCTAAAAGACCCTCCCAGCGTGGTTAGGAGCGCGCTAAGGCTTGAAGTAGGCGTCGAGTCAGCTTAAATGGACTTCAGCTTAGACGCTGGTAAGCAGGGATCGTAACCACGCGGGTGCGGCTTAAGGCCTCTCCCTAACATACATCTCATTGAGGGGGTATTGCCCTGTAAAGCAGCCTAAACATAGGTTATCCTTGGGGGACTCTACGGCCTCGATTAGTCCTTCAAGAGAGAGCCAATGGAAAGAGTCTGCGCCCACGACGGCTGCTACCTCCTCATCGTTTAGGTGCGCCGCTATCAGTTCATCCCTGGGCGGGACCTCGACCCCGAAGGGACATTGAGCTATTAGCCTGGGGCTACCTATCCTCACGTGGACCTCCTTTACGCCCAGCTTGTTCCTCATTAAGGTCACAGTGTTCTTGGTGGTGTTGCCCCTAACCACGCTGTCGTCTATTAAAACTATACGCTTGCCCTTAATGGCAGTCTTAATGGGGTTCAGCTTTAGCTGTACGCCTACAAGCCTTTCAAACTGGGTTGGCTTGATAGCGCTCCTTATGTGAGGGCCCGTCCTGACAAAGCCCATGGATATCGGTATGCCGGTGGCGTTGGAGTAGGCCATGGCGAAGGGTATGGCGGTCTCGGGGACCCCTATCACAACGTCAGCGTCGACGGGGTGCTCCTTAGCTAGCCTCTCACCTATCTTAACCCTGACCTCGTAGATGCTTCGCTCATTTATGATGGAGTCAGGCCTAGCAAGGTAGACGTACTCGAAGACGCAGTGCTTAGGCCTAGGTTTAAACAACCTAGCTCTCTCGATGCTGTAGGGCGTGAAGACGTAGGCCTCGCCAGGCGCTACGTCTGCCTTAAACTCAGCGCCCACCACATCTATAGCTGAGGATTCAGAGGCCACTACGCCATAGTCGAAGCCGAAGCTCCCTATAACCATGGGCTTAAGCCCAGATGGATCCCTAGCCGCTATCATCTCCCCCCTCTCAGTTAAGGCTACGAAGCAGTAAGCGCCAGCCGCCTTCTCCATTGCCTCTGCTACAGCCTCCATAGGGTCCTTCCTAGCCAAGGAAATCGATAGCAGCTTAGCGAGCACTAAGGCCTCGTTGGCGTCGTTGAGCCTTAGCTCCTTGGCTAAGGCCTGAGCGTTGAGCAGCTTGCCATTGAAGCAGAAGGCTAGCTTAACTGGCTCCTTTACCAGCACGGGTTGGAGCACGCTGGCCTCAGCTAATTGAGGGCTTACGTGGCCTAAGCCAGCCCAGCCAGGCAGCTTGGCTAGGAGGTCCTCGTCGAAGACCCTATCCACGACGCCTGACGAGGCGTGGACGTAGAGGTCCCTCTTATCGTAGGTGGCTATCCCACAGGTTTCCTGGCCTCTATGCTGCAGAGCTAGGAGACCGTAATACACGAACCTAGCAATCCTCCACAGCTCGTCGAAGGCGTAGATGCCTATGATCCCCGCCATTAAGACCCCAGCCGTCTCATGCACAGGTCACATTAAAGCTTTTGCTTTAAGTAAAGAAAGCTTGATGAAGCTAATTAACGAGCTCCCACACGTCACCGCCGTAGACGGTTACGCTGGGCGAGGTCCACGTGGAACCATCGAGTAGTTGGAATTCGAAGTAACATCGTCTACACGGGCTTAATGAGCTAGGTGTGGTTTCAATAACTACGCTGCTCTGCCCGTCAGGACAAGTCGCCTGCCCTATTAGCTCATTGGTGGCTGCATCGTATAGCCTCACGGTCTCCCCTGACCTTAACCCCTCGACTCTGACCTTATCCTTGACGTATATATACGGCGGCTTGCTCCAGCTCCAAGACGCCGCCCATGATGAAGGGGAGGATGAGAGGAGCCTAAAGGCTACGTTGACTTCACCTGTGAGCTCGCCGAGCTCAACCTCTATGTACGTGGCTGAGTCTTCATCGACTAAATCCTGCTGCCAGGCAACCTGCCATAAATCCTCGCTCAGCACGCAGACCTGCTTAACCCATTTACCTGAGGGGCCTGTGTAGTCATCGCTATGTGAGAACTTAACGCAGAGGGGACCTATTAACGGTCCTTCAACCTTGTACTTGTAGATCCAGGAACCGTATCCTGAGCTCTCTGAGCTGTAGGTCGATGGGCTCCATGAAATAGAGCCGTCGATGCAGGTGTAGCCGTAGCTCGTGGATAATGCAAGCCCCTCGCTTGGACCGGTAAACACCCTGGCCCTTAAGTCTAGGCTTGGCTGCGTTGACACCATTGCCTTTATAGTGTCCCCTCCAGCTACGCATCCATCGATTAGGCAGGCCAATGTCACCCAGTAGCTACCTGCCTCTAAGGTCTCGTTAGCGGTTAGGGTTAGCTTAAAGGTGAGGGGGAGGGTTCCACCATTGGGGTTGACCGATACGGTTAGCCCTGGCGGTGCAGCGGCTACTATCTCGACCTCGCCATCATAATCTTCCAGGGAGAACACGTTGAGCGTCAACTCCTTAGCTGAGCCGCCAGCTTTAAGGTGGACCTCGTCTCTATCCGCCGTAAACACTGTCGGGTCGTTGCGTCCTAAGGGTAGCTTAGTCACGTGCAAACGCCCCTCCTTAACATACACCGTGACTCCTCCGGCTAGTGAAGCTGCATCGACCTCGAGTGAGAGCAGGCTTCCACCGTCAGCTGTATAGGCTTGCAGGCGCCCTGAGCCGTGTATAGCTACTCCCTTGAAGTAGGCGTTGAGCTTAGTAGGGCACCAGGTGTCTAAGCTTATAACCCATTTAACCTGTCCATTCCAGTCTACGCTGAAGAGGTAGTACCATAGCTGCCACCCGAGGTATTGATGGTAGTACCCTTCAGTTACGACCGCGTAGATCGAGTCGACACATGATCCTATAAGCACGCCTTTTACGGTAGGGTGATTGGTTTGCCTGGGTAGGGTTACGTTGAGGAGGACGTAGCTTAGGCTTAAGTCGTAGGCTTTAATCTTAGCTGCGCTGCCCTCAAGTTGCATGGTTAAGACGCAACCATGAGTTAGGTCCAGACCCCCCGTTGTAACGCCTCTTAATTCAGCAATTAACCGGTCTTCGACGAAGACATCGACCTCGTCTTTAACGTGTATGACGCATACCTCTCCTTCCACGTCGAAGTTGAAGGGCTCGTTTGAGCCGTACCCTGTGTCTACGAGGTGGTAGGCTGTTAGCTGCGAGCCGTCATCGTAGCTGAGGACCTTAACGTGGTATTCGCGCCAGTATCGGTACCCGGTCGACCAAGAGCCGCTCGACTTATCGTAATACATTAACACATAGACTACTTTGTGTGTCGAGGTAAAACCAGCGAAGCCTCCATCAAGCCTTACTAGCCAGCAGACTTCGCCGGTGGGTGAGACCTTCATTATCCATCCTTGGCCAGCGCATAACACGTAACCTCCTCCCATAACCCTTACATCGCCGGCCCATCCAGGTAAATCCAAGGTGTAGAGTTTCTTACCGCTTAAAGTCAATGTTTCAAGCTTCCAACCTTCACCTTCGCTGGGGGAGGCTACTTTATAGGCGAGAGCCACTACCTCACTACCTACGTCAAGTAGGTAGTTCGAGGTGCCTTCACGTATCAGGTACACGGCCTCTTGGGGCCAAGTGGGCGGAGATTTCGCTTCCTTTTGTTGCTTTGACGATTTTAAAGCACGAGGATTAACGGTGAAAACGTTACCTCTCCCGCTGAGCACTTTAATTGAGCTACTTGAGAGGTTGGATGGGGGTATGGGCAGTTTTACGGTTACATTGCCGCCTGGAGGTACTTCAGCCTCTACAGGTATAACCATAGGTCCCTCGTCGCCCTTGACCACCACGTAGCTTACCTTGGCGGTTAAGGAAGACGGGTTTGAAAGTATAAGTTGGGTTTCGCCTCCATCGATGACCGTGCAGGCCTCGATGACCTCCTTAGCCTTCTCAGCCTCAGCTGCTTGAACTGCCATTAACTGGGCAGATAGCTTTTGCTGCTCGGTATACAGCGCCAGCATGGAGGTCATAGCTACCATCAACATTAGCA
>Ga0190367_1001324_pt1 | contig 14562 bp, 10 predicted proteins | sample 4872181011_MG_FD_171838 | JGI IMG/M metagenome (GOLD analysis project Ga0190367, IMG submission 171838) | Hydrothermal vent microbial mat bacterial communities from Southern Trench, Guaymas Basin, Mexico - 4872-18-10-11_MG | ecosystem: Environmental > Aquatic > Marine > Hydrothermal vents >...
GGTTTCAAGCCCCAGACTGAGGAGGCAATCTCAATCTTGAGGACATTTAGGACACCCTTTGTAGTTGCTGCAAACAAGATAGATAAGATTCCTGGATGGAGGAGTATTCCTGATTCTCCCTTCTTAAAGAGCTATTCTCAACAGGATGACTATGCAAAGAGGAACTTGGATAACAAGATATACGAGCTGATTGGGGATCTCTACAAGTATGGTTTCAATGCTGACAGGTTTGACAGGATAAGGGACTTCACAAGAACAGTAGCCATAATTCCAACATCCGCAGTTACGGGTGAGGGGATTCCAGAGCTTTTGATGGTTTTGGTTGGATTGGCACAGAGGTATCTTGAGAGTTCTTTGAAGTTGCACGTTGGAGGTAAGGCTAAAGGGACTATATTGGAGGTTAAGGAAGAGAAGGGTTTGGGTGTAACTTGTGATGCAATACTATACGATGGAACTCTGAGGGTTGGTGAAACAATTGCAATTGCTGGGATTGATGATGTTATCGTTACAAAGGTTAGGGCAATCCTAAAGCCCAGACCTGCTAAAGAGATGAGGATGGAGAGTAGGTTTAAGAGTGTGAAGGTTGTTACAGCAGCTTCTGGAATCAAGATTGTCGCTTCAAACCTTGAGAAGGTCTTGGCTGGTAGTGAGTTTGAGGTTGTTGAGAGTGATGAAGATGTAAGGAGATTTAGAGAAAGGATTAGAAGGGAATACGAGTCTATAGTTATAAGGAAGGATGAGGAGGGGATTGTTCTAAAGACTGACACATTGGGATCACTTGAAGCATTGATAAATGAACTTAAGATGAACGGTATTCCAATAAGGAAGGCTGAGGTTGGGGATGTTGATAAGAGGGATGTTGTCGATGCATCTGCAAATAGGGATGAGGTGAACAGGGTTGTTTTGGCATTTAACGTTAAGATTCTTCCAAACGTGAATGAGGAGGCTGAGAGATACAACGTCAAGATATTTCAAGATCAGATAATATATTCACTCGTTGATAACTACGTGAGGTGGAGGGATGAAACAAAAGCTATGAGAGAAAAGAGGAGGGTTGAAGCACTGATAAAGCCTGGCAAGATAAAACTGTTGCCAGAGTTCATATTCAGGAGGAGTAAGCCTGCAATTGTTGGTGTTAGGATTTTGGCTGGTGAGCTTAGGAAGGATGTTGATCTGATAAAGCCAGATGGAACGAAGGTTGGAACTGTTAGGAGTATGCAGAAGGAGAGGAAGGGTGTAAGTGTTGCAAAGGAGGGAGAGGAGTTGGCAATTGCAATAGATGGTGTTACAATAGGGAGACAGCTCGATGGAAACGAAATACTCTATGTTGACGTTCCAGAGAACCATGCTAGGGTTATTGAGAGAGAGTTCATGGATATACTAAGTGATAATGCAAAGGATGCCTTTAAGGAGTTCTTGGAGATAAAGAGGAAGGGCAATCCACTTTGGGCTAAGTAAGATTTGTTCATTGTGACTAAATCAAAAGCCTTACAACCATCCAACACCTCTTAAGATAACATCTATCAAATCGATTCCGTTAACTCTCAAAATCGTATTTACGATTGCACCTATAATTGCCCCTACGAGCAGTTCAGTAAGTATCCTAACCTTCACAATCAAGATTATTGCAAGTATGAGTAGTATCAATGCGGAGAGCTGGGTTATCTGTGCAACTTCACTAACAACCTTACCGAGCATGTTGAATATCATGGATATTCCATTGAATCCAAATAAAAATCCCACCACCGATCCAACAACTGTCCATTTATTCATGTCCAGAATTAAGTCACTAAGATTTAAGACTTTCTACAAACTCCCCAATCCTCTCAACTGCAACCTTCAACTTCTCCATACTAACAGCGTAGGCACATCTAATATAGCCTTCACCACTCCTTCCAAAAGCGTTCCCTGGGACAACTGCAACACCCTTCTCCTTCAGTAATCTCTCTGCAAACTCCTCACTACTCAATCCAGTTCCCCTTATACTTGGAAAGGCATAGAATGCACCTTCGGGCATCTTCACATTCAAGAACCTCCTTAGTCTGTTTACAAAGTAGTTCCTCTTTCTCATGTATTCAGCCCTCACCCTTTCAAGTTCAACTTTTAAAGCCTCCAATGCTCCAATTTGTGATGTTATTGGTGCACAGAGCATTGAATACTGATGTATCTTTGTCATCGCATCTATTATCTCATCTGGAGCAATTGCATATCCAATCCTTAACCCCGTCATTGCGTAGGACTTTGAAAATCCATTTAGAACAATTGTCCTCTCCTCCATCCCATTCAAACTTGCCAAGCTCAAATGTCTTCCCTTGTAAGTTAACTCAGCGTATATTTCGTCACTCACAACAATCATGTCGTTCTCAAACACGAAGTCCGCAATCTCCTCAAGTTCCCTCTTTGAGTAAGTGACTCCAGTGGGATTGTTTGGATAGTTTATTATCAATACCTTAGGCTCAAACCTCTCGTAACTCTTGAGCTTATCGTAGTTCAGTTTGAAGTTTGGATACGTTGGAATTTCAACTGGCTCTCCATAGGCTAAAAATGTCAGTGGTTTGTATGCTACGTAGCAAGGTTCTGGGATTAAAGCAACATCACCTGGATTGATCACAGCTCTCAAAGCCAAATCCAAACCTTCACTCACCCCAGTTGTAATCAGGATGTTGTCACCACTTGTCTCAACTCCAAACCTCTTGTAGTATTCTGCAATACCATCTCTAAGTTCTTTCAAACCTCTGTTTGAAGTGTACGATGTCCATCCCCTCTCAAGTGAGTATATCATACTCTCCCTCACACTCCAAGGAACTGGGAAGTCTGGTTCTCCAACTCCCAAGCTTATGATGTCTCTCCTACCAACAACTAAATCAAAGAACCTTCTTATTCCAGAGGGTTCTATGGATGAAACCCTCTCATTAATTTTACGGGACAAAGGCAAGCCTCCTGTCCTCCTCATCCTTAAACAGCAATACACCCTCCTCCTTGTAACTCCTCAAAACAAAGTGTGTAAATGTGTCCCTAACTTCTGGGAGTGTTGAGATCTTGTCAGCTACAAAAAATGCAACATCCTTGAGTGTTTTACCCTTAACAACAACCTGAAAGTCGTAGTCACCACTCACCAACCTTATAGCATGAACCTCTGGAAACTTTGCAATTCTCTTTGCAATGTCATCGTAGCTCTTCTCTCTTGTGAGTGTAACTCTAACATCTATTATAGCATAAACAAAATCTTCACCCACCCTCTCCCAATCTATCAAAGTTTTGTATTTTAGTATTGTCCCATCTCTCTCCCTCTCCTCTATTATCTTTTTTACCTCTTCCTCACTACAACCTATCATTTCAGATATCTCTCTTGGCGTTAGCCTTGCATTATCTTCGAGTAGCTTTAGAACCTCCAAGTCCCTTGACATTGAAGGTTATGGTTTAACATAGTTTATATCTGTTGTCATGGCTCTGGAGATGTTCTTTAAGTGTGATGTTATTAAAGTTACTCGGTTGCCAAAGTGTTTTATAACTACTGTAGAGTTTGAACTATGGAAGATGTCATCATAGGATTGGAGGTTCACGTTCAGCTGAACAAGTTGAAGACCAAGCTATTCTGTTCATGTCCGTTGGATTACCATGAAAGTAAACCAAACACCCACGTATGTCCAGTTTGCTTGGGATTGCCAGGAGCAATGCCTGTCGTAAATAGGGAAGCCGTTAAGGCTGGAATAAAGGTTGCCTTGGCATTGAATGCTGAGGTTCAACCAATTGTGATATTCGATCGAAAGAACTACTTCTATCCAGATTTACCTAAGGGTTTTCAGATCAGCCAATACGACAAACCCCTAGCTCTTGGAGGTTACGTGACAATTGAGACTGATGGAGGAGAGAAGAGGATAAAGCTAAAGAGGATACACATGGAAGAGGATCCTGGAAAGCTAGTTTACAGAGGTTCAATCACAACTGCAAGATACAGTTTAATTGATTACAACCGTTCTGGAGTTCCCTTGCTTGAGATTGTTACTGAGCCAGTTATGAACTCACCTAAGGAGGCTAGACTTTTCTTGAGCAAGCTTAGGATGATTCTTGAATACTTGGACGTATTCGATGGGAGCTTGGAGGGGGCTATGAGGGTTGATGCAAACGTATCGATAAGGGGTGGTGGGAGGGTTGAGATAAAGAACATATCGAGCTTTAAGGGTGTTGAGAGGGCATTGGCTTATGAAATTGCAAGGCAGAAGAATTTGATTAGGATGGGTAGAGTTGTAAAGAGGGAGACTAGGCACTACGATGAAGTGAATAACATAACAGTTTCTCTGAGGGGTAAGGAGGAGGAGCACGATTATCGATACTTTCCAGAGCCAGACCTAGTTCCAATTTATACCGAAGAACTAATAGAGGAAGTTAAAGGAACACTTCCAGAGATGCCTGAGGAGAAGAGGGAGAGGTTAAAGTCTCAGTATGGTATTGGTGATAACTTTGCAAAGGTGTTAATATTGGACAAGGTTATGGCTGATTACTTTGAGGAGGTTGCCAAGGAGATCGATCCAAAGCTCTCTGCGAGTTGGATTGTGGATATCCTCAGGGGGGAGTTGAACTATAGGGGTAGGGATTTCAGATTTGCGTATGATGTTTTTAAGCCAAAGGAGTTTGCAAGACTTCTGAGTTACCTGAAGAAGGGAATGATTACCGAGAAGGGTGCTGTTGAGGTTATAAGGTTTAAGCTTGATTACGGTGGGGATGTGGATGAGATAATAAGATCCAAAGGGTTGTTTGCAATAAGTAGGGAGGAGGTGGAGAGGATTTGTAGAGAGGTTGTAGAGAGTTGTCAGAAGGCCGTTCAAGACTACAGATCTGGAAAGAGGCAGGCTTTGGATTACCTGGTAGGACAGGTTATGAAAGTTACGAGGGGAAAGGCAGATCCAGCTGAGACTGCTAAGATAATAAGAGGTTTGATTGAAGGTTAGTGATTTTTAGGACCTAGGAGTTTAATTCGTAGTATTTATCATAACTCCCTGTGAACAATTGACTCATGACACGTATAATCACACTTAAAATAATAGCTGAGCTTTCCGAAACGTGTTCAAATTTCAAGTTGATTATGAATTTAGGCTTATCTTATAGTAATTATGTCTCACGAAAGAACTGTCCTATTTCTCATTGCATAGACATGAGCACTCGTTTGCAGAATAAACAATATTCACAATCTTCCTTTATTGGTCAATCTAACATCTATTTCCTTTAACATGAAATTCTGACTTCTATCCATTCCCTTAATGTCTAAAACCTCCATTCTGGAACTTTATTCCCCACATCCTATTTCTCCTATTGAACACATTATCATTTAATATTGAAAATTTTAAAATTTTTGATCACGTTATCTTGTCCGTAAAATCAAACAAATCTAACTTCCCTAAACTCAATCGATGGCGTTACAGTATTTTCAATCTGCCTAACATCCTTTCCAAATGCCTCAATCTTCCCAAGCAGATCGTAAACGTTTCCATATATCATGGCGTAAACTGGCTCATCCTTAAAGAATGCGTTCATAGTCTTTAGGCTGAAGTCTCCACTGGCTGGATTAGACGTGTGTGCACCTATGAATGAATGAACATACACACCTTCAAGCTCCTCAGTCTCATATCCAAACTCAAGTATCACGTTTGTTGGAGATGTAACTGGATACAGGTCATTACCCCTAAATCCATTTCCAGTAGGTTCGAAGTTTGATCTCACTGCACTTCCAAAGTCCGTTATGTATGATCTCAAACATCCATCCTCAAATATTATCTTCCTCCTTGTCTCAACACCCTCATCATCAAAGGGAGCTGTGAAGAGTCCACATGGATAAGTTCCATCATCCAAAATCGTCATCTCACCAAAACTGTCATTTATCCTTAGGGGACTCCTACCCTTCAAGATGTTCTCAAGGGAGATTGCTGGATAGAGTGTGTGAGCCAAGATCTGATGAATCGCAATTGGAGAGAGTATCAAACTGTATATACCCTCAATCTTCCTTGGATTCTTTGATTCTCTTGCAAGCTCTGCAGACTTCCTTCCAACAAACTCAAAGTCAGCAAATCTCCTACTCTCATCCATCTCAAAACCACTGGAATCCTCATAAACAGACTCCAAGTATGCTGAACATAACGTTGATCTGTATTCCAAATCAGCCCCAAATGAGTTCCTTATACTTACACTCTCAACTGTAAATTCAATCGATCCCAGGGCTGGATTTACACCAAGATCTACCACAGGATTTATCATGGATTCTACAAAATCTTTAATTTCATCTGGGGTCAAATCTTCAAACCTCCTATCGTATATACCCTCAACTCCAACGTATCCACCCTCAGGAAAAACATCCAACCTCTCTTCAGATATCCTTGCAATCTTCCTTGCAAGTTCAATTAAATCTCTATCAAACTCGTTTGATGTCACAAAACCTACCCTACCATTCTCAATAACTCTAACCCCAACTTTCTTCTCTTTCCAAGTCTCAAAAACCTTGATCTTACCATTTTCAACCTTCACACTCCTTGTCAAGCTTTCAACCTCGAAAACCTCCCACTCCACAGTATCACCTAAATATTACCGTGTGATTGAAGTTGTGAATTTTTCCCATTGGTCTCCTAAATATTAAGAATTCAAATACCTTCATGGGATTGATATCCTCATACCCAACCCAACTCCTCAGACAGATCTCATCCTTCTTGGTGTAATTCAAATCTACCTTTAGGAAGTTTGACTCGTTCAGTATTACAACCTCGCATCTCTCAATAAAACTCACATCCAAATGTGGGGAGTAGTAAACTTTGAAATCCTTCAGGTAACATGGAAGGGGCCAGTAATCACCTGGAGACATGAAAACACATATCTTTGAAATGTTCAAATCCTTGAGTTCATCCCTAAAATGCTTCACATCCATACTCGTAGGTAGATACAAGGCAGGCTCTGCTGGATTTGTAGGATTTACAATGTTGAGTTGGATGCAGGAGTAAAGTAGGAAGGAGAATGTTAGTAGGGTTGTGGAAATTTTAAACCTCCTCAATTCACCCAGGCAGATTCCAGCAATCATGTATAGTGGTAACTCCATGTGAACAACTAGCCAGGGAACCTTCTCTTGAACGTAGGAATAGAAGACAAGATTTACAATGAACCAGTAAATCAAAAAATATCTGATGTTATCTTCCTTCCTCAAAATCCACCTTACAATTGCATATATACCCAACATCAAGACTGGAAGATCGTATAAAAATATTAGAGGGATGTAATACCAGGATGGGCCACCTATCCTTGCAATTTCATGCTGATACTTCCAGTATCCTATCGCCTTGAATGCTGGAAAATCTTTAATCGTTATTGGTATTGTGAAGAGATTTGTGTAGAGTGCAAAGTAAACGAAGAGGAATGCCAGGATCGATAAGATTACGTGTCTTGGAATGAACTTCCTGATGTCAAATAGGAAGTATATCAGAAGTAGGGGGACAATTGGATAGAAGTTCTCCTTTGAGCATGCAAACAGGGATAGGGAGATTGATGCAAGTAGTAGATGATGAAACTTCCTACTCTCAAGGTATCTGAAAGTTAGATAAACGAATGCAAGCGTAAAGAAGAGGACTTGACTCTCATTCCTAAAGAACCTTGAATAGTTGACGATTATTGGTGAGACTGCAACTAGGAGGGCTGAGTAGTGTGCACAACTTCCAAAAAATCTATCAAATTTGAAGATTAGTGCAACTGTTAAGACACCAAATATTGCTGGAACCAAACGATATGCAAATTCAAACTTCCCAAAAATGCTAACGGGGATTGATGTTAAATAGAAAAGTAGGGGTCCGTGAAATGCTGGATCATACCTGTAATTTCCACTTAGAACGTTGTCAACAAATACGGTATGAACACTCTCATCAAAGAAGAAGGGAGGATAATCTAAGTTGTAAAATCTCAGGAATGTTGCGAGGGCTAATATTAACAACTTCCTCTTGTCCATGGGTCAAATCTCCATAAGAAGATATAATTTACTCAATACTCAGCAACTCTATAGTAACCGTATCGTGGACGATAGAGTTCTCCCTTTTGTGTCAGCTTTTCAAGTGTCTCCCTAACTTTCCCACCTAAAATCTTGAATTCCTTAGCCTTCTCAATTATCTCCTCCTCTGGAGCACCCCAAACCGTTGTTTCCTCAAGATCCTTTACAATGTTCTTTATTATTGCAATTCTATCCCTCTGAGTTGCGGAGACACCACTTATAGCAAAGTCTATATCCAACTTCCCAGTCTCGGGATCGATTGCAATCTGTCTCATGCTTTCCTCAAATATCCTTATAGCCCTCTCAGCATCTTCAACAGTTGCAATTCCGCTAAGTCTAACCTTTGCAGAAGCTTCAGCCAATCTCCTTAAGGCTTCAAGTTGTCTTGCAGTTATTGCAATTGCCCCCTGTTCTTTGCTCTTCATCCTTAATTTTATGTAGAAATCTACAATTTTCTCTTCAGCCTTCTCATCGAGAACTATATCCCTCACCTCATTCCTGGCATACATGACATACTTCTTAAATAGATCTGGATCTATCTTTGGCGTCTTTGTCTTGACATCGCTTGTCAGTATAGTCTTTGCAATCTCCTTATCCCTCACATCGTCAGGCTCATCCAACACAACAAATATCAAATCGAACCTTGAAAGTAATGGAGGATCCAGGTCTATCTGTTCAACAATTGGCTCATGCCTGTCAAATCTACCCCTCCTGGGATTTGCACATGCCAAAACCGAACATCTCGTGTTTAAGGTTGCATTTATTCCTGCCTTCGCTATACTTATCGTCATCTGTTCGAGTGATTCTAACATGTATCTCCTATCCTTCTTGTCCATCTTCTCAATCTCATCTATCAGTGCAATGCCCCTATCAGCCAAAACCAAAGCTCCAGCTTCCAATGTCCACCTACCATCCTCAGCCTTCACTGCTGTAGCAGTAAGACCAGCTCCAGTTGAAGCGTATCCAGTTGCAAGAATTGCACGTGGGGCTACCTGCTTCACAGCCCTCAAAATCTGAGATTTTGAAGTTGCTGGATCACCCACTAACAGTATGTGAATGTCTCCCCTCTGCTTTGTCCCATCTGGATTTATCCTCATTATACCTCCAAAAAGTTGAAGAACTATCGCCTCCTTTATAGTTTCGTATCCGTGAATTGAAGGTGCAATCGATTGAATTAGTAGATCGTAAATGTCTTCCCTCTTGGCCAACCTCCTTATCTCCTCCTTATCTCTCTCAGTTATCTGAATGTTTCTAACATCTTGATCTATAAACTCAATTGAGTTTGCCTCCAAATAGACATCAAGCTCCGCCCTAAACTTCTTCGTTCCCTTTATCCTCAAAATACCATTTATTATGACCTTGTCACCAGGCAAAACCCTACCAGTCAGATCCTCATAGAGATACACATCCAAGAGCTTTGGAGGTTCCGAACTTTCAAGATTCTCCGGTAAATCCTGAATCTGAATCTTCTGAATGTCCGTAAGTTCACTCTCATCAACATTCAACATTAGATTTCTCTCACCACATCTCTCACACTTGAAAGGTCTCTGGACGTATCCTCCTTCTTCCTCCCTACCATACCTTGCAAGACAGTTTGGGCACTCAAATACAGCATACCTCAACACTGGCTTTGGCTCGTAAACCTTCCTCACAATACCCTCAACTGAGACAAATCTGTTTATGAATCTGTGATTTAAATCTTTTATTAGGAATCTCCTTGGTAAATTGACAAATCTAACATTCAGATCACGAATATCTATGTGTGTCTTGCAGATATCCTTAACAGCAGACTTTATCATGTTTATAACCATGTCAGGCTTCTTCTCAAATAGATCTTCAAGGTTCCTTGAATATAAAAAGTTTCTAAGCCTGTTCTTTACATCAATCTCTATCGAAGGTTTTACGTGTCCATCCTCATCATACTTGGACAATATTTCGTTTATCTTATCCTTACAGTAGTTTTCTATAAACTCCCTCCAAACTTCAATCATCACACATTTTTGCATCTCAGGGATAAAAGTCTATTGACATGAACATTTATATAAATCGAAAGCTTAATAGCTTTGGTATGACCTCTGTGGGTAAAACAATTGCTGAAAAGATACTGAGTGAGAAGAGTGGCAGAGATGTTTATGCAGGCGATTTGGTTATTGCAAAGGTTGACAGGATTGCATTGCAAGATGGAACTGCACCTTTGGCAATAAAGAGAATTGCAGAGCTTGGGATGGATGTTAAGGCTGAAACTCACTTCTTCATAGATCACGCATCACCTCCACCTAGAAGGGAGTTGGCAAACGATCACAGATTGATAAGAGAATTTGCAAGGGAGATAAAGGCGGATTTGAACGATGTTGGTGATGGGATAATTCATCAGGTTATGGTTGAGAAACACGTGTGTCCTGGGGATTTGATTGTAGGAGCGGACTCTCACACGTGCACATGTGGTGCGTTGGGATGTTTTGCAACTGGAATGGGTTCAACGGATATTGCAATTTCAATGGTCTTGGGAAAGAACTGGTTTAGAGTTCCAGAGACCTTCAGAGTTCAGATAGAAGGTAAACTTCCGAGGGGTGTATTTGCAAAGGATCTCATACTATACATCATAGGTGAGCTTGGAGTTGATGGAGCTACATACAAGGCTATCGAGTTTCATGGTGAGGTCTTGGATATGGATTCAAGGTTGACAATGTCAAACATGGTGGTTGAGTGTGGTGCAAAGGCTGGCATATTTGAGACCGATGAAGTTACAAGGAGTTTTTTAATTGAGATGGGTAGGGGGGATTGCTTTAGAGAGATAAAGTCTGATGAGGATGCAGATTATGAGAGGGAAATTTACATATCTGCTGAAATTGAGCCAATGGTCTCAAAGCCCCACAACGTTGACAACGTCGTTCCCGTTGGGGATGTTGAGGGTGTATGTGTCAATCAGGTCTTCATTGGAACTTGCACAAACGGAAGGTTGTCGGATATTGAGGTTGTTGCAAGGATACTGAAGGGTAGAAAGGTTCACAGAGATGTGAGACTCTTGGTTTGTCCAGCAAGCAGATACGTCTATCTAAAAGCTATGGAGCTTGGATATCTTAGGGTTATACTTGAGGCTGGAGGTGTCATCTTACCTCCAGGATGTGGGCCTTGTGTTGGAGTTCACATGGGGATACTTGCTGACGGTGAGGTTTGCATATCCACACAGAACAGGAACTTCAGAGGTAGGATGGGGAATCCAAATGCTGAGATCTATCTCTCCTCACCGGCAACCGCAGCTGCTTCAGCTGTGAAAGGGGAGATAACAGACCCAAGATTTTATCTTTAAATGTGAAGAGGTGCCAAAAAGTTAAAGATACTTAACCATCCTCAACCATCTCCCAAACATATCCCTCTCCTCAAATCCAAACCTCTTATAAAATCTTATAGCCCTGCAATTTCCAATCCCAACCCAAAGCTCAACAATCTTTTTACCCCTCTCAGTAGCGTAACTTAGAGCAACATTCATTAAAGCAGTTCCAATACCCTTTCCCTGCCACCTTGGATGAACGACAATCTCGTGTATCTCCGCAACTTCACCCTCAAACATGCTTGACCAGTTACAGTCACATGCAACGAATCCAACTGGAAGATCTATAACAAAAGTGTAAAACCCCTCTGGATCTCTCCTAAGTAGCCATCTGAAATACCACTTTACATCCCTCCTACTCGTGTATGCATACTCTCCCAACCCCTCATACGCCAACATGTAAACGTTCACGAAGTGCCTTTCGTCCCCCCTCACAACCCTCCGTATCACAATAAATTTTAAGCGGTTATATAAGATTTGACTATGAGTGCCCTGTCAACGCTGAAGGATTTGGTTGAGATTCAATCTGAATCTGGGAGTGAGGATAGGATAGTGGAATACATTGTCGAGAGGTTGAAAGATCTCAATCCATCGATACTTGAGAGGGACAAGGTGAAGAACATATTAATTAACCAAGATTCGGACCTGTGGATCGTAACTCACATCGATACAATTCCAGTTAAGAGAAATTTTGAATTTGATGGAGTTTACGCTTATGGAACTGGTTGTTGCGATGCAAAGGCTAGTGTTACAGCGATAATACTTGCACTGGAAGAGGTTGAGCCAAAATTTGGTGTCGCACTCCTTTCAGATGAGGAGGAGGGTGGTAGAGGATCAAAGATTGTTGCTGAGGAGTTCAAGAGTAGGAAGGCTATTGTTATGGAACCCACAAATCTAAGGATTGCAAACAGAAATTACGGTTCTTTGGAGATAGATGTAGAAGTTTTTGGTGAATCGGCTCACGGTGCATGTAAGGGTGTTAATGCAATTGAAAAGGCTATTGATCTAATATCAAGTTTGAGGAGATACGATGTTTTAATTCAGAGAATAGAGGGTGGTGGCTTTGATTACGTAGTTCCAGACAGGTGTCTTTTCAAGTTGGACTTCTTCATACCTCCAGAGGTTGACTTTGAATCTTTTAAGGTTGAAGTTCTAAGGAAGCTTGAAGGAACAAGGTTCTCCATAGTTGAATCTTCAAGGGGATTCTTGAGTGGTGAGATACGTTTTATCCTTGAAAGGGCAATTGAGAAGGCTGGCTTAAATGTTGAATATACCGAGATGAGATCGTGGACAGATGCGATAAACCTCAGAGAGTTTGGATGGGATGTTGTCGTTTTTGGTCCAGGAGAACTTTGTCTCTGTCATACTGAGAAGGAGAGGATAAAGATCGAAGAAATTTTAAAGGCCAAAGATGTTCTAATTGCTCTAAACGAAATCATAGAAAGTAATTCTTAACGTTGTATGTCTCCATGTAGATCTCACTTTTCATCATATCTTCAATGAATTCCCTCCTCCTAACGTACTTGTCCCCCTTGTAACTCCAATCTGGATGCAATCTCTTCCACTCCTCCCAACTGTAACTGAACTTAGCCTGAATCTCATCCCTGTAAAACTCTGGAATTACGTTGAATGCACAGAAAGGAACAATCCTACCATCTGGCATTCCATAGTGAATTACACACCTCTCAACCCTCTCAATATCGTAGTTGTATTCATCCTGGAAGTGCATCATACCCAAAAACAGTGTCTTCCTGTGAAATTCTCCAAGAGCCTTGTAATTTCCATGAAGGAAGGTGTTTTTCAGTATGTTTATAACCTTCAAGGTTCTTGGAGCCTTTGAATCATCGTAAAACCTCCTTATGAATTTCAATATCAGATCGGATGAGACCTTCAACCTCTTAAGCTTACCAACCTTCCCACCCCAAACCTCGTCAGCCCTCTCACTCAAATACTCTATCAAACCATCAACATCGACAAACCTCGTTATGGGTATAACCCTATCTCCATCGAGAAAGACGTAAGTCGCACATCCACAAGCAAAGTGTGATGTCATGTAGTATCTCTTACCAAGAAAGACATCGAAGAACTTGGCTATATAGCCAGCAACTGGAACTGGATACCAATCCTCCATTTCTATTGCTCCATTTGTCTGTTCTTCAATTAGCTTCAAAGCTCTTGGAATTGTAATCCTGAACATAGCCCTCTCATCCTTTGGAACCCTCCCAACCATTGAAATTGGCTGAAAGTTCACACCCCTAACGATATCAATGTGATTTAAACCAAAGTTTATCATCTCACCTAACTCCCCATCGTTGACGTTTCTGATAACCGTAGGAACCAAAACCAGCCCAGGACCTCTAACATCCCTTATATTCTTAAATATTAGAGGTATCTCCCAGTGATTCTTCCAGTTTGTGATTGGTGATACTCCATCGAAGCTCAAATATATAGTGTTGACTCCAGCATCCCTTATAGCCTTGACGAAATCTCTATCGAAAGCCAGTCTTATACCGTCGGTGTTGAGCTGGATGTGATCGTATCCCTCCTCTTTGGCGATTTTGATGATCTCTACAAGATCATTTCTCAAAGTCGGCTCTCCTCCAGTGTTATGGACAAGTATCGCAAATCCACCGAAGAAGGCTTGTGTGTTGGGAACTGAAACGTCATAGAGGTATTTGCTCTTGGGTTTAACCCTCTTAATCCTTCTAACCCTGAAGAAACCGATGTTTGCATGGGAGATGTGGTTCAAAATCTTTGCAAATTCAACCCCTTCAACCATCCATCTTTCCGTTAAATTCCTAAGTTTCTCCTTCGAAATTGTTTTGTAATCCTTCAGCCTTATTCCTAGGACGTCAAGTGGTAACCTTTCAATAGTTCTCGAATGTTTCTCTCCTCTCACATATCTTTCGAATTTTCTCCTCAGATTTTCATCCAAATACCACAGAGCCTTTCTAAGCTCCTCCTTTCCCCTTATAACTATCACAAACTTCACACTACCCTTTACCAACTGTCCCTTCTTTTCAATCACGTGAGGTTTAACCTTACTCTCATGCACCGAACAAACTATCCCCATCTGCAGATGGAGTAAAATCAAATCCCTTGCGAGTTCCTCGCTTGCGGTGTTGTGAACGATTTCGTATCCCGATTTTCTAATCCTAACGTTTCCGTCGCATCTGAAGTATGCTTTGAGTAACTCCATCTTCATGTCATCGTTCAC
>Ga0190367_1001325_pt1 | contig 14561 bp, 14 predicted proteins | sample 4872181011_MG_FD_171838 | JGI IMG/M metagenome (GOLD analysis project Ga0190367, IMG submission 171838) | Hydrothermal vent microbial mat bacterial communities from Southern Trench, Guaymas Basin, Mexico - 4872-18-10-11_MG | ecosystem: Environmental > Aquatic > Marine > Hydrothermal vents >...
GAAAGTATTTGAGGGCATTGTTGAGAAGTATGAATGGAGGAATGAAGGAGGCTTCCTTAAGGGTGAGGCTATAATAAGGGGTATTGATAAGTATGGGGGTCATAGAATTAGATCATGGATCATGAACGAACATATAATGGTGTGGCTCGATGATAAGCCCTTGGTAATGCCTCCAGACCTCTTCATGCTGTTAAAAGATGATGGTGAGCCTATAACGAATACTGAACTTAAGGAGGGCATGAAGGTGCATGCTGTAGCTGCTAAAGCTCCAGAGGTATGGAGGACGCCAAAAGGACTTAAGTACTTCGGTCCAAGAAAGTTCGGGTTTAACTATGATTACGTACCCGTTGAGAAACTCATTAAGAAGGCTGGGATAGTATGAAGGTGTTAGTAATTAATCCTGTAGGTCATGATACATGGAATAAACAAGATGAGAGAATTTACAGGAGTTATGCATCAAGTGAAACTGAGGTAAAAGTTGTCTCATTACCTAAGGGACCAGCTACTGTTGAAAGACCTGAGGATCACGCTGAGGTTATTCCTCTAGTTATCGATGTTGCTAAGAGAATGCATAAAGATTTTGATGCGATTATAGTCAATTGCTTCTTAGATCCTGGAGTTAAGTTGTTAAGAGGCATTATAGAGAAGCCTGTTATAGGACCTTGTGAAGCATCGCTACATATAGCTTCAACTATAGGTAATAAGCTATCCGTAGTTACGGTAGGTAAGTACGGTACTACATGGATGATCGAGGATAGAATTAGAGAGCTTGGTTTTGATGATAAGGTTGTTAGCATCAGAGGTATACCTCTAGGTGTCATGGATATAAATAAAGAGAGAACGACTGTAATTAATTACCTCATTGAAGAGAGTAAAAAAGCAGTAAGTGAAGACGGGGCTGATGTGATAATTTTAGGATGTACCGGATTGGCAGGCATGGCTAGGGGTGTTCAAGATAAAGTTAAAGTACCTGTGGTTGATCCATCAGGTGCTGCTATAAAAATGGCTGAAGCAGTAGTTAAGTTGGGATTATTTAGTGTCTTAGTAAGGAGGTGATTTACATGCCTCAAGGTCTTGACTTGGAACTAGCTATCGCTGCACTTAAGCTAGTTAAGGATGTATTGAAAGTTAAGGAAGGTGAAGAGGTCGTTATAACAGCTGATACAGGAAGTGACTGGAGAGTTGTTGAGGCAACCGCGCAAGCTGCGGCACAGCTTGGTGCTAAGCCTATAGTGTTATGGTATAAAGCACCACCAGCGGTGGGTAAGGCTGCTGATCCACACTTACCATTGAAAGTGCTTAAGGCAGCCCTACCTGAGTCCGATGTATGGATTGAGTTTAATAAGTCATGGTTGCTGTACTCAACACCTTACGAAGAGGCTATGAAGGCAGGTAAAACAAGGTACATATGCTTAGTAGGTATGGATACAGACATGATGGTTAGGAATATAGGTAAGGTCAACATAGAGTTACTCTATGAATTCCAGAGGAAGCTTGCCGAAATAACCAAGAGGTCAAGACATATGAGAATCACATCACCAGCAGGCATGGATGTTGAGTTCGAGAACGATCCTAATAGACCTGTGTTAGTCGAAGGTGAGGTATCAGGGCCTGGAGAGTACATGCTATTTGGCCAGGTTGATTGGGCACCCATTGAGGATAGTATTAACGGTGTAATAGTATTTGACGGATCTGTGTGGCCTCCCGAAGAGCTAGGTCTCCTTAAAACCCCCATAAAGTTACATGTGAGGGAAGGTAAAGTCGTTAAGATTGAGGGAGGTCCTGAGGCTAAGATCTTTGAATCGTGGCTTAAATCATTCAATGATCCCAAAATGTTTAGAATAGCGCATATCTCATATGGTTGCAATCCAGGTGCTAAACTAACTGGCAATATACTTGAGGACGAGAGAGTATGGGGTGTCGTGGAATGGGGGCTAGGATCCCAATCAGCAACATTCAAGGGTAAATTAGGATCAGCAGCATCACATACTGATGGAATATGTCTATCACCGACAGTATGGGGTGATGGCGAGAAAATAATTGAAAATGGTGAATTTGTCCATCCAGAGCTAATAGACATGGCTAAGAAACTACGCTACGGTATTTAACTTTAAATATCACATCTAAATTTTTACTCTTAATACTTGATTCGTAAATTAAACACATGATGTACATTGCTTAAATATTTCTGTGCTACAGCTCAAAATAATGCTTAAAAGTATTGCTTCATAAGTTAGGTTAGGGAAACCTAACAGGCGAGGAGAGATGACAACACTTAAGACTAGGAAATCAGGTAATGCGCTAATACCTTTATCTGATGCCGAAATAGGAAAGGAGTATGTCGTAGAGACTATTGTATGTAGAGGTATGGTTAGGAGGAGAATCTTGGATATGGGGATAGTGCCAGGAAGTATTGTTAAGGTATTGAGGACGGCACCATTAGGTGATCCTATAGAAGTCCTTACGAAAGGATTACCACTGAGCATTAGAAGGGCTGAAGCATCATGTATACAAGTAAGGGAGGTAATGAGGAGCTAATACCTTTAGCTTATGTGAGTGAGGGTTCCTTGGTTCAGATAGTTAGAATTGTTGGAGGTCACGGATTAATTAGAAGGTTAAGAGACTTAGGTCTTTACGAGGGTGCCCGTATTAAGGTAGTGAAATCACCAGGGCCTGGCCCGGCAATAGTATCTCTTATTGATCCATCATCGGGAAACGTAGGTAGGAGAGTTGCCTTAGGTTTTGGTGTTGCAATGAAAGTATTAGTAAGGGTCATTAGTCATGGATAAGGTAGTAAGTAAGAAACATAGGTATACTGTAGCAATAGTCGGTATACCAAATGTCGGTAAGTCAGTAATATTTAACAAGCTGACTGGAGGTAAAGCGTGGGTAGGTAATTGGCCTGGTGTAACTGTTGAGAAGAAAGTCGGTAGGTTTAAGGCTGAGGAGCTTAATGCCGAAATTGAGGTTGTCGATCTACCTGGTATCTACAGCTTAACTGCCTACAGCGTTGATGAGCTGATAGCCCGCAATTTTATAATTGAAGAAAAACCCGACGTAGTGGTTATAATAGCTAACGCAGCAAATCTAGAGAGGAGTTTGTATCTTATTCTCTCCATAATGGAGTTAGGTGCTAACGTAGTAGTTGCTCTTAACATGATAGATATAGCTAGAAGTGAAGGTTACGAGATACTTCATGATAAACTCGAACAAGTATTAGGCATACCTGTGATACCAACAATAGCAGTATCTAATGTTGGTATAGAAGAATTAAGGAAGTCAATAATAAACTCAATAAAGAGGAAGGTATCAAGGGCTAGGATAGTAAGTTATGGTAAAGAGTTAGAAAGGATAATTTCAAGAATGGAGGAAATACTAACGAAATTCTCCCCTGAACTTACTAATCGTTATCCCTCACGATGGTTAGTAATAAAGTTCCTTGAAGGAGATGAAGACATTACCAGTAAAATTAGAAGGTACGTAAGCAGCTCAGTACTTGATGAACTTACGAAATTAAAACGTAAGGCTGAGGAGATCGTTGGTGATGTTGAGGAGTACGTTACTGAAGTTAAATTTAAAAAGGCCATGGAGATTGCCAGACTAGTTACTAGGCATGTCTCCTTAACGGCAAAGATTAATGTAACTGATATACTTGATACTATCCTAACACATAAGGTATTGGGAATACCGTTAGCGTTATCGATAATGTATTTATTGTTCAGGTTCGCATTTGACCTATCTGCACCATTAAGTGATGGTATTGATGTCTTAATTAATGGTATACTCAGAGATTGGGTTAAGGATTTAAGGTTCCTGCCTATTTGGTTTACTTCTCTATTAGCTGATGGAATAATAGCTGGTGTAGGTGCTGTTCTAGTTTTCCTTCCCGTAATTGCTCTTTTCTTCTTTGTGTTATCTATACTTGAGGATATAGGTTATCTTGCTAGGTTAGCCTTTGTTATTGATAAGATACTTCATAAATTTAAATTGCCAGGTAAATCTATCATACCATTAATAATGGGATTTGGTTGTAACGTACCTGCAGTATTGGCTACTAGAGCTATAGAGGATGAAAAGGATAGAAAGGTTACAGCATTGATAGCGCCTCTTTCGTCATGTAGTGCAAGGCTACCTGTGTACTTAACCATAGCAGGTGCTGTGATGGGCGCTTATGCAGCCGCAGCTGTGACAAGTATGTATTGGTTAAGCATAATATTAGCACTTAGTGTGGGTTTGCTTTTTAGAAGCACCTTATTTAGAGGGCCAACTACGGGATTCATAATGGAGTTACCACCTTACTTAGCTCCAAGAATTGATAACGTATTAATGAAAACTTGGGAAAGAACTAAACACTTCCTAATTAAAGCAGGGACTGTAATCTTTCTAGGTGTTGTTATCGTATGGTTACTATCAGTTACAGGGCCAACAGGTTACTTAGGTCCTGAAGCACTAGAGAACCCTGGCATTTTAAGCAAGAGCTGGATAGGCTTCCTGGGTAAGGTTTTCAGCATTTTCACCTCACCTATGGGATGGGATTGGCGTACTACAGCGGCCTTAATTTTTGGATTTATAGCTAAGGAAATCATTGTAGGATCTTTAGGTGTACTATTAGGTACTAGTGAGGAATCACTAAGGGAGGTTCTCTCTCACATATTCACACCATTAAGTGGCTTCACGTATATGGTATTTGTTCTAGTATATGTACCATGTATAGCGACCCTAGCGAGTATACGTAGTGAGCTAGGCTTAAAGTATGCAATTATAACCGCATTATATCAGGTTATTCTAGCTTACGTTCTTGCCTTACTGATATCAATCTTAGGTGGCATAATTATGGGTTGATATATATGATTAAAGGTAAATCAATATTAATTACAGCTTCACTTATCGCCTTCATACTTGGGTTAATGTATATTGTGGCAGGATCTCTATGTCTATATAATTGGATTATGACTTCATTAATTAATGGTGAAGCCATTCTAGAACAGTTAGTACCGCCGGATCCTTGGCTAAGCATAGTATTGATATCGATAGGTCTAACATATAGTTCTTCAGCATACTACTTAATGAGGGGGAACACCGTTCTGAGTATAGCATCTATATTAGTGGGTGGAGGGTTAGCTATAATTGTGATGGGTCTTCAAGTCCTGGCGACATTAGCTTACATTGCTGATAAATTAATAATTAATGAGGAGTTAAGGTTTAGTACCATCATAGGTAATTTACTAAGAATTGATGGAATTTTAGGTTACGTATCACTAATTCCGTTTCTTCTTGGATATAGATTTTATAAGGAAATGAAGGACTAACCATTCACTGACACGAAACTTTATGACTATCTATTTTAATTCCTTTAAGCATAGTATTTAAGGGTAGAGGTCAGGGAGATGGAAAGAGGAAAGAGAAGATTTGGAGTATCAATACCTTATGTGCTCGCTAATACACTTGATGAACTAGCTAATAAACTCGGTATGAATAGGTCAAGCCTCATAGAGAAAGCCTTAAGGGATTTCCTTCAAGACCACATACATTACTTAACTCCTCACCAATGTCAAGGCGTCATGATCCTCATGGGCAAGTACGAGAGATCGGCATTACTACCAATAATAGAGAAGTATAGAGATATTATCCATAGCTACATACATACACATCTAAATAACATATGTATAGAAATAATTATGGTTTCAGGAAATTCAACTAAGATATCATCACTACATAGTGTGTTAGAACGCAACCTTAAGGGATGTAGAATTAAGTATATACCTGTAGGTTACGAATTGGATAGGAGAGTATAATGATCAAGTTAATCCGTTAGTAAGATTAACCTTAAATACAGCAACTATAGTAAAATTAACTGTACATCGGAGTGAATACGCATTATAAGGAGGTGAAATTATGTTAAACATATCTAAACGCGTTAGGGGAATTGAGCTTTCACCGCATAGGAAGCTTGTAGCTTTGGTTGACGAACTAAAACGTAAAGGTAGAGATGTATACAATTACTCAGCAGGTCAGCCAGGACTTCCACCAGCTAAGGAGGCTATCGATAAATTCTTTGAGGAGTTCGTAAAGAATCCATTTAACTACTCAAGATACGTACCAACTAAAGGCCTACTTGAATTACGTGAAGCTATATCTGAGGATTTAAAGAAATATGGAGGTATAGACATAGACCCTGAAGATATACTGGTAACTACTGGAGGTGTTGAAGCAGTATTCCTAGCTTTAAACGTTGTTGGCGATCCTGGAGACAAAATACTGGTGCCTGATCCATCGTATAGTGTTTACTGGGGCTTACTTAAGTATCTAGGTCTTAAACCAGTGACATGCTCACAAACAATTGAAACAGGCTTCCAACCAAGTGAGGAATGTATTGAGAAAGCATTTGATGAGGGAATAAAAGCGGTACTTCTCGCAAGTCCGGATAACCCCACCAGTAGGGTTATCGACAAGAAAATAGCTAAACTACTCATTGACTTAGCTGTGGAAAAGAATGTATGGATTATATATGATGAAGCATACAAGCACATAGTATATGAAGGTGAGCATGTATGGATTCAGAAATTCTCAGGTGCTTCTGAGGTAGTTATAAGTGTTAATTCATTCTCTAAAGACATCGCAATACCTGGATTCAGGCTAGGGTATCTATACGGTCCTAAGGAGGTGGTATTTCATGCAACAAAATTAAAAGGCTACTTAAGTATAACATCGCCAGTGCCATCACAACTATTCGCATTGGTGGCTTTAAGGAATGGAATAAAGGAGAGGTATCTTAAGGAGGTACTACCTATCTACAAGTCAAGGAGGGATGCAGCTTATGAAGCTTTTAGAAAGTATCTACCAGAAGCTAAAGTATGGAAGCCAAATGCTAGTATGTACTTATTCCCCGATATGAGTCCATATCTAGAAAAGCTAAGAATGGACGACATAACCTTCACATACAAGTTAGCCGAAAGTAAAGCTGTAGTAATGTTACCTGGGAGTATATTCGGTAAAGAAGGCAAGAATCACTTAAGAGTGACCTTTGTTACGCAAGAAGAAAAGAGGTTAGTTAGGGGTATTGAATTATTGTCAGAATTCGTAGAGGAGTTAGAGAGAAAGTAACTACTATGCCTTACCTCAAACACCAAGTATCTCTTTTATTAGTGCAGCTCTTATATAGAGTCCATTCTTCGCTTGTTCAAAGTATTTAGCTTGAGGTAATTCATCTACGCTAGTATCTAGCTCCCAGACCCTTGGTAAGGGATGCATTATTATAGGTATTTTCTTAAACTTCGATAGTAGGTCTCTATCAACCTTATAGATTCCCTTAAGTTTTTCATATTCCTCAGGACTAGGTAGTCTCTCCTTCTGCAATCTTGTTACATATAATACATCTAATTCTTCAATAACATCTTCAAGTCTAGATACTTTATAGTACTTAACCTTACCTTTAATCTTCTCCACTACTTCATCTCTTATCTGTAATACATCAGGTGCTATGTAGTATATGGTTATATTGTTAAATTTAGAGAGCAGGTATGATAATGAGCTTGGGGTTCTACCATATTTTAAGTCACCCATAATGCCTATCTTAATGCCGTCGACCCTACCAAACTCTCTCCATATAGTGTATACATCAAGAAGTGCTTGTGTTGGGTGTTCATTCCATCCATCACCAGCATTAATTACGGGAGCTTTACATATCTTTGCTGCAAGCGCTGCATAACCGGGTGTTCTCTGTCTAAGTACTATTATGTCAGGATCATAACCATCCACCATCCTCATGGTATCCTCAAAGGATTCGCCCTTAGCCCTACTGGATGCTGCTTCAGATCCGAAGTCAATAACGGTACCTCCAAGTCTTATCATGGCGAATGTAAAGCTTAGTCTAGTTCTAGTACTTGGCTCTAAGAATACCGTAATCATTAACTTACCCTTAGCATAATCTAAGACATTCTTCTCCTTAATCTCCTCCCTTAACTGTTCCGCTAGCCTAAAGAGATGTTCTACTTCATCCCTCGTGAAGTCGAGAGCAGATATTATATCCCTACCTTTTAAACTACCCATGTGGAACCCCACTATCTCTGTCGAATATGAAAAATTAAGCGTTAAGTATCAATTACTTTACCCGCTTTCAAAAACTACTTTAAATTTTGTCTATAGTACTCTGAAGCTCTCTTTATTGCCTTAACTATGTTTACATACCCTGTACATCTACATAAGTTACCCCTAATATACTCTCTAATTTCCTCCTCCGTTGGATTGGGATTCTCTGATAGTAATGCTTTAGTTATGATTATGAATCCTGGTGTACAGAATCCACACTGAATTGCACCTTCTTCGGCAAATGCTTTTTGTATAGGGTCAAGCTCGCCATTCTTTGCTAAACCTTCAATGGTCACGACTTCCTTACCGTCAACGTCAACAGCTAGGGTTAGACATGCTAATACAGGCTCACCATCAACTAGAACAGTACAGGCACCGCACTCACCTAAACCACAGGAATACTTAGTTCCTGTCAAGTGGAATTTCTCTCTTAAGATATTTAGTAATAGCTCATTAGGTTTAACATCCACCTCTACTAGTTCACCATTTAGCTTGAATTTAATCCTTCTCATACTCATTCATTTCACCCCGTAGCTCTCCTATACGCCTCAGTTAATGCATCCCTAACAATAACCTTAGCAACCTCCTTTCTATACCAAGCTGTTGATCTAACATCCGTGATAGGCTTAGTTTCAGCTGACGCTATCTCTGCTGCCTTTCTAATATTCTCTTCATTGAATTCCTTACCCTTAAGGAACTCCTCAGCACTATAAGCTCTTATAGGAGTTGGTGCAACAGAACCTAACGCTATTTTCACATCCTCTATACTCCTCATATCACTACCGACCTTCAGAGCTACAGCCACATTCACTTTAGCTAAATCCATAGATGTTCTAGCTATCTTTATGAATTTTGAACCAAATCTTTCAGTAGGAGGTTTTGGAATAATTATCTCTAGGAGTAACTCATCAGGTTCACAGATGGTTATACCAGGTCCTTTAAAGAATTCTGTTATTGGTACTACCCTTTCACCTCTCTTACTTATTAGTTTTAGTTTTGCTTCGTATATCATGAGTGGTGGTGCAGTATCTGCAGCAGGAGAAGCATTACACAAATTACCACCAATAGTCCCCATATTCCTAATTTGAACTGAAGCCATAGATCTTATGGCTTCATAAAGTGCTTGATAATACTTCCTTATGTATTCTGACTTCTCAAGCATTCTTAACTTAGTTGCAGCACCTATATGTATGGCATCATTACTCATCCTTATGAAGACTAATTCCGGTATTTTCTTTATATTTATCACGTACTTTGGTGCCTTTCTACGAATCTTCATTTGAACTAGTAAATCAGTACCGCCAGCTAGTATCTTAGCTTCCTTACCGAATTTACTAAGTAGTTCTAATGCTTCATTCAATGTTTTTGGCTCAAAGTACTCAAACTCTATAGGTATTATACGTGTATTGAAGTAATTTATTATTGAGGGTTTAATATTTACGTCTGTCATTCTATCACCCCTTCTCTTTCTTTCTTAGAGCTTCGAGTATTCTTTCCGGTGTTATTGGTAATTCATAGAACCTTATGCCTAGCGCATTTGCTATAGCATTAGCTATGGCGGCCGGTACTGGATTAGCTGCTGCCTCACCTATACCCTTAGCTCCATAGGGTCCTGTAGGCTCATAGGTATGTGCAAAGTATACGTAGAAGTCCTTAAGCTTTGGTGCATCTTGAGCTGTCGGTATCTTATAATCTATTACTAAGCCCTTATTGAGTAGCTCACCTGTCTCGGGATCATATACTGTATCCTCTAGTGTAGCCCAGCTCCAACCCATCATGAAGCCACCGTGGATTTGGCCTGCAGCTAAGTCAGGATTAATTACCGTACCCATATCAGCACCTGCGAACACTCTCACAGGTCTTACAATTCCTGTCTCAGTATCTACTTCAACCTCAACGAAGTATACTGTAAAGCTTGGTGGAGCCACTGTTGACCTGTAAGTTACGCTAGCGATTAACGTTCCCCAATTCTTTTGCCATGCTAATTTAGCTAACTCACTTAGAGTTATCCTCATATTAGTACCTTCAACATATATTACAGCATCGTTAACCTTAGGATCATACCTTATCCTAATGGCCTCAAAGTTCACAGGTCTTTCCTTATACTCTTGCTCGAAGTATCTCATAGCTAACTCCTTAATCTTCCTCTTAATTTCCTGTGCAGCCCTTCTAGCAGCTTCACCACCTACATAAACTCCTCTTGAGGCATGTGTACAGACATCGTAAGGCGTAAATGATGTATCAACAGGTACTACATTTATCTTCTCAGGTGGTACTTGAAGTTCCTCAGCTATTATCTTAACGTGAGCATCTATAGTTCCACCACCGTGATCCTGTAGAGCTGTTATGTAATCTATAGTTCCATCCTCATTAACTTTGATTACTGCACCACTGTAGTCTATAGTTGATCCTGAAATAGGTCCTCCAGCACCTGATGTATGGAATCCTCTAGCTACGCCAATACCTCTTCTAAACCTACCAGTCTTAGGTAACTTATTCCTCCTTTCCCAACCGATCCATTTCCTACCAACATCCATTAACTCAGGAACTCCATCACTTCTTATTACAGACCTAACTGTTGGTCCTTGACCCCAAAATATTTCACCCTTACCTTTGTAATTCTTAAGTCTAAATTCTACTGGATCTATACCTAATTCTTCAGCTAATTCATCAATTACTGTCTCTACAGCCCATGTTACTTGAGGATTGCCATAGCCTCTGAACGCACATGCTGGTACTTTATTAGTGTATACAGCTTTTCCTATGTATCTAATGTTCCTCCACTTATATAATGACACAAACCATCCTAATGCGGTACCTAATAGTGGGTATGCCTGAATTTGATGAGCACCTATGTCCATTATATTTTCAAATTCACCTGCTATTAACGTACCATCCCTCTTAGCCCCAGCCTTAATTCTGAAGTACATTTGGTAAGATACATGGTCATGCATCATATCTTCTTCTCTAGTTAGGATTAACTTGACTGGTCTACGAGCCTTTAAACATAATGCTACAGCTATTAACGTTACGTGATTTACATGAATACTTGAACCAAAACCTCCACCTAAGTAGGTCTTCACTACCCTAACCTTACTTTGAGGTATGCCAAATAATTGAGATATGAGGATCTTAGTATTATGTATAGTCTGTGTTGTAGACCATACAGTTATGCCCCCATCAGGATCTGGCCTACATACGGCACCTCTAGGTTCTAATGTGAAGTGATACCTTCTATTAGTCTTGAATTTACGTTCGATAACTACATCTGCCTCTCTAAACGCCTTATCAACATCACCTTCACTATACTCTAATGTAGCTCCAACATTATTTTCGACTGTTATTTCAGTATTACCTCTAAGTATTTTTTCATGTATTTTCGGTGCTCCAGGCATCATGGACTCAAACGGGTCAAGTATAGGTTTGTAAACTTTCTCGACCTCAATTCTTAAAGCTTCTAAAGCCCTTTGTGCTGCCTCCTCACTAGGTGCAGCTACAGCTGCTATTGGCTCACCTACAAATCTAGGATGGTTAGTGAGGATTTGCCAATCCTTAAATGTATCCTCCTCAATACTTACAAGTCTAGGATTATAGAGCTTATTGGGTACGTCCTTCCACGTAATTACTATAGCGCCTAATCGTTCAGCTTCTGATGTGTCTATACGTCTTATTATAGCGTGTGCATAGGGGCTCTTGAGTATTCTACCATATAGCATGCCAGGAAGCCATATATCGCTGGTAAACTGAGCCTTACCGGTAGCCTTGAGTTCTGCATCCTTTCGGGGAATTCTCTTACCTATGAATGTGAAACCCTCAATTACTGAGGTCACTTTTAATCCCGTGATTAGTCGTGAGGTACAGAAAAAAGTTTTTGTTGGGGTGCTTATTACGTAAAACATCTAAATGTTTCTTCTACTTAGAGTATTTTACGTCATAATCGGGTGCTAATCCTAAATCTTTATTAGATCTCCTTAAAGCTATAATGAAGAGTCTTCCATTAATTATTAATGTTTCAATTATTACGTAACCCTCCTTAGATAGTTCATTAACGATGTGTTGTATCCTCACAGGTATAATGTCACTTTCAAAAATTTTAACATCCTTATTACCTATGTTGTTTAATGCACTAAGTAATTCATTCCTTGTCTCCTTGTCTAAGCTATTTATATCTACACTCCTTAAACTCGTATGTCACCACCTACTTATCCTTCCATTCCGATTAAAGTTTAATATATTTTATTGCGATGAATATGATTGGTTTTGAGGGAGTTGTTAATGTATGGAGGTAATCTTATAATTAAGAATGGTACTATAGTATTACCTGAAGGAATGTTTAAATTTGATATAATGATAGAGAATGGCCGAATAGTAGAAATAGGTAGTGATATCCCCATTAGGACGGGGTTTGAGGTTATAGACGCTAAGGGCATGCTCATACTTCCAGGGATTGTTGATGAGCATGTCCATATGAGAGAACCTGGTCTGGAGTATAAAGATGATTTCACACATGGAACTATGGCTGCAGCTGCAGGTGGTGTAACGACTGTTCTTGAAATGCCTAATACTCTCCCACCTGTTGATAGTGGTGCCAGAGTTAAGGAGAAGGCGTCATTACTATCATCTAAGGCTTATGTAGACTTCGCACTTTATGGCGTACTTCACGATGGAAATGTCGATAAGTTTGAAGACATTATTGGTGAAGGCGCTATAGGATTTAAAGTATTCTTAGGACCAACAACAGGTAATATACCAGCACCATCAGATTCATCAATATATGAGATACTCTTAAAATCAGCTAAATACAATGTACCCATAGCATTCCATGCGGAGAATTGGTCTCTTGTCAAGTACTTTACCGAGAAAGTGAAAGCTTCAGGGAGAGTGGATCCCAGAGCTCACTTAGATTCTAGACCACCAATATGTGAGGAGGAAGCTATACAGAGATTAATACTCTATTCTAAGAGAACTAAAGGTAAGGTACTTATAGTTCACATGTCATCACGTGAGGGTGTTGAGTTACTAAAAATGGCAAGAGACAAAGGCATCAACGTATACGGTGAGACGTGTCCTCATTATCTACTTCTATCAGCTAATGACTATGATAAATATGGTACTTTAATTAAGGTAAACCCACCAATAAGAGAGGAATATCATAGGAAGTCGTTATGGGAAGCAATAATCAATAATATAATAACCCACTTAGGCTCTGACCATGCACCTCATGCAGAGAAGGAGAAGTTGAACAAAGACATATGGAGTGCATCAGCAGGGTTTATAGGAGTTCAAACTTTCTTACCGCTAATGCTTGATGCCGCACTTAGAGGTAAGATTCCATTAACTAAAGTACCTGAGTTAATGTCTAGGAATCCATCTAAGCTCTTTAATTTATATCCAAGAAAGGGTACCATAAGTATCGGTAGTGATGGAGATCTAGTGATAGTAGATCCTAATGAAGAATACGTAATAAGAAGAGAAGACATCTATGCTAAGCACCCTATCACGCCATTCATAGGCTGGAAGCTTAAGGGTAGGATTAAGTACACTGTGGTCAGAGGTATAGTAGTTGCTAAGGATGGTAAGGTAATTGTCAGTAAGCCTGTGGGTATGTGGATAAAAAGAGGATCTAGAGTAACCAACACTATTTAAAATTTAAATAAAATCATATTATCTTTATCTTCTATCAAATTTAAATGGAGAGATGTAATCACCCCATCTATTTCTTGCTTCTTTCAACCGCTCCTTTTGCTTCCTTAAAACTTCAAATAAAATCGGCGGTGTATCTGGTATTTTCTCATATATGCTCCAAATTCTTTCTATCTTAGCTAAGTGTTGCGGTACTCTCAACATGAACTCCTTCTCATAAAGCCATTCAGGATATTCCTTATTTAGATGCTTCCTGAAGAGTTTTACTAAGTCTTCATATATTGGTATAAGACCTGTTGGTGTCTTTATAGCGCCTATTTCATTATGTACTCTTAACTCCATCCACTTAAGCCATACCCTCTTATCAACTTTTTCAGCTAAGTAATTACCTTTCTCATCCTTAAGGAAGTAGTTTACGCTAAATATCTTCGGTACAACTTTTAGTTTCTTAGCAAAATTCAGATGTAGCTCTATAAACTTACCTATAGAGACTGATAGGAAGTCTAGAATTGCGAATGGATTGAACTCTCTTACACCCGCTTTTTCAAGTATGGCTGCAGTCTTTTCAGATTCTAGGGCTGCAGCCTTGGTTATTATTCCGTGAACCCAATCGTAAGCTTCCTCAACAGGTACCCAAGTATCGGGGTCCCTACCTCCAAATACCATAGCACCTATGGGTACGCCCATGGGATCGTCAACATGCGGATCTAGATTCTTAAGATATCTTAATGATATGGTGAACCTGGCATTAGGATGTGATGGTCTTACCTCTCTTCCGCTCTCATCCTTCTTTCCTGGCCACCAACGACCAGCGTAGTTTATACCTGGTT
>Ga0190367_1001327_pt1 | contig 14531 bp, 9 predicted proteins | sample 4872181011_MG_FD_171838 | JGI IMG/M metagenome (GOLD analysis project Ga0190367, IMG submission 171838) | Hydrothermal vent microbial mat bacterial communities from Southern Trench, Guaymas Basin, Mexico - 4872-18-10-11_MG | ecosystem: Environmental > Aquatic > Marine > Hydrothermal vents >...
CACCGGTACCCTTTAAGTAGGTTTCTCCTCGCAGAAAGCCTCCTTCGTCTCTCCAGTTATACTTAGTAACTTCACCTTCAAAAATCTTCCAGCCACCAAGAATCCTCCTAACTTCCTCGACAGGATCTTTTCCTGTGCTCCAAGCTTCTCTTAAAGCTTTTCCTATAGAGAGGCACAAGCTGATAGTTTTCTTGACTACAGCTTTTCGGGCGTTTTCTGCGGAAAGAGGAGTATCTACTACGGCTGCCGAGCAGCCCGCAATAACAGATATGTATCTAGCTAAAGCCTCGTAGTCGTTAATATCGCTGTACTGTTTAACGACAACAATGTTTCCTGACTCAGTAACTATTACAGCAGGATACATAGGATACCCGAAGATATTTGCTGTACACTGATGTATTTCCGGAGCAGCTCTACCTAAGAGATCTCCATCTACAACAGGTAAGTTCAGTTTAGCCGCAATATATAGTGCGACAGCAGTATTAGAGCCCCCGAGCTCGCACGCCACTACGGCAGAAACACGTTTACCTAGAACTCTCTCAAGCTCTTCAAAAGCAGTTCTAATAGGATCACCTATCTTGACAGGTTTTCTTCTCTCAGCGGAAGGAGCAATAGTACCCACGTAGTAAGGTGAAACAACAATAGAGTTCTCAGAAAGCTCATTTATATCGACGACTTTTATCTCGCCTCTAAGACTTAACGCTTCTTCCAGAAGTCTCAAGCCATAGCGAGGACTACCTCCACCGCCAGTACCCATTACAGTAGCTCCCCAGACTAACTCCTCTAACTCGCTTCTAGTAGATAAATCAAACATTAATTCACCGTATTTTCTTAAACAAAAGAGAAATAAAACTTACTTAAGCTACTTAGACTTACGGCGTGCACAAAAGACAGCATTCAGCAACGCTGGAGCAGAAACAATGCCTGCAAGCAAATAGTCTTTAATTAGAATAAACGCTATTAAAGCTGCTGTAAGCGATAAAAGCACCGCGAGATACTGTGAGTACTTAAGAGAGCCTAAGAGTTTTTCCGCTAAAGCCAAAAATGTCGAAAAAATTAAAGCTGCTAAAGATGCTTCTAGTAGGCAGTAAACCAGCGAAGGTAAGGTATATAAAAGCAAGTACATTATATTTCCTTTAATCGCCTCAATAATAACGTAGCCTGTAATTAAGGCAATAAAAGTCCAGAAAAAGCTGCGTTCAGGCGAAAAATTACTACTAACAATACCAGAAACTATTATTACTGTCCAAAATAAAATAAAGGCGGGAGCCATAGTTGCGTATAGAGTCTCGAAAAATACTCTAAATAGTTCTATGAGGCCAGTTGCCGTAGTTAATTTTGAATAGTAGTAGTAAGTGAAGTACAATAGAAGTGCCGCAAAAACACTTTTTGTTCTACCATAGACACAGGCTAATCCAGCTAAAATCCCGAGTACGATAAAAGTAGCATTTTGAGACAAATTGAGGTCTCTGAAGTAAAGAAGAGAGAAAGCAATGAGCTCTGTAATAGCTATTCCCCACAAATAGTGTTGCTCTAATTGGAAATTCAGTTTAAGTTTCTTCATGTGGATCGCCTGAGAGAAACGTTCGTCTCTAAGCATATTTTTCTAATTCTATCGACTATTCTGTAAACAAAGTCTCTATACTTATATCCCTTAACTTTAGGCTCTACTTTAATTTTCAGCGAATAGTACTTCTCGCCTGAAGCTTTAGCGAAAGTAAGTTTAACTAAAACAGACTGCGAAGTAGTTCCACCCATAGCGCTCCATATCAAATATTCAATCTCTCTGACTTCTGTGCCGTCGCTCAACACGCGCTTATGTTCTCTACACCACTCAGTTCTCTCTAAGCCTTGGTCAGGATAGTAATAGTGTATCTTCTTGTCAACCGCCTTTATGAAAGTGTCTATTTTATTTTCATGGACTCTAAATGGGAGAGTTTCTTCATATACTCCTTTTCTACCTAGTTTCAGCTCCCATTTTCTCTTATAGCTTGGCACTACTTGTAAAGATGCTTTACGGGCGGGAAGAGATGAGGCAATTAAATTGACCAAAACGACTACTATGAACGCTAATATAGCCCACATGGGCGTAATACTGATGTTTAGTTCAGCGAAAGAAGGTAGAGACTTTATGTAGTTTATGAAGACTACTGCAGTCAAGTAGCTCAATCCGCCGCCAGTAAAAGTAAGTAAAAAGGCTTGTGCTAAAAAGAAGTTCTTTACATGGGAAGGAGTCATACCTACAGCAGTGTATGTTGAGATCTCTCTTCTTCTTTCATGTACTTCAGCTATCATTAAATTAGCTGAAATTAGAGAACCTATGATAATTACTACTAAAGTATCTAAGCCTCTAACTTGAAGCAAAGTAGCTCTCGAAACAATATATGCTTTACCGTTTTCACATAAATAAGGCGAAATGATGCTTACTGCTCTAACAAGCTGAGCTGCAAGTTTTTCGGCTTCTTCGGGACTACTAGTCTTAACTATTATTTTATCTAAGTAGCAGTAGCCTTTAAGCAGTTTAGCGAAATCTATGTGGACAATTAAAACCCCCTCAGGGCTAGTAGCTCTAGAGTATGTGGGAAGTTCGCTTTTAACAAACACGTTCCAAGGCCTTAGAAGAGCTCCATCTAGGTCTTTTACTTTACTATATATTTCTTCATCAAATATCCCAACTATTTTCAGCTCGTAACTAAGAACTTTTATAGTGTCACCTACATTGACTCCAAGTAACTTAGCGTACTTCATGCTAATTAAGACTCCTCTAGTATCATTATCTAGCAGAAATCTTCCCTTAACCACGATTGAGGGAAGCAAAGTAAGTCCTATTTCTTTAGAAGGCTCTATTCCTAATATACCTCTCACTTTAACAGCAATATTTCCTTTCTTTATCGTAGTGAAGTAATATTCTTCTTCACCAGTCTTCATGAAATGACTCATAGCGAGTCCTTCAAAACCTTCTTTTAGCGACATAATTCTTAAGACTATTTTACTCTTATTTCCGACAACATGCTTAACTATACTAAGTACGTTGGCTTTTTCTCCTTCGCTTAAGTATCTTACTTGATAAACTATGCCGCTACTCAAAGCATTAGTTTCATAGAAGATAATACTCTTAGTTAAAGTTACATGAGGCTGAACCGAGGTAAAGGCGACGAGTGAAAAAATCATGAAAAATACTGTCAGAAGATAGAGAGTCGTCCTCATTTTTCTGCGACGTAGATTTCTTAAACCAATACTGAAGGCAGAAGTAGCTATACTCAGCCTAGAAGGTTTCTCGGGAACATATTCTCTGGCAAGATATCTGGGCATATCCCAGTAAACGAGATAACATACTGAAGCTACAATAAGACTTAGCAGAATTATTTTTTCTCTGAAATATGGTGCACTTGAACTGAAAAGTAACTTAAAACCTGGATGATACATACTCAACACATATACGTAAATCACTACAACTGCTATAGTTAGCAAAGTTTTTACAGCAGTTGAACGCTCGCCACTTATCATGCTTGCACATGCTAGTCCGCTTAAAACCATTATTATTAATAGTACTATAGAGAAGACAAAGAGCGGTCTAATGTAAATCATTATTTGATATTCCGCGTCTTTCAAATAAGATAAGCCTACTTCATATTCTTTTAAGTATTCGTCAGCCAAGCCCTTATCTATATAGTAGAGAGCACACCTTAAGTGAGTTTCAGACTTATTTAAAAGTATTTCAGCATCTATTAAATTAATGCCTTCTATTTTACCGTAATATAGTTCTTTTCTTAGATTCTCTATTTTATTAATAGCTTTAAAAACATCTTTTTTCTTCTGCTCGAGTTCTGCGATTCTATAGTCGACAAGGGTTATAAAACCTCGATAAACACTATAGCCTTTGCTTTCATTAGTTAAAGTCAAAGAATATCGTCTTCCTTTAATCAAAGTTATTTTATAGCGTCCTCCCACAGGAAGAAGGAAATATGCTAAATCTCTTTGATTCGATGTAAATATCGCTTCATAATTATGTACAGTCCAGGGAGACTTTCCTGACAAGGTTTTAATAACTGCAAACAAATAGTGTTTAGAGTATTCGATATTAGTTAAAAAGAGTACTCCCGTTTTCTTTAGCTCAATCGTATAAGTAATATCTGTACGGGGAATGTCGATGTACTTTACTCCAACATAGTCTATGCAAGGAGTATTTTCATAGTCTTTAAATGCAACAATATAAACACCTTTCGTGCTGTAGGGAACTTCTGCTAAACCGTTTGAGTCACTTACATCGAAAGGCCTTAAAAGGAAGTTCTCTGAATATAAATACCAGAGTCGAGGAATTTCAGTAAAACAGTATACAACAGCATTTTTAACAGGTTTTCCTTTTTCATCTATTACTTTAACCCTTATTTTCTTGCCCTTGAAGCTACCTATAGATATGAAAGTAGTATTTGTATGAAGACTTAGTGAAAAATTATATATTTTCTCTTCAACTTTTAGTGAGAACCATATTTTCTTATAAGAGTTATCAACTGTAGTTAACGTTACTAAATAGTACATATTATTTGCTGAAATAATGCGAGGAAAAATTGTTCCACCTAAAAATACGGGCTTATTTTCATAAGTAGTAATTATTATGCGTGGAAAGCCATATACCTTTACTTCTACCTCGATTTCTCTATCTACAGGTTTCAAGTAAATAGTTCCTCCTAGAAACCCTACAATAGATGTAGAGAATAGAAAATTAGGAATATTTATTTTCTCAATTCCTTCTGTAGATACTTTTAGGTAATTACTTGCCCACATGTATTTCTTTTTGTGCCCTGGGTACACTACTTCGAAGAGAATTTGGTTAAATGGAACACCTATTTTCTTTAACTTAAATACTACTTCCCCTTTACCTTCACCTCTGGTAATTCCTTCAGCAAGCCATGAGAGAATTTTAGCTAAATACTTTTCTGAAAAGAACATAGAAGAAGTAGCAATAACTACTTTTCCTTCACCGATACTGCCATACACTGCTAACGAGCCTTTACTACATTCAGCCAAAGGAGTTAACCCCTTTAAAAGAAAACCAGATCCCGCTACTTTACCTAGAGTCTTCAAAAATCCTTTTAACTCAAATGTACCTGAATAAAGATTAGGGGAGATACTTACATTAAACAGTGATAAAAGTTTTTCTAAAGGCTTTGAATACGTATTACTAATAATTATTAGCCTTCCACCTTTTCTAATCCACTCGTATAGATCTTGGAGCTCTTCTGCTTTAAATTCTCTATATACATTGTATAGGACTACAATATCTGCTAAATAATATACATCTTTATTTATCTTAGAAAAAGTACTCATAAAAGATATTTTATTAATACCTAGCGGAAGAAAACATCTAATAGAGAAACCACGTGAATGAACATTATCTACATATATTACTAAGTCTTTTAAACTAATTGATTGCACTGAATTAGCTTCTACATGTACCGTAAGCAGGCTCAGTAGTAGACATAGAATTAGAAGAGTTAATGTGAAATACCTGATAAGCTTTCTCACAAAAATTTATCTAATGGCAAAAATATATAAAAGTTGGCTGCATTAACTTACTTCTATTCCAAGAATAATTGACGCGAATCTGCCTATAGCGAATGTCACTGCAGCTGATCCAAGGCCAGCTAGAATCATTTCAAAAATCTTTTTCCTAATAGATAGTTTGGCTGAAACTGCTATTATGAAGCCAGTAAAAGCTAGCGCGAACGCCGCGCTCGTTAGTGAGAATATGATAGCTAAGTTCACTGGAACTCCAATGAAGTAAGGTGCAAAAGGCACTACTGAGCCCAGAATATAGAATAGCCCTGTGTAAAGTCCTGCTTTAAGAGGATTTTCTAAGCTTTCTTCTCGCACTCCATGCTCTTCTTCAGCAACAATACTCGATAATAGCTTTAAGTCGCGAGAAGCTTCTTCAGCTATCGCATGTGACGTTGTTCGACTGAATCCCTTCTCTGTAAAATACTCTACTATTCTATTGACGAAAACTTTAGGGACATAAAGTACAGCTACTTTTGTTCTAGCTAGAATACTCTCATGTATTTGCCTCTGAGCACGAGCACTTACATAAGCGCCTATAGCCATAGACAGAGCTCCTGCTATACCTACAATAAGGCCTCCTACTGCTACGTGAAAAGGATCTCCGTAGACGGCAGCAAGCCCCGTAGTAACTGAAAGTACTTCCACAAGCCCATCATTCATGCCCAGAATAGCCTCCTTTACATGAGACAGAAATTCTTCAAACATTGACTCTTCTCTAATGAAATCTTCTTCATGGACAAGTTTTTCTTCGAGAATTCTTTTCAAACAATTCTTTTCATCTTCACTTAAATCACTAGAACTTAGCATGTGTGAGTACAGTTCGATAGCCTCTTCTTCTCCTTTCTCTAAAAGCCTTATAGAAAGCCCTAAACCAAAAATCTTGAAGAAAATTAAGTACAGCAAGACCTTAAATCTATTCACTTTAACTTTAGCACTACAGCCTCTTTTTTCAAGAAAACTCGACCAGAAATCAGCGTGGCTCTGTTCCATTTTAGCGATTTTTAGCAGTTTTTCCTTTAAACTCTGCTTACCAACTATTTCAGACAACTTACTGTAAATAGTATAAGAAAAAAGCTCGTCAGCTAAAGCTTTCTTAGCAAGTTCAACTACATCTTTCTGCACGTTCATTACTAGCTTCTAGCAGATATATTGATTTAAGTGTTATGAGGAAACAAGCTACCCTTTGATAGCGTCTATTAGCTTACTTACGCTTTCTCTAAGCTTTGCTACATCGCTGTCTCTAACTGCTCCTCTGAACTCCACGACGTCTACTACATTAAATCCAGCTTCACTCAGCTTAGCTGAAAGCCTTTTGCCAGCAACTCCTCCCCAGCCGTAGCTAGAGACGACGAGTACAGGCTTACTTACTTTAATTTTCCTAGATAGTAGCTCAGCGAAATACATCATCAAGGGGAATACTTCAGCCTCGTAAGTAGCTGCACCCAGTACAACAGCTTCGGAGTCAATTACATCAGCTAAAATATCGCCCATGCTAGCCTGAACCTTGTCCGTAAACGCGTGTACCACAGGCTTAAAGCCCCTTTTCTCTAGTTCATCTAAAATAACTGAAATAGCCTTTTTAACGAACCCGTACATCGAACCATAGACTACAGTTACTTTGCCTTCGGCAGGCTCCCCCTTAGCAACCTTAACATAGTAGTCTATGATAGCTGAGGGATTGTTCTTGAACACTAGGCCGTGAGCTGGAGCTATTACCTCAGGGCTGATATTAAGTGACTTGAGTTTATCAACAGCTTTCAGGATATAGCTGCTGTAGTGCCCAACAATATCGATAATATATTTCCTCACATAAGGCAAGTATTTATCTAAAACATTTTCTTCATCAAATATCGACGAGGGTATAGAAAAACCACCAAAAGCATCGCAAGTTAACAAAACTCCTAGATCCCCAATAAAAGTCATTATCGTCTCAGGCCAGTGAAGCCAAGGAGCATAAATAAATCTCAGTTTTCTCCCTGCTTCAAGTACTTCACCGTCTTTAACAGCCTTAAACTTCGGCTTAATACCGTAAAAAGACTCAAGCATACCTTTAGCCAAAGGATGACCTAAGACTTCAGCCTTATTCCCGTTTTCTTCCAGCACCTTCGGTATAGAGCCACTGTGATCAGGCTCCATATGGTGAACAACAATGTAGTCTATATCCCTAGGATCTACAATTTTTCTCAGTGTCTCCAAGAATTTTTCCGCGAAAACAGCTTTCCATGAATCAAAGAGCACTACCTTTTCTCCGACAAGCAAGTATGCATTATAAGTTATTCCCTCAGGAATACTCCATAAAGCTTCAAAATACTTTGTCTCCCTATCATCTACTCTTAAAACATATAAGTCTTCTGTAACCTTGTCTACAAGAGTATTCATGTGTTTAAATAGTATTCTGAGCATATTTATCTAATGTTTTTATTACATCGATAGAACAGAAAACTCTAAAAGATTTTCTTAGAGGCAAAGTATATATTCTGCACCGACGGCTATACTACCAATTATGAATATTGAGAAAGGTCTCGTGAAAGACGAGGATTACGGCTTTGTTTTCTACTATCCTCGAAACTGGACACTGCTCTATACGGGCAGACGCAATATAGTGGCTGCTGAAAGCCCTGAAAAAGACTGTTGCGCCGCATTTATTTACTTAGATGAAGAAGTGTCCCCCGAAGATATTGTCTCGAAGATACTCAAGCTCTGGAAAAACGTTGATGAGGTAAGTTTAACTACTTTAAGTAAAGGAAATAATCTAATTAAAATTAAAGCTGAGTCAAGTGAATATTCTTGGATAGTTTATTTGCAAAGAAAATTATTTAAAGAGAAAATAGATTTAAGCAAAGGGACTTCTATTTTAGCTACCGGAAGCGTTTTCCAAACAGAGTTCTCTTACCTCTATCAAAACTATAAAAGCTCTTTGGGTAGCTTAACTGAGCGAGACTTAACTACTAGTACATCTAGTGTAGAGCAATATTTCTTAGAACTACTCAAGCCAATTGAAAAAACATGGGTTCTTTTCTACATTGTAGCTGCTGAAAGCAGTTTTCCCGAAGAACGCGCTTTAAAGATTCTTGACATAGTTTCTGGCTCAAAGAAGACTTTTAGCGGCATTGGATATGATGCTCCTTTCCGTACAGTATATAACCCTACATTCTACTTCACTGGACTACGGTGGATGGTTGAGATTCCTGCGACATGGAGCATTAACTCGGCTATATTAAATGAGGATTTCGAAGCATATTCTTTCACGAAAAGAGTATCGATAGCTATTATTTCACGCGAACTATCTGACAATTTCAACTCGTATGTAATTGGGCAGATTAAGAGAATGCTCACTAATAATATACTATTAGGATATAATATTGGAGAGAACAAGGCGTATGCTCTATTTCGGTCTCGTGACGCGACTATAACTACTAGAGTTATTTGGCAGAAGTTTTCACTTAAATCTACTTCAGGGATTCTTAAAACATTTGTTTTAATCAGTATCTATAGGTATCCTACTAGAGTTGAGAGAGACGTAATGCCGGTAATAAATAGGATCATTAGGTCGTGGAGACCTCTCCAGTACTACTTGGCTGAGCACTTAGGGCTTATTCCTCTCACTCCTCGAGTACAAGAGTTCTATGCCTCTATGCAGAGGAGAGCCGCCCAAGTAGCTTTAGAAGAAGCGAGAAAAGAAGTTGCGCATAGAAGAAGGCTCATGGAGACAGCGCAGAAAACTTTCAGCGAAATTAGGGCTATGCGCGAAGACATGATGAGAAAGCAGAGAGAGTATTCAGCTAAATATACTCAAACAATGTCTTCTATTCTAGGCAAGCCTTGGCCAATATCTCAGCCCTCCTCAAGGCCTATAAGCACTGGAGCATCTGCTCCCTCTACTTCAAGTACTGCTAGGAGAAAGAGTATAAGAGACTATGATTGGGCGGGAGGCGGAGCAACATTTTTCCTCGACTCCGACGGTAGACTCAGGTCAAGAGACTACGGCGAAGAAATAGTAGCAGACCGAATAGGCGACGACGGCACACTCTACGACGAGGAAGGCAATCCTATAGGCTACATTAGAGAAGGATACGTCTACGACAACGAAGGCTTCCAGATAGGAGTAGTCGACCGAGGAATGAGCGACAGCTGGGCAGTAGACCTCTACGAGCAACGTTCATGCGAGCCTCTAGGAGAAAGCGAAGAAGAGTATACTCCGTTCCATGTATCTAAAATGAAACGCGAGGAGGAAGAAGAGTAAAAACAGATATTTAAACCCATCGAGATAGATTCCCTATTCTTCTAGCAAAATCTATACCTTTCTTAAACATATAGTAGCCAAACGGCAGATATAGAACCGAGAAAACTGAGAGAAAAATAATATCAGTCACTATAGGGTCGAAAGGAAACATTAAGTGAACAAGAAGCACGGCTTCTGACTTAGACCCCGCTATAAGCAGTCTTCTTAAAGCATCCAATGCATAAGTCTGCGGAAGCATTAAACCCAATACTTGTAGCCATGTGGGAAGTATTGCTGGAGTATAGTAGGTTCCAACGACTAGTCCCTCAAGCGTAGTTATAAACCATCTAACAGGATCTTCCCAGCTCTTAGCATTAAACAACGTAAAAGTACTAGCCGCTAAGAGTCCTAGACCCGAGACAGATACTATTGAAAGAATAAGTACTAGTAATACATAAGCTAAATTATGACAGTATATACTAATTCTAAATACAGTAACTCCAATAATGAGATATAGCATGATATAAAAACTGCCTACAATAAGTCCCCATGCAGTTTGAGCTATGCAGAAAGCCAAAGGACTTAATGGCGTGGTTAAATATTGTTCTAGCGTACAGCCCCAATAAGCGCTTGCTATACCTTCATAGTACCCGTTCAGAGCCATATCAACAAACTGTTGAAAAGCAAGACCTACGATAAGAAAAGTCATAAAGTCTCCTCCATAAGGCTCTAAATTACTCACTATTTCTGAAGGACTCAACATCAACTTAATAAAGTAATATGAGAAAACACCTGTAATCATGCCAATTACATTAAATGCAAAACTCACTTTATACATACTCCATGCTTTCATGGACCGCTTAAAAAATAGAAATAATATAGGTAAATAATCCCTTAAACTCAGTTTAGACTTACGCATTAACTTACGATAATATTGATTATTAGTCATGGATTCCCACCCGTGTAGTAAATAAATGCTTCTTCAAGAGAAGGCTTAATTTCTTTTATTTCAACAGCTTTTGAAAAAGAAGAGCTTACAGCTTTCTCAACCCTAGAGTAGCTTTCACCTATAATTTTCAGTATAAGAGTTTTGTCTCGATACTGAATTAATCGAACTATAACGTTTTTTCCAAGATTTTTCTTAATAGATGATATTTTCTTTTCAACGGAAAGAGCATCAACATTAAATATCTTAACTTCATATACATCCAAGTTTACTCTACTGCAGAGTTCTCTTAAAGTGCCGCAGACAATTATTTTTCCGTTATTGAGTATTGCTATCCTATCGGCTATTTTTTCTGCTTCGCTTAAAATGTGTGTTGTCCAGATAACTGTGCGTCCAAGTTTTAAAACAAGGTTCTTTTTAACAAATTCTCTAAAGTTTTCTGCAGAAATAGGATCTAAGTGAACTGTAGGTTCATCTAAAAGAAAAATAGGTGAGTCTATAACAAGACCTCTAGCTAATGCAGCTCTCTGTCTATATCCTGAAGAAAGCGTTGAAGGATAACAATTTTCATATTCCTTAAGGCCAAGCAAGTTTAAAACATAGTCTACTCTTTCTTCAGCTTCTCTCTTAGAGTATCCAAATATTCTAGCCCAGAAAACAAGGTTTTCTTTTACTGTCAGGCTCCAGTCAAGTGTAATCCACCAAGATCCTGGCACAACAGTAACTGAAGCTTTAACTTCATTAGGCTCTTCTAATATATCGAAGCCATTAACAATAGCTGTTCCTTCATCAGGCAAAAGAATAGTAGAAAGTATTTTCAAGAGAGTAGTCTTACCAGCACCGTTAGGTCCAACGATGCAAAAAAGTTCACCATAATTCACTTTAAAAGAAACTTTATCAAGAGCTTTAATTTCACTCTTCCTCCCTTTAATAAAGTTAATTATAAAAGAAAACCACATGTGGGATGTAGAAGAGTCTGGAGGAGGAAGATTAAATTTAAACTTTTTAGAGAGATTTATTGCTTCAACCGCGAGAGTCATTTATCCTCTCCCCTAAGTTCTCTAAGAATATCTCCGTATTTAAGCTTAATATAGAGAGTTAGTAACTTTCGCCTTCTATTAAAGGCTTCAATAGTACAATTAGGTATTCTAATACTGCCGCGAAGAGTATAGGATCTAGCTCTACATCCTCCATTGCATAAAGGTAAATATGGACAGTTTTTACAAGTTTCATGTTCTGTAGGATCTATTCCTAAGATTTCATAATATCTTAGCGATAATACATCATCTTCTGGGTGAAAGTTTTCTTTATTAGAAATCTTATTTATATCACCTACTTCAAATTCTTTACTTCCAATTAAATCCCAGCACTTAAATATTTTTCCAACAGGGTCTATTATGAAGTGGTTATCAAGATACATATCGCATATTACAGGTTCTACTTCAAAAGCAACGTTAAATCCTTTTTTAACGGCAATATTATAAAGTCTAATTGATTCTTCTTCAAATTCTGCTTCAGAAAGAACAATAGAACTAATACTTGCAATTTCTGGTCTCCAGGCATATCTTCTAGCAAAGTAGATTCTAATTCTTTTTTCAAGGCCATGTTCTTTAAATACATCTAATAGTTCGCATGATGATTCAAAATTTAATTTATCTATATTTACTCTTACAATAGTGTCTTTGATATAATCCGCGTAGTTTAATAGATTAGATAAAATAATGTCGAATGTACCTTTTCCGTTTGGGAAACATCTTAATTTATCGTGGTAATCTTTATTGCCATCAAATGTCACATGTACTCTTTCTAAGCCATAATTATTTGCCAAACTATTTGCAAGGGATCCTGTTAATAGCACACCGTTTGTTATAATTCCTATAGATAATTCGCGTTCCTCGGTCTTACTCCATTTTGATAATTTTTCGCTAATAAACTTTAATGCTTTTAAATTTAGTAGAGGTTCACCTCCATAAAATGTTATACCAATTACTTTTGTATTTCGATAGTCTATTAATCTTTGAATCCATTTAACAATTAATTCAGCTGTAGATATTGACATACTTTCTGTTCTTTTGAAAGGACCTTGATAACAATAACTACATGCTAAATTACATCTATAGGTCGTTAAAATTAAAAATGCTCCATGAAAATAATTAAAACGTTTTCTATTAAAAAAATATTTATATAAAATATTTTCATCTAAGTCTTCATCAATAAGGAAATTTGCACTGATTAGGTTTTGAATTACTTCTTTTATTTTAGGATCTTTAATGTCCTCGGCAGATATTCCTTGTTCTTTTATTTTATCTAGAAAATCTTTAGCCTCTCTATCTAAAATTGCTATTCCTCCGAATAAGGTATTGTAGATCACGTAGTATTTTTCATCGAAGGGTACAAATATTGTCCATTTAGATAATTTTAATTTCTTAGTCATAGTGGTAGGCAACTAATGTTTTTAATTATAGTAAGTTGGACAGTTAACGTTACATCCTGTTGGGCTACAGTTCTGTGAACATCCTACGCTATTGCATCCAGTATATGCATAGTTTGTAATTTTTCCTTTTCGGAGGATTACGATTTTCATTTTTCCACCGACTGTAGAATAGCAGGGAAGTATATATATATATTCATCCATTTTTTCAAAATATTTAATTTAATGAATATTTAATTAAGGTTTGACTTTTAGTCTAGGGGGGTAATTTGGCTCCATAGTGTATTTTCCGCCGCTCCACACTACTTCAATATGATAGCCTCTTGTTAACAGAGAGTACTCAGCTCTAAAAGTAAGCCTTACTTCTACTTCGGCTCCCTTACCTATAGCATAGTACTGCTTAACTACAGCTACAGTTTCGTCAGGAAATAGAATTATGTCTTTTCGCACTTTAACTTCTATCCAGCCAGAGTAACCTGTAGGAGAGTAGAGTACAACAACAGCTGTAACCACTGTATCTGAATTTACTTCGTCTACACTCTTCTTTCCTGTAAGCCAGTACACTCTAGAAACTAGAAGGGATCCCTCACCCTTTATTGCGAAAAATGTCTTGTAGATAATATATGCTCCAACTAATAACAAAACTATGATAAGTAGCAGTGCTAGTAGAGAAGAAATACCTCTTTTCATCAAATTATTTATCGTGTTCTTCAATATAAGCTTAGATGTTTTTCTGAGCTGTTCGCCGAAAATAACAGAGTTATAAGTTCTAGAGCCTTATGCAAAATTGTGGGCTCAGTATTAGTGATTAGTGACTGCCGTAAGAGTACGTGGCGGAAAACTAGAGTTTTTTCGCTCGCTCGGCGAAAAAACATGGGTACTACACATAAAAGTCCATCCCCGTACAGTAAATGGGGAGTTGAGGGGGACTGTGAGGAAATAGAGTATTTAGCTTAAGGCTGAATATTTTAATAGATAGGCTGAGGATGATGAAAGTATACAGACTCTGGCCGTTTATAAAAGAGTTGAGTGAAATAGACTCTATTATAGATTTCTCAAAAGGCTCACAGCAATTTAAAGTATTCTTAACTATTGTTCAGAAGGGAAAAGTTTCGCTCAACGAACTCTCTGACGAGCTTTCTATAGAGAAAGATAAGCTTTATGATATTTTATATAAGCTCAAAAGAAAGGGACTAATAGCGAGCACTAGTAGATCTGAGTACTGTCCAACAACACTCGGGCTAAGTCTCTACAGTAAGCTAGCTCAATTGAGTCGAGGAAAAGTACTGGCTTCAGATATGCCTTTAACAGACATTGTTAAAGACATAGTACTCATAGCTGGATCTAGTTTCAGAGAAAAAGTAAGCTATAGT
>Ga0190367_1001328_pt1 | contig 14530 bp, 9 predicted proteins | sample 4872181011_MG_FD_171838 | JGI IMG/M metagenome (GOLD analysis project Ga0190367, IMG submission 171838) | Hydrothermal vent microbial mat bacterial communities from Southern Trench, Guaymas Basin, Mexico - 4872-18-10-11_MG | ecosystem: Environmental > Aquatic > Marine > Hydrothermal vents >...
GTGTTAGTGATGCTTGGGAGGATTCTGATGGCGATGGAGCATTCAACATTCAAGAACTCATTATCGGAAAGAATCCAGCTGAGAGGGATGTTTTTGGCATTCATCTACATGTTAGCTTGGAATTCCCCGCGGATAATCAATACATCTCGCGCCTTAAGGAAGCATTCTATTTAGCATCAAGATACATATATGACTATACCGATGGTTATGCTTTTATCAGTCATATAATAATATATAATAATTCAATAGGTTATCCGCAGTACCTATATGATGTCATCATAAAGATTAATGCGAATTATCTCGGGTTTGCTTTGGGGGATAAGGTCTATATTAATGGGGATTTAATTAGTGATTCTCCCCCACCTTTTGCTAGGGAATATAATTTAGCTCAGAGAATATTATGGTTCGCTGCAGTATTGGGCCATGAGCTTGGGCATTCTATATTTAAGTTTGATGATGAATATATTGACGAGAACTGGACATCATATAATAGCAGTATTGGTGGTGAATTATGGCTTCAGTATCACATAACGACGGTTCATCATCTAGGAAACCCGCCCTTTGAGTTGATACCTCCATATAGGGAGATTTACGTAAAAGAGCTCAGTTGGTATAGGGCATATAAGAAGTTCTGGGAGCTCTGGTCAAAATATCCAGATGAAACAACGAATGTTACGGCTCAATGGAAAAAATGGACGACAGAAATAGGGCTGAAATATGGATTCGAGTGGTACTGCTTGGTATATAATCTAACAAGACATGGGGTCGGTGTAGCCCTATATATTAATGATACGATCTATGTGTTTACGGGGTGTGCCGATATATTAACATTATATATACCTCTGAAACTCCCAGAACTTGTAATACTTCCAAAGGTAGTAATCTATCAAGCACCACGCCCCTGATGCCATCGAGGTGAGAATAATGAATCCCCTAAAAATATTACTCGTGGTTCTCATCTTAGTGCATGTAAATGTGATAGGAAACACTAGTCCAGCATTACTAATACCCACGGAATCACAGGCTTCATTAAGCATACAAATAGGCATGTCGGAGGGCTATATGTTCCTGAGTGATAGCTCAAATATTACCCCATCTTTGTCATGGGAGGCGAACCTTAGTGGTAGCTTTCTCTGTGCAACAATGTTGAATGATGGGGAGGTGTTAATAATCCATAGTGTGAGCAATAGCATATCATATTTGACGATATTAGATGTGGATACAGGACAAACCAAAAACACCAAGCTTCTATATGGAGTAAAGAGAGTAGTTATGTCCACAACAATAAACAACAGTATACTTATAGTGCATGATTCAGGAATCATGAGACTCTATGGACAGAACCTGACCGAGATATGGAACATTACCACTCCGGCAATACTGAGTGCCATACTAATTCCAAACTACTATGGGGAGTATGCGGTCGCTGTGGCGTGTGTTGACAACGTATTTATATATGCGGTATCCAATGGTTCTAAACTCGAGACATACAATATAACTGGAGAACCAATAGCGATGGCTCTAGGACAAAAATCAGAAGCTATCTACATACTCACAAAACAAAACACACAAGTTCTTTGGGTAAATGGAACATCAAGAGTATTACAGACACAACAATCTGATTTTGGAAGGATTATTATATGTGACCTAAATCACGACGATCTTGACGATCTAATTATTATACGTTGGAATGAGAGTGCATGGAAGTACAGTATAACAATAATAGTTAATGGTCATGTCCAAAAAATAATTGAGTCATCTGCCGATCATCTACATTTACCTTTCCATAGGGAACCAATAGTCTTCTTGGATGACATCGATGCGGACTTCAACATAGATATAGTATATGAAAATGTAACATATCAACCACCATACACAATATATTATGTGAGGTATGTTAATATCCTACGCTATGACATAGCAAGGAATAGATCAAGTAGGCTCTTTACAACCTATTGGTATCGTCCATCAAAAGTAGCAACAGTTGATCTAGATGGAGACCACAGGAGAGACATCATCTTGTGTACCGAGGGATACCAAGCAACGGATGTGGTAGAGATCGCACAGAGAATCGAATTTTATACATATAGTGGCCAAGCAATCGCTTATGTTAATGTCCCTGGATATCCCAAAGAAAGAATTATTATTGAGGAGTCTGGAGCCATAATATATTGCGGCCAAATATATACACAGGATGAGCCATGTATTGTGGTGCAGAGGATAGATCTAGGAGTATCCATACATAATACATACTGGGGTAAGCAATTACTAACCAGCAATCTTGCCGAAGTCGACACTGATAAGGACCTACTATCAGATCAATGCGAAATCAAATTATGGTTAAACCCAGAAGACCAAGATACAGACAACGACACATTACCAGATGGCTGGGAGTATATGAATAACCTAGACCCACTAGACCCCACAGACGCAGCACAAGACAATGACAGAGATGGACTAGACAACAAGATGGAATACACCTACGGCGGAGACCCATGGAAAACAGACACAGACAACGACGGACTAGACGACCATGACGAGGTACAGTATGGCACAGATCCAAGACTCAGCGATACAGACGGCGATGGCATGCCAGATCTTTGGGAACTCGAATACGATTTTGATCCCACAGACGCCACCGATGGCGCACTTGACGCCGATAACGATGGTTTATCCAACCTAGGAGAGTATCAGAGCTCAACAAACCCATTAAATCCTGATACTGATGGTGATGGTATGTCTGATGGTTGGGAGGTTACGTACGGTCTTGATCCACTTCATGACAACTCTTCGCTCGATACTGATGGTGATGGCTTGTCTAACATTGATGAGTATCATTATGGTACGGATCCTCTCAGGAATGATACTGATGGTGATGGTATGCTTGATAGTTGGGAGGTCGCTTGTGGTTTAGATCCACTTCATGACGACTCTTCGCTTGATCCTGACGGCGATGGTCTGTCCAATATTGATGAGTATCATTATGGTACGGATCCAAGGAATCCCGATACTGATGGTGATGGTTATTGTGATGGATGTGAGGTTTCTCGTGGCACTGATCCGCTTGACCCAGATGATTATCCTGCTCCGCTTATTGTGAGGTACTGGTGGGTGCCTGTGGCTTGTGTTGCTGTCATTGTTGTTTTTGTGGTGTTTTTCTATAGGCGTGGGGTCTTGGTGGGAAGGCATGATAGACGGCTCTAGTCCTTGGCCAGAGTCTCATCATTGTGTGAGACTAAGAGTTGATGCTTGGGAGGATTCTGATGGTGACGGTGTATTCAACATACAGGAGCTCATGATAGGGAAGAACCCCGCAAATCCCCGTGATGTTCTTGGCATTAGGTTAGTTGTCGCTACTGATTGGATTGCATCTGACGACTTCGTTAATAAGGTTGCTAATGCTTTCAGAAAGGCATCTAATGCTATATATGATTACACTGATGGCTACGCTTTCATATCAGAAATTAAAATAATGCGATGCGATGGGCAAACATCAGAGTTCTTGTCAGCTCATGTTAGAATTTACGAGGATAAACCATTTGGGGCACGTGAAGCAGCACTTGTTGCTGGTTACTGGGTCCCCGCTGAATGGAGGTCATCAGGTTGGTGTGTATATCTCTATAAGGACACATTTGGCATATTTGGACAAGCACCAGCTGTAATAGCACACGAGTTGGGACATTATGTGTTCTGTTTCTATGACGAATATGAGTACCTATTCTGGTTCGATACAAGGTACGAAGAACCAGTACCTATATATGCTGAATTGCCTGATAGTGTTCAGCTTGCTATGGAGACTTTGGGCTATACGAGCCTTATGGGCTTTGGCTGTTATGTTATGCCGCATTACGATGAAATAAGCACTTATGAACACTACATGATGTTGACTCAACTACAATATTTGCTTCCCACGGCAATCTTCAATAACATAACTGCTCAGTGGTATGAGGCTATATGGCGTGGATATAGATATGGTTTTTGTTGGTATACGCTTGTTGCAGTATTTACGGATGGTCAATTTGAATGTATAGTTTACGATCCAGAGCCACCACCCTATGATGTGTATCATTTCTTCGTTGATGTGCATAGTCTCATTTTCTACTTGGATGGTTACGTAATCTCTGATGTGGCTAACTCTCCAAATGTGGATTCGATATTACTTGCATATGAGCCACTAGGTGGTCCGTACACGTCTGTTGGATTATACTTGAGGGCGATCTACTGATGTTCATAAGGAGAAAATATGCCATTGTTATTTGTATTGTGTTGGCATTTTCATTAATACTTCTTTATCTTTTTTGGACTTATAGGCGGGCTAGCCGTATTATCCATTTTAGGGAGGAATTCTCGATTCGCCTGGGTAAGTACGCTGGTGTCCAAGTTATTACGTATCATGATGCTCCACAATACATTTTGGCTTATGCGAAGGATTATGTTTCTGAGAACTGGACATTCTACCTGATATCTCTAGATGGGGATGTACTGTGGTCAAGGAGCATGCCCTCGCTAGAATTCATTCTCTGCGAAAATCTGACAACAGAACTTATTGGGATACCAATAGTGTTTCACGACGTGAATATATCAAAACTATATGTGCTTGATTGGGACAATGGAACAGTGAAGACTCTCCTGAAGATACATGGTCTTATAATGTTCTCTCCCATAGCGATATCTGTAAGTGAGCTAGTACTAGTTACGAACGACACAATATACTATACCAATATTGAGAATAATGAGACCAGAGTTCTACTTGAGAACATAAGCATATACCCTAGAGTGAAACCATCCTTAGTTGATATAGATCTGGATTCCTGCCCCGAGTTGCTATTGGTTACATATGGCGGGGCATTAGCTGTTGAGTTAAATGGCACAATTCTCTGGGAAAACAAAATAGGGGGATACGAAGAACCTAACGAGACGCCATTCCCGTATATCACACGAAAATCAGTAACACCAATAGTGTTAGACACAGATAGCGATCGTGAGCAAGAAATAATCATAGTGATGCCTTACGCAGTTATATGTATGCTAGCGTCTAATGGATCAATCATTTGGTCGATCAATACCACAGAGCCCTATAGCCTATATACACCACCGATAGTAGGGGATGTGGACTTGGATTCTGAAACCGAAATTATAGTCTCATTCGGAATCAATATTATCGCTATACAAAATGGCGAGATAGAAGCAGCCACAATCTTGGATGGTGGTATGCGATACATGGGTGTAGGGGACATAAATTCGGATGGTTTGTACGAGATAATATGCATTGTAAGTTCTCCTAGGAGTAAATTAGTCGTTTTTGGCTCCAAACTCAACATAAGGTTCCAGAGGGAAGTATACTCCATAAATATTGCTGGCGATGTTATCCCACCAGGAGCATACCTCATGTTTTTCCAGATGTGCATCTGCGATATCGATAATGACGGCTCACTAGAGATATTTACTGGATATCAATCATTTGAGGGGGATGGAGGCGTCATTCCGCTAGAGAGAAACTTTTCGTGGTTTAAAATAGCAAACTTTGATACTGACCCAAGCATCGAAATGATTAGTATTGAAACAACTAGAGAGAGCACAACAATCTACCTACTTGACATACTCGAAGGAGGAATCAGAATCTTTTGGCAAGACAACACGATGTTGCCAGAAATAGATCCAGACCTCGATACACTATCTACATATACAGAATACATAATAGGAACAGACCCATCTGTTAACGATACCGACAATGATGGCATGCCTGATGGTTGGGAATACGCTAACCACCTAGATCCATCCGATCCCACGGATTCAATAGAAGATACTGATGGAGACGGATTAGATAACATCGCAGAATACAAATTTAGGGGTGATCCATTGGATAGTGATACCGATGATGATGGACTCAGCGACTATGATGAGGCGCAAATAGGCACTGATCTCAGACTTAATGACACGGATGGTGACGGCTATAGCGATGGCTATGAGGTATCTCATGGCACTGATCCACTCGATCCAGATGATTATCCTGCTTCGCTCATTGTGAGGTACTGGTGGGTGCCTGTGGCTTGTGTCGCTGTCATTGTTGTTTTTGTTGTGTTTTCCTATAGGCGCGGGGTCTTGGTGAGAAAGGCATGAGACATGACTCTCGATTCTGGTTAGAGTCTAGTGGCGATGGGGTTAGTGATGCCTGGGAGGATTCCGATGGCGACGGGGCATTCAACATACAGGAGTTCATGATAGGGAAGAACCCAGCGAACCCGCACGATTTTCTTGGTATCCAGCTTAGGGTTTCCGTCGAGTGGGATGCTACTGATGAGGAGCTCAAATACATTAAGGAGGCATTCATGATCGCATCCAAATATATATTCGATTATACCGATGGGCATGCGTTCATAAGCAAGATAGAAATATACGATAACAGGCAGAATCGGGATTATTGTCATGTTAGAATACATGAAACATATGCTGATCCAAGCAAACCACGTGTTGTTGGATTTAGCTTTATTGGTGGTTACTGGTTCGTTAAGAAGTACAGTAGATATACGAATTTCTTGGTACCGTGGTATTGTTGGAGAAATGCCACACATTTTGTAAATTTCTGTGTTGTCCTTACCCCTGTCGAAATTAGTTTTGAACATGTTAAAGAAGACGTGCTTTACTTTGCGGGTGTTCTTGGACACGAGTTAGGACATTATGTATTCTGGTTCTATGATGAGTACAAATATTTTGCTGGAGAGTATAATACTATAAAACCATGGTATATAGTACCAGTAATGAAGGACTACACAGATGAGGAACAGCAAGAACTGACTGATGAGGGGCTCCTGACAGTAATGGGGCTTGGGCAAGCACAATTAATCAATGGAGAAACAATGCAAGAACTCAGCACATACGAAGATTATAGGAATCTAAAAAGAATCCTAGGTGGGGATAAAAACATTACAGCTCAATGGTTTTACTGGTCTGGAATGGGAGCAACGAATGCTTCAACAATAGTGTCTCTGCTTCAACCATGGGCGTTGTTTAGACCAAACCTTATTGATGCGTCGTGTTGGGCATCCATAATATATGCTATGAATATGCCGGGGGTGTTTATATGGGGTTACCTAGGCATACACTTTGTCCTTAATGGTGTTGTCTATGCTGGCTTTCATCCATCTATATCCTCATATAGGCCGCTACCAGGTCCATACACAATGGTATGGTTATACATGTGGTTGAAGTGATGCGGAATAGAGAACTGACCAGCATAGTGTTTATATTTTTCCTCATTTCATTTGTTTGTGGCAATAATACTCCAGATAGCCAGCAAGATGAGTTTAGGATTAAGTGGATATTCTCGGGGCATGTGCAAGAGACCGTTCAAATAGGTGATACATTAGGTGTCATATACAGATATCCGCATAGCACAAAGTTATTTTTAGCGATACTAAACATAACTACTGGAGGGATACTATTCGATACAGCACTAAATACAACGGAGCTAATTAGAGTGTTCTCGACTGGGAGAGAAGAAATAGTGGTTGTGAATACATCGGCTATAATGATATTAAACATGAAGACCAGAATCGTCAGGTATGTCATAGTGGAGGAGAGCGTTAAGGATGCAATATATATCCCAAGGAAGGTATTAGGATTTGAGGCCGTAGCACTACTACAGAGTAGTACGGTGAGGATTCATAATATAGAGAACGTAACAGAAGCAAAAGAGCTGGGGGTGGAGACGAATGCTACAAGAATAGCACTGATAAATACCTCTCACATGCTGGTGTTATCAGAAAATTACGTGGAAATTGTCGGCATAGCTAAGGACACGAGGAAAAAAATACCGCTCCCAGTAAGTCTTAGTGAACCAGAAATCATAGTGTGCGATTATGATAGAAGCGGAAAAGAAGACATAATAATATGGGGGAGGGGAAGCGAAGACTATGTGCTATTGGTAATGAATGACTATAGCATATGGATGGTCGAGTACTCGTCTATCGAATATACCTATGTGGCGGTTGGGGACGTCTCTGGCGACGGCTACCTAGACCTAATAGTCTGCAAGGATGGCTTTGGGGGAGTAATATGTATATATGACCTGATAAGGTCCACATCAAGAGAGGTATTTTACACGCCTTTTATCTATACAGATTCATTAGTCCTCTCGGACATAAATAACGACCACAAATTAGAAATAGTAATTGGTGGAGGAAATCACTATATGTGGGATCATGCTGACCCGTACTATGGGGCGGTAATAGCTATAAATGCTGATGGGGAGGTAGTGCTAAACATATCTGAATGCGCACTTGGCGTATCAGACATAATTCTATATGAGAACCAAAACATACTAATATACTATAGTATCGCTGGATGGTTAGAATGTATTGAGCTCGAAGAAAAAACAACAAATGTGTATTGGCTTAAGATTCCTTCAACAAGGAATCTAATAGAGCGTGATGAAGATGTGGATTGCCTATCAGATATATTCGAGCAGAATCTAGGGACAAACCCAAACGATTTCGACACAGACAATGATAAACTACCAGATGGTTGGGAATATATGAACAATCTCGACCCGCTAGACCCCCAAGATGCGACGCTAGACAATGATAATGATGGACTCAACAACATCGCTGAGTATGAGTATGGTGGCGACCCATGGGATAGCGACACTGATGATGATGGACTCAGCGACTATGACGAGGCACAGATAGGCACTGATCTGAGACTTAGCGACACGGATGGTGACGGCTATAGCGATGGCTATGAGGTGTCTCATGGTACTGATCCACTTGATCCAGATGATTATCCCGTTCCACTCATTGTGAGGTACTGGTGGGTGCCCGTGGTTTGTGTTGTCGTCATTGCTGTTCTCGTGGTGTTTTTCTATAGGCGTGGAGTCTTGGTGGGAAAGGCATGATAGACGGCTGTGGTTTCTGGCTAGAGTCTCACCATTGTGTGAGACTAAGGGTTGATACTGATGGTGATGGGGTTAGTGATGCTTGGGAAGATTCTGATGGTGACGGGGCATTCAACATACAGGAACTAATGATCGGGAAGAACCCAGCGAACCCACATGATGTTCATGGTTTCAGTCTTATAATCTCCATACTTTTTGATGCATCTTCGCTCTATATAAACTTGATAAAATATTCGTTTGCTTTGGCATCAGAATACATATATGACTATACAGATGGCTATATTTTCATATCAAATATTACAATATTTAACAATGTACAGGAATTGTCTACAGAATATAATATCTCCAATGTATATATAAATGAAACCTTAAGTGCTTATGGTTATACAATAGTCGGCCTTTATGCGAATGAGACTCATTGGGGTATTAATGAAACTACCACGCACATTTGGCTTGATGGTAGAGTACTCATCCAAAGCACTAAGTGGTTTGCTGCAGTAATTGGTCACGAGTTTGGGCATTATGCCTTCGCTTTTGGGGAGGAGTACGTGGACAAGGATGGTAAGTTCTATGAGAGCTATGAAATATCCCTCGGCTGGGGTTTCTCGATAAACTTCAATGACTACTTAAGTAAACGAGGCGTAAGGACGGTTATGGGTTTAGGACGAATGGAGCACGATAAAGAGATAGATCTACGGGAACTAAGTAGCTGGCAAGATTATGAGACTTTGTCAACGCTAATAGATGAATTTGATCTCGACTGTAGTTGGGAAACGCATCAATGGTACGGGTGGACAACTGGTTGGGGTTTAACCTATTGGCCTAAGCTTAGCTATGGCTTCTGTTGGTATGTCTTAGTATTTATGCTCACAAATTATCCCAAATATCACGTATACCCAACACTATGGTTTGATAGCGACGTTGTGTGTCTCACGAATGTTGACGATATTTTATTGGAGTATACCCCCCTTAGGGGGCCACTTACTGCCGTAGGTCAATACATGTGGGTGTCTCAATGAAGAGTATCCTAATGGTAATATGTGTGGTAATAACTCTCCCTATTAACAGTATCGCTACTAGCAAGTCATCTAGAAATATATGGATCGTGGACGTAAATGATGCGTATATCACGATAAACCTAGGGTGCAGAGTCATATGGCAACCCCAAGCCATAACTGTAGGAAACAGAACATATGTGTTGCTTGTCCTACAAAACGGAACAATGCTACTGATGGATCCAGCGCATGAGGTTGCGAAGTGGAATACTAGAGTATTGGGATTGAAAGAACTAATAGCAACGAATAGAGAAATATATGTTGTCGCAGGGAGTAATAATGTGATTGTATACAACACGACAAGCGGGGAAATTAAGGTAAATAGATCAGTTGGCGATGAGGTTGAAGCCGTAAGGATAGGGTACTTTACAAGGAAAGAGGGGACACAGGCAATAGTTTTGGCGAATAGGACAATAATCATCGTTGAGACATGGGAGAGAATAAACGTAACGAAATATATATCCAAACCCATAATCATAGGAGATATGGACAATGATGGCTATGATGAAATAATATCGAACATGGAGACAAGATCACTTCTAACCGACATACAAAACAATACCCAGAGGGCTTTTCTGGGGGGAAGACCAGAGCTAATACTGACAACGAGATGTGGCGAGAAACCAAGAGTACTCTGGACATCAAGAGGAGCAATACTTTACCAACAAAAAAGCATACATGAACAATACTATGGCGGAGTTGAGTATTTTATAGACTTATATTTGGGTAGGAGCCTATTGCTGAGAGCCAAATTTAACTATAGTGAGAGACCACAGGAACTATATAAATACTATATATGTCCAGGCGACTTAGATGGTGACGGGGACATGGAGGTTTTCCTTATGGTAAACACAACAGCGAATTATGCGAAGGTATTTATCGTAGACTGCTATAGGAGAAAAGTTGAGAAGGTTCTTCACGCCCCCCTCGCAACGAGCCCACCCATGGTGGCGGATATAGATAATGATAGGAGAGTTGAAGTGCTATATATGAGTGGTAACAAGCTGATGGTTATAGACGATACGACATACCAGGTAAAACAAATACTGGAGATTGTAGAGGAATGCCAATTTTACCCAATAGTGGCGAACCTAGACCCATCAGATAAGGAATTAGAAATGTTGCTCGTAGATGGAGAGAGAATCCTGATATATGATATATTCTCAGAAAAAACACACATAGTGTGGCAGGGAACACACGGGGATGAAACATACTCAAGAAACACACTGAAAATAGATGGAGATGCAGATATGCTACCAGACAGATTAGAAGAGGAAATAGAGACAAGTAAAACAGACCCAGATACAGACAATGACCAGCTACCAGACGGCTGGGAGTATATGAATAATCTTGACCCATTAGGCCCCCAAGATGCGACACTAGACAACGATAATGACGGACTCAACAATATTGCCGAATACGAATATGGTGGTGACCCATGGGATAGCGACACTGATGATGATGGACTCAGCGACTATGACGAGGCGCAGATAGGTACCGATTTGAGACTTAGCGACACGGATGGTGACGGCTATAGCGATGGCTATGAGGTGTCTCATGGTACTGATCCACTTGATCCAGATGATTATCCTGTCCCGCTCATTGTGAGGTACTGGTGGGTGCCCGTGGTTTGTGTCGCTGTCATTGTTGTTCTTGTGGTGTTTTTCCATAGGCGTGGGGTCTTGGTGAGAAAGGCATGAGCTATGACTCTCGATTCTGGCTGGAGTCTGGTGGTGTTAGTGATTCTTGCGAGGATTCTGATGGCGACGGAGCGTTCAATATTCAGGAGCTAATGATTGGGAAGAACCCAGCGAACCCACATGATGTCCTTGGGATTCATCTACGGGTTTATGTGGCTCCAGACATCTATAGGAACATTACGAATATCTTATGGGGATTCCTAAAGGCTTCAAGATACATCTTTGACTATACTGATGGTCATGCATTCATTAGCTTGATAGAGTTTGTCGATAGAGAGAAAAAAGCTAATGTTATTGTTAAAGATTTTGGGGAAACTAATTGGGCTGGTGTGGCTACTTTAGTGCCACGTGAAGGATATTGGTTTGGAGGATACTGGTTCGATACCGGAGAAGTCTTACTCAATTATTATTACCTCAATAGTAGCATTAATTATTTCGCTGCAATAACGGGTCATGAACTAGGTCATTATGTGTTCGGTTTCTTCGATGAATACGAAGATGCAAATGGTAATGATTATCCAGATGATTTGCAAGAGGAACTATCCGAGAATAACGTCTGCACAGTCATGGGTCTTGGTAAGTTGGATCCATCGAAAGAGATATATTACAGGGAACTGAGCACACAAAGAGATTATGATATTCTGGCCTCTCTTGCACAGAAGTATAACGTGAATCCCATAACGGAACAATTAGCGTATAAGGACTACCCGTGTTGGTATACGATTCTTTATGATATGTATATAATGTGTGATTTGATATTTTATCTTGGGGGAGATGTATACGTTGGTCCCCATGATAAAGTTCTCTACTATACACCATTACCAGGACCATTCACAATGGTCGAAGCTTATGTTAAGATTATCTGGTGACTTTCGTTGAGGGGGAACATAGCAATATCAATAATCTTTCTCTTAATTCATATGATTGTTGTTCATGGCTCAATACATGTTAGCTTTCCTGTAGAGTATCGGTTGGAGGATATTGGGGATATTTTGTCCTTTGAGTGGTTTACTAGCATACCATATAGTCAGAACTTTTGTGTATATTTGGCATTCTCGGGGGATATAGATGTCGATAACCAACAAGAAATTGTTGTGGTATGGGGTGATAAGGTATTATGCATAGACGGTAGGTCGGGAATTATTGAGTGGAATACGACAATTAACCTCACATATTCTTACTTCAATAGAGACACAGAAATACACATTCTAACACAGCCAGAGTTTCACCAAATGATCATGGCAGACCAGAGAAATATATACTCCATCAATACACTCCAAGGAGAAATTCTTTGGAATATAACCATGCGTGAAAAAATACTTATGATAGACACATTAAACCAATCAATAATAGTGGTAACAAATTCATCGATAGCATGCGTAGAAAATGGAAAAATACTATGGACAAAAAATTTCGAAAAGCCAATAGTCGCAATCGTGTCATCAGCAAACAATGTAGTTATTGTTCACGATGGAGAAAGAATTCTAATGTTAAATCCTAAAGGAGACATATTGAGAGAGCATTATATAGGTGTAAGATGTTCAGAATGGCCACCAAATCCACTACTACTAGAAGACATAGATATGGATGAGAGACTAGAGGTTGTTATTCCTCTTGCAAACAATACAATAATTATATTCGAGTTAGATACTCTAGATGTAGAGTATAAATTTGTTCTACCAAAGACGCTGTATTGGTATGCTGTTGGGACACTAAACAAAAACAACATACCCGACATGGTTTTTGTTCTCTCAGGAACGGAGAATGGATACACGAATGTTGTAGCGGAAATCCTAATACTATTTGATTTCTCCATAACGCATATTATCGACCCCCAATTATTCTTTCCTGAAGCAAATACGGAAATATATTTGCTAATCTGGGACATAGACTGTGACGGTCAAGGCGACATAATACTTGGATCATCATTCTACCAAGAAATCTGTATAATTTTAAACTTGGAAGTTCGAATCATCGAAAAATTCCATGGGTGGGACATGCTAGTACATTTTCTTGACAAGGTATATGTTATCGATGTTTCTGGTGATTTATCCCCAGATATAATCCTATCAGAGCATGGACCAGAAGGTATACGTTTTATTAATAGAACTTACCTATCAAAGAATCATTCCATATGCTCAACAAAAATGGCAAATAAAATAGACCCCCCAATAATAATAGATGATATAGATAAGGATGGTATTTTAGAGATCGTAGGTATATATTACGGAGCAAGCACCAATAACATTACGGGCGTCATAGTATATGAGATGAAAAACGCAAGAGATATATATGCATTAGGGACACCTAAAGAAATATTTATCCAAAAAAAATTTGACCACGATCTGGATTATCTAACAGACAACATAGAGAGAAGAATAGGTACGGAATTGGATATTTGGGATACAGATAAAGATGAACTACCAGATGGTTGGGAATATATGAATAACCTCGACCCATTAGGCCCCCAAGATGCCACATTAGACAATGATAATGACGGACTCAACAATATTGCTGAGTATAGATATGGTGGTGATCCATGGGATAGTGATACCGATGATGATGGATTCAGCGACTATGATGAGGCGCAAATAGGCACTGATCTCAGACTTAATGACACGGATGGTGACGGCTATAGCGATGGCTATGAGGTGTCTCATGGTACTGATCCACTTGATCCAGATGATTATCCTGTTCCGCTCATTGTGAGGTATTGGTGGGTGCCTGTGGCTTGTGTCGCTGTCATTGTTGTTTTTGTGGTGTTTTTCTATAGGCGCGGGGTCTTGGTGGGAAGGCATGATGGACGGCTCTAGTCCTTGGCCAGAGTCTCACCATTGTGTGAGACTAAGAGTTAATGCTTGTGGTGATTGTGTTAGTGATGC
>Ga0190367_1001329_pt1 | contig 14528 bp, 13 predicted proteins | sample 4872181011_MG_FD_171838 | JGI IMG/M metagenome (GOLD analysis project Ga0190367, IMG submission 171838) | Hydrothermal vent microbial mat bacterial communities from Southern Trench, Guaymas Basin, Mexico - 4872-18-10-11_MG | ecosystem: Environmental > Aquatic > Marine > Hydrothermal vents >...
TAGGCTTGAGGATGTCGGTAGGTGCGAGTACGTCGATGAGAGTATTGCTGAGCTTGAGCTTTTGAAGCATAAGCTTATCGAAAAGTTTAGTGGCTTAGAGGTTGCTCATTGGGGTATCGTTGTTGAGGAGGCTGTTAAGAGCTCTGATCTCCTTGTTTTCTGGAATGGCGTTTTAGGTAACTTGTTTGTCAGATGTCTAGCTCTGTTATGTGGAGTTAGGAGTTTTGGAGCTCCTATTATGGGCATAGAGAAAGTTTTTGTAGATACTTTCCGGGGTAGGGGAGGTTTTATAGATGCGTTGTTGTTAGCTAAAGCGTTAGCTTTAGCGAGGCTTAGTAAATGAGCTGCGTAGCTAGCCCATATAATGAAGAAGTTAAGGTTAATAGGTTTGTCACCATATATGACACCACTTTGAGGGATGGCGAGCAAACCCCCGGTGTGAGGTTTTCAGTTGATGATAAGGTTTTAATTGCTCGTAAACTTGATGAGTTTGGCATTCACGAAATTGAAGCTGGTTTTCCAGTTGTTTCAGAGGAGGAGAGGGTTGCTGTTAAGAAAGTAGCTAGTGAAAGACTTAAAGCTAAGGTTTTAGCTCTTTGCAGGGCTTTACGTAATGACGTTGATGTAGCCTTAAGCTGCGATGTTGATGGCGTTATAATTTTCATACCGCTATCTGATCTCCACTTAAAATATAAGCTTAAGATCAGCTATGAGCAAGCCGTGGACTGTGCTGTTAATGCCGTTGAATACGCTAAAGAGCATGGCATTTTCACCCAAATAACAGCTGAAGATGCTACGAGGACTGACGTTGAGCGTTTAATAGGCTTATTTAAGCGTGCTAAAGAGTATGGTGCTGATAGATTTGGCTTAGCAGATACGGTTGGCGCCATCGCCCCATCAGCTTTTAAGAAGCTTGTCAGTTTTGTTAAAGAGCAAGTTAAGGGCACGATTTCGGTACACTGTCATAACGACCTGGGACTTGCTGTTGCAAACTCTTTAGCTGCATATGAGGCAGGTGCCGATGCGATTTCTGTTTCTATTAATGGCTTAGGAGAACGCTGCGGCAATGCGGCATTAGAGGAGGTTGTGATGGCCTTATACTGCCTATATGGAGTTGACTTAGGTTTTAAGCTTTACATGCTTAAGGAGCTTTCAGAGCTTGTCGAAAAGCTATCTGGTGTTAAAGTACATATTTGCAAGCCCATTGTTGGAGAAAACGCGTTTAAACACGAATCTGGTATTCACGTTGCTGCCGTACTTAAAAACCCATTTACCTACGAGTGTTATTCTCCGGAACTCGTTGGTATGCATAGACAAATTGTTTTTGGTAAGCATTCTGGTTTATCTGGGATTAAAGAAGTGCTTGAAAGCAGAGGGCTTAAGCTTTCCGACGACAAGCTTCATGAGTTGTTAAATGCCGTAAAGGCCTATGATGAGCGTAAGGGACCATTAACTGTTGAACAGCTTATTGAGATGGCTAGGGGGCTTTTACGTGGGGTTAACACTCGCTGAGAAGATTTTAAGTAGGAAGGTTGGAAGAAGGGTTTCCGCTGGGGAATTCGTTGAAGTTGATATCGACTTAGCATATTTTCACGATGGTTCAGGTCCTTTAGTTATCAAGGCTTTGGAAGATATGGGTGTTGATAAACTCGCTAATCCAGATAAAGTTGTGGTCGTTTTTGATCACTCCGTCCCACCACATAGTGATCAAGCAGCTACTCTTCAACGCCTTGTTAGAAATGCCGTTAAGAAGTTTAACGTAAGGTACTTCTATGACTTAGGTGAAGGCGTTTGCCACCAAGTTATCCCTGAAAAAGGGCATGTTCTACCAGGTCAAGTTATTGTAGGCGCCGACTCACATACATGCACATTGGGAGCTTTTGGCGCCTTTGCAACAGGTGTCGGAGCAACAGATTTAGCATACGCCTTAGCTACTGGCAAGTTGTGGTTTAGAGTCCCCGAGACGATCTTAGTTAGAGTAAATGGTTCTTTTGCGCCAATGGTTTCAGCGAAGGACCTCGCTCTAAAGATCGTTGGGGAAATAGGCGTTAACGGAGCTATATACAAGTCTATTGAGCTGACGGGACGAGGGGTATCTAAAATGAGCATTGCATCTAGGATGACAATTGCTAACATGGCTGTTGAGATGGGGGCTAAAGTCGGGTTGATAGCTGCGGATCAGGAGACGATTCGGTACTTAAAGGCTAAAGCTTCTCTTGGAGAAGCATTATTCATGGAAGGAGGAGATGCTGACGCTAGCTATGAAGATGTAAGGTTCTTTGATCTAAGCAGCTTGGAGCCACAAGTAGCACTTCCACATAGCCCTGGTAACGTAAAGCCCATTGAAGAGGTTGAGGGAGTTGAAATTGATGAAGCTTTCTTAGGATCATGTACTAACGGGAGATTAGAAGACCTACTAGTGGCAGCTGAGATTATGAGGGGAAGGAAAGTTCACGAGAATGTCCGCTTCGTCGTCGTTCCCGCTTCTAAGGAAGTTTATCTTAAGGCTCTAGAAATGGGCATAATTAAGATACTCTTAGAGGCTGGCGCATTAATCGGGGTTCCAGGTTGTGGACCTTGTTTAGGTGCTCACATGGGGGTCTTAGGAGAAGACGAGGTCGCTATCTCAACGTCTAATAGAAATTTCTTAGGAAGGATGGGCAGTCCTAAAGCTAAGATATATCTAGCTTCACCGCAAACAGTGACTGCTTCTGCTATTGAAGGGAGGATCACTGACCCTAGGAGGTTTATGCGATGAAAGCAATTAGCGGTAGAGTATGGAAATTCGGAGACAATGTAGACACTGATGTGATCATAGCAGGAAAATACCTTAGAACTACTGATTGGTCTACGTGGGCAAAACACTTAATGGAGAGCCTAGACCCGGAGTTCAGCTCAAGAGTTAAGCCAGGGGACATAATAGTAGCTGGTGAAAACTTTGGCTGCGGATCTAGTAGAGAACAAGCAGTTTTAGCAATTAAGATGGCTGGTATAGGTGCTGTTGTAGCAGAGTCTTTTGCTAGAATCTTCTTCAGAAATGCTATAAACAGAGGTTTGCTTGTTGTACAATGCAAAGGTATAGCGAAAAGCGTCGAGAATGGAGATGTTATAACAATAGACGTGAACAAAGGTGAGGTTCTAACACCAAGAGGCATCCTAAAGATTCAACCAATACCGAGCTTTTTAATGGAGATTTTAGAAGCAGGCGGTCTTGTGGAATACTATAAAAGGAAGATGCGTAAAGAAGTCGTTTAAAAAAGTGTAAGGAATGGCAATGAAAGCTGCCAAATGTATTATAAAAGCCCTTGAGAAAGCTAAGGTTAGCGTTGTCTTTGGAATACCTGGTAGATGGGTTCTACCAATATATGAAGCGCTCCGCTCCTCTAAGATAAGACATGTGTTAATGAGGGATGAAAGGGGGGCTTCTTATGCAGCTTATGGGTATGCTAAAGCTAGAAAATGGGTTGGAGTTTGCCTATCGACAGCTGGCCCAGGGGCTTTAAACGCCTTACCTGGTATTGCAGCAGCCTATAGAGATCATATACCAGTAACGCTGATTTCAGGTCAAGTTTCAGAAGAAAATGTTGAAGCATCCGTAGAATACGTTGACGCATTAAGTATTTATAGACATGTAACTAAAGCAGCATTAAAGATATCACTCGCCGAGACGCCTTCAAACACAGTCCTAAAGGCTCTATCTTCATCACTTACTCCTCCGACAGGACCTTCATATGTAGAGGCATCGTTAGGCTTACAGCTAAGTGAAATTAAAAATTGTAAGACTGATTTTCAGTTAACTATTAAAAACAACACGTTATGCGAAGAAGACGTAACACAAGTAGTTAAGCTTCTTAATAAAGCTAAGCGCCCCCTAATATTAGCTGGGCATGGCGTAATTCTAGCTAAAGCGCATAAAAGTCTTCAAAGCTTCTCAATTAAATATGGTATTCCAGTTGTTACTTCCTTACTGGGGAGAGGCGCTCTATCTGAATATTCTAATCTGAATCTAGGATGGATTGGACTGAGGGGAAACGAGCAAGCTAACTTGGCTTTATCTCAATGCGATGTATTAATAATTCTAGGGTGCAGATTAAGTGATTTAACCATTACATCAAGGAATATACTCGTAGGAAAGCGTATAGTACATGTCGAGTTAGATGAGCGTAATTTCTATGATAAAGCTGACTTAAAGATCAAAGCTGATGTAAAAGCTTTCTTAGAATGTCTACTTAAGCACATGAAAGGGTTTACAAAGAAGCCTCTATGGTTTAAGAAAAAGCGTGTAGAATATGCGTACAAAGGAGTTATGTCCAAGGCTTTGAAGAGTGTATTTAAACACGTTAGGAAAGGGTTCTTCACCATCGACATAGGACAACACGCTATACTGGCCTTAACGTTAGCAAAAGTTTCTCACAAGAAGTCACTTATAATACCAGGCGGCTTAGCACCCATGGGCTTTGCCATACCAGCTGCTATTGGCGCTTGCCTCGTAAAAAAGGGGGTAGAAGTGGTAGCGCTAGTTGGCGATGGGGGCTTTCAAATGTCGTGTAGCGAGCTAGCTACGATATCTCAGTTAAACTTGCCTATTAAGATCGTGTTATTTAATAATCGTGGTCTCGGTCTCATTAGGCAACAGCAGGAAGCTTTTTATGGCGTATCTTATGAGACATCGTTCAAAGATGTCGATTACGTTAAATTAGCGGAATCTTTTGGCATCGAGAGTGTTAAAGCTGAAAAACCTGAAGATGTGGGCAGGTTAATTGAGGAAAACCGTGGACAACCTTTCCTAGTGGAAGTCGACGTTGATCCGCGCGAAACGGTGCCATTAAAGAGGCGTCTAGAGTAGGGTGTGAAGCATGAGAGTTTATGAAAGGGATGAAATCCTGAAACTTATTGGAAGAGTTCCTTGGATATCTCCCTTCAAAAGGCTTATAGCCTTAGCTGATGAGAGGAAGGGTCTCATTGAGCTTGTGGAAGAGCATGCTAGGGGAATTTGTATTGGAGGAGCTGCGTGGGCAAAACTCCACTATGGCTTAAGGGAAGGTCTTGTCTTAAAAAGTAGGCGAGAGGGTTCGAGAGTTTTCTATCTACTCAGAGAAGGTTGTTATGAAGCTACGCTTAAGCCAAGCTACGCTCCAGCCGCCATTACTGAAGCGTATATAAGAAGTGATTTCGTAGAGTTATGCTTCACAGGATTAGCTGGAGCCGGCATCGCATTACTTGGTAGAGCGGCTGCTGAAGGAGTTTACAGCGCAGAAGTTATTGAAGAACACGGCGTTTGGAAAGCTAGGTTCATAATACCTAAGCGTGTTAAGCTCATGGTTGGCGTGGACGATACCGATGTCAAGGATGAGGGGGCTACGTGGTCCTTAGTAAATGAATGCGGCTATATGATTGAGAATAGCCTGAAAGCGTATTACGTAGATAACGTCATCGTACAGCTATACCCAGAAAACCCGTTTAAAACTCAAAACTGCGCTTCAAGCGCAATAGCATTAGCTGTCATGCCAAGCCATGTAGATGAAGTTCGAGAAAGCATACTGCGCTTTTTAAGGGATAATACTAAGTCTACACGAACAGGCTTGGCTTTCTATGTAGGGTTAAAGGTGCCTAAGCTTGTACAAAATTTCTTGAGTAAGGCAAGAAAGGAGCTTGTCGACGTAGAGCTTGCTAAGGAAGTAGCTATGAAATCTGGTGTTAAGCTACATAGCTTTCAAGAAGAGAGAGGTATCATAGGAGCTTTGGCAGGTTTAGCTGGGTTAGGACGACCTGATGCTGTTGCAAGGGTTTAGCCATGTACTCATTTAATGAAATTATAATAGGGTCCGGGGTAGCTGGTTGTAGGCTTGCTTTAGAGCTAACTAAAAGAGGGCACAAGGTTTTGATGTTAGAGCGTGGAAGAGAAGTGGAGGTATCGAGAGCGTATCTGTGCTATGATGTTGTAAGGACAACAGGTGTTGAGCTTTGGAGGGTCATAGGCGTAGGGGGGTCAGCTCTGGCATCCTTAGGTAATGCGAACACACCACTTGTTGAGGATCTCAAATCTCTTGGAGTTGACATAAGCGATGAAGTAAACGAAATTAAAGAGGAGCTTAGGCCTACGGCGATATCGAATAGCTTCTTAGGAGATAGAGCTAAGCTTTTAATTGAATCTGCTAATAAGGTGGGCTTACGCCATCAAACAGCGTATAAGCTTATAAGACTTGAAGAATGTAGAGGCTGCGGGCTATGTGCTTTTGGTTGTCCAGTAAGTTGCAAGTGGACACCTTTAAACGACTTAGAAGTAGCTAAGAGTCATGATGTTAAATTGATTACAAACTTTCACCTAAACTCCATAGCTAAGCGTAATGGCGTGTGGCTTGTTAAGGGCTTAGTGAATGGCGTAGAAAAGTGCTTTGAGGCGGTAAGAGTTATCGTATCTGCGGGGGCTCTTGAAACTCCAAGAATCTTAAAAATGGCTAACATATTAAACGCTGGTGAAAAGTTATTTGCAGATGTCTTCATAACGGTTGGCGGCCCACTTCATGGGAGAAGGTTTAGAGATGAAGTGCCTATGACCTTCTACATAAAGTTAGATCCGCAAGTCACACTTTATCCACACATATCCACCTTCTTACTACCATACTTAGCTAGCAAGGGCGTTTTCACGACAAAAGAGGAGTTATTGGGGATTATGGTTAAGATAGCTGATGACTGTTGCGGCAAGGTAGGAGATTACGTTGAAAAAAGCTTAACACCATCAGATTTGAGAAAGCTTAAAAAAGGCGAAGAAATAGCCATTGACATTCTAGCAGCTGCTGGCGTGAATGAAAAAGAGATAGCTGTAACGCATCCAAGAGGTGTGCACTTAGGCGGATCGGCAGCTATAGGTGACGTAGTCAATTACGAGATGGAAACTGAAATATCAGGTCTATACGTATGTGATGGTAGCGTATTGCCAAAAGCGCCTGGGGCGCCGCCTATAATGACTATTTTAGCATTAGCCAAAAAACTTGCTAAAGCTATTTGCGAGGAGTAAAGTATGAAGATTAAGGCTACGGTAGTCATCCCCACTTATAATGAGGAGAAGTTCATCGAAAGATGCCTAAAATCGCTATGTAGCCAGACAGTAAGTAGAAGTGAATATGAGATAATAGTGGTTGATGGTTATAGCACTGATAAAACTCGTGAGATAGCTGCTAGATATGCTGACAAGGTAATTTATCAAGTAAGCAAAGGGGTTGGAGGAGCAAGAAACGACGGAGCAAAAGAAGCTAAGGGCGAAATATTAGTATTCACGGATGCTGACGTCATTTTTCCAAGGGATTGGCTTGAAAAAATACTATCGTATTTCGAAAAAGCCAACGATGTAATAGCTGTATGTGGACCAGATGAGCCATTAGAGCGAAGCGGCAAGCTAGTGACGTTTTACAAACTAGTTAATAGCTTCTCAAAGCTTCTTCACAGAATGGGAATTGTGGGTACAAGGGGTACGAATACTGCTGTTAGAAGAGACGTCTTCTTCAAAATTGGTGGTTATACAGACTACCCATTATGTGATGATGTGGAGTTGGGTCTTAGGCTTAGGAAATTGGGAAAAGTGGTTTATAGCGATGAAGTAAAGGTGTTGATGTCGGCTAGGAGGTTTAACAAGTATGGCATATTACGCGTATTAAAGGAGTGGGTTAAAGGTGATATCATGCTTCTATTAGGTAAGAGAACGGTGGGAAGTTATGCTAGACAAAGTTACTAGTAAAAGCCTTTCGTTGAGAAGTTCTTACTGTTTGTGGTGCGGGGGGTGGGATTTGAACCCACGCAGGGCTTCCCCACAGGAGCCTCAGTCCTGCCCCTTTGACCTGGCTCGGGAACCCCCGCACGCTTCTCGTTAAACTTGGCGATACAAGGCTTTAGGTTTTACGTTTTTCTACCTCATTAATGAGCTCTTGTGCTGCTCTTTCACCTGCTTGTATTGCGTGATCCATGTTCATGTAAGCCCATTCTCCATACCTACCAGCTGTTATTATGCCTCTTTCACGTAAATATTCCTTAACGAGCCTCACCTTATCCTTATAACTTAAGTCGTAGATCACATAAGCATACTTAATATTTTTGATAAAGCGTACCATAATCTTCACGTCTTCAGGTATGGCTCTTGCATCTTTCAATTTTTGCTCAACTTCTTCTACGATCTCCTCACTACGCATTTCTTTTTGACTTTCGACTGTGAGTTCAACGAGTATTGAGGAATACCCTTTAGGCACTGTATACCTTGAAAAGTTAACTGGATAACTTACTCTATTAAATGGATATCTTTCTTCTGGATAATATACCCAGTGATACCTGATATTCTTATGACTTTTATACCCTAAGCCTATGGTTATCAACTTATTATGTTTTAGCTCCTTTGCAGCTTTGTACACGTTACTTGGCACGTCTTCTAAATAATCAACTAGATCGGGTAGCGGTGACGTATTGATCACTTTATCAAACACGTACTCTTTAACAATATCTCCTCTCCTGATACATACTTTTAAAGCACCGTTAAGTATCTTAATTTTCGTTACTTCCGCGTTACAGATTACTGGCTTCACATCACTTGCCAATGCCTTCACTAAAGCCTTGATTCCACCTACCTTAGGATAGTAGAAAAGCCAATTTCCTCCAAAGCGCTTTTTAACGCTTTTAAAGGCCCCCTTAATCACATCATCAATACTTGGCGTTGGCACTCTTCCAATAACCCAATCAGCACTCATGTCTTCTAGGCTATATTTCCATAGCTTACGATTATAAGGTTCAAGATAGTGTCTTGCTATACCTTCTCCGTAAGCTGCATACATCCATTCTCTGAAGTTTCTAGGATTTTGCTTAGGCGTTGTCGATGCCTTAATAACTCCTATTAGGCACTCAATTGCTACGTCTCGTGGAAGTTTTCTTAAGTTAACCTCCAAAGGGTATTCGACGTATTTCCCATACGTGTATATGTATGCCCTCCTAATGTGTTCCTTGATGTTTGTCTTTAAGGTCTCTTTAACCAGTCTAAGTATTTCTTGATTCGATGTGAAAAAGGCGTGAGGTGCGTAGTCAAAGTAAAAGTTGTTGACGACCTCGCTTCCACAAAGACCTCCTATGTCATGCTCTTTTTCAAAAACTATGTAACTTCCTTGAGGTAAGTTTCTAGCAGCGCTTATCCCCGTTAAACCAGCCCCTATAATGCAGACTTTCACTTTTACCACCTTAAATGCTCAGCTAGACTTGTTTTCTCACTTAACTCTTCTCCTTTATTGTTTACATTGCAGTATCTTGTGATTTGTGAGCTTAATACAGCTTTAAGCTGCCGCTTAATTGCTTCTTTTACTTCTTCTCCTTTTCATGATAGCTTTTCTTTAAGTGTTGGTAGCTCTTTTTTAACGCTATTGGCTCTAAGCTTCTTTCTTATCCTCATAAGCCACTATCTAGGGGTGTGTAGGCTTTGATTTAGATTTTTAGATGTTAAGCCTTAATTTCTCCTGATTCCTCTGGAGTGTGGTGTTTAAGGCCGGAGGCTTTTTCATGGCGGGGGCATCACTTGATGAGCTTTTTTCACGAGTACTTAGAGCTAGAATTTTCCAAAACAGGGAAATTCTTAGACCAGATTACATACCTGATTCTCTACCTCATAGGGAAAGACAGGTCTATAAATTAGCTAGTGTACTTGCCCCTGCTATTAAGGGGGCCAGACCTTCAAATGTCTTTATCTATGGTGTGACAGGCAGTGGGAAAACAGCTGTTACTAAATATGTGTTAAAGAGGCTTGTAGAGGAAAGTAGTAAGCTTGGCATATTAGTAGGGTATGCGTATGTTAACTGTAAGTACAACGATACTAATTACAGAGTCATAGCTGAACTTTGCGATGCTCTAAATGCGTCAATACCCTTTACAGGGCTTTCGACAGCAGAAGCTTACAGAAGATTTGTTAAGGCACTTGATGAGAGAGGCGGCACTTTCTTCGTAGTATTAGACGAAGTTGATGCTTTAGTTAAAAAGAGCGGTGATGAAACACTTTACAAGCTTACTCGAATAAACATGGAGCTCTATAATTCGAGAGTGGCTGTCATAGGGATAACCAATGACTTAAAGTTCACAGAGTATCTGGATGCACGTGTTAGAAGTAGCTTAGGTGAAGAAGAGCTCGTCTTCCCTCCGTATAATGCAGCTGAGCTTGAGGACATCTTAAGGGATAGGGCATCTAAAGCTTTTTATCCGGGGGTTCTAGATCAAGGCGTTATTCCGCTCTGCGCCGCCTTAGCTGCTAAAGAGCATGGAGATGCTAGGCGCGCGTTAGATCTTCTTAGAGTTGCAGGTGAAATCGCCGAGCGAGAAGAATCTAATAAGGTGTTAGAAGAACATGTCAAGAAAGCGCAAAGAGAGATCGAACGCGATAGAGTTGTTGAAGTATTAAAGACGATGCCCTTACATTCAAAACTCCTTATCATAAGCTTGCACTTGCTAAGGAAAAAAGACATTAACAAGGTTGCAACCGGAGAAGTGTATAATGTCTATTGCGATCTAAGTAAGAAACTTGGGCTTGAACCGCTTACTCAAAGAAGGATCAGTGACTTAATCAGCGAGTTAGACATGCTTGGCATCATCAATGCTAAAGTAGTTAGTAAAGGTAGGTATGGTAGAACCAGAATAGTTAACTTAAACGTACCTGAGAAAAACATCTACGATGCATTTTCAAACGATGAGCGTTTATTAAGCATACTGTAACCAAATCAATATACGTGTGTAGCTTGAAAGTCCTAGCTTTTGAAGACGGGAGCTTCTCGCCTAGTAGGAAAAGAAGCCATGTTAAAACAGTATTAGTAGGCGTATTGACATCTAATTTTACAATAACGCGTGTTGAAGTCAGGGATATAGAAGTAGATGGGCTAGATGCTACCGAAAAAGCCATAGACATAGCCAAATCTCTTCAAAGCTTTGATCTCATACTTCAAGGAAGCATTGCATATGGAGGCTTCAACTTCATAGACCCTGAAGCTCTATATCATGAGTTTAGAAAGCCAGTTATTGTCGTTGTCGGGGAAATACCGGATAACGAGGCTGTTAAAAATGCTTTAATAAAGCATTTTGACGACTGGAAAGCTAGATGGAGTGTTTTTAACAAGTTTTCTCAGGTCTTTGAAGCACATACGAATCCTAGAGAAAACCCTGTCTATGTGAACTTTGTAGGCATAGATTTAAGTCAGGTTAAGGATGTTTTAAAGAGCTTAACAGTTTTTGGACGTTTTCCAGAACCTCTGAGAGTTGCGTGGATTATTGCGAAGTCCTTATCTAAAGCTCTAAAAACCACTAGTAAAGTCTAAGAACGCGCATGCAGAACTTAACGAGCTCGATAATTTAGCTAAGTTAACCACAGGAATTACAGCTGGTTTGGGGTTAAGCCCCATAGATCTTTGATAACTTGTCTGACCCTGCCAAGCACCAGAGTTAACCACTAAAACCCCTCTATAACTTGTGACTCCCCTTACGTGGACATGACCTGCCTGCATGACATCAGGTATCCTCTCAATAACTAAAGGGTCATAGGGTACAGGGGCTATCGAAGTCTTATCTCCATATATAGGGGCTATGTGCCTGCTTTTGAGCAACTCCACCATAGCTCTTTCAGGCTCATCGAAGTCTACGTCTGGGAGTGACGGTATGACATCGTCTAAGCTCTTGCCATGGGTTATTAAAAACACAACTCCGTGTAAGCTCACATAGCATGGGTCTCCCAGCATGTGTACATTTGGCATTTCATAGAGTTTTTCAGCGTAGGACCTAAAGATGGGGGGAGAGGGGAGAGTTATGCTAGTTGCATCGTGGTTTCCTGGGATAATGATAATCTCTATGTAGTCAGGCACTTGACTTAATAGCTTATAGACAACTTCATATTGCTTGTAGATATCAGATATCTGTAGCTCTTTTGCCTGTTCAGGATATACGCCAACTCCATCTACTAAATCCCCAGCAATTATTAAGTACTTCACATAAGGGCGTATGTTATCTTCTCCTAAACCTTCTTCACCCCTAATCCACTTTAAAAACCGCTTAAACTGCTTCTCTAAGAATGCCTTGCTACCTACGTGTAAGTCTGATATCATAACAGCATAAAGTGGTTCTTCACCTAGCTTATATGAAGGAGGTTTTTTATCAGCAGGTATGTCTGGCCACATGACATCAGTTACTATGATGTAGTCGCCCCTAACAACTCCTTCGATACATATCACTTCATCTAGTAGAATTCTCAACCCTCTTCTCCAAACCTTCTCATCGTTTTTCATGAAAATTGCCTTGATGGAGGCTGTTTCATCCTCAAGTTCGATAGCAAGGTTGCCTGACTTAAGCTCCTTTTTAGCTGTAACGATTCCAATGACCTTTATCTTCCTATCCTTTGTAGCTAAGGCTTCTTCAATACTGATAGCTCCTTTAACGTCAAGTCGCTCTAATAGTAACTTTCTCAACTTCCTAAACCTACTATTAAAGTAGCTTTTAAATGCATCTAAGCTGGACGTTATGGAGACTTCTTTAGGGCTATACAAAACTTCAATATCTGCCTCAACTTGTTTAGCAAAGACCTTCACCTTAGCTTTAGGCTCGTGTTTCACAAGCCTTGTTTTAGCTTCTTCAACTTCACTTTTGGCTTCTACGACCACTTTTTCATCAATAAAGAGGGGTTTCTCAGCTCTCCCTAGGAGCTTAGTTACTAAGTTCTTCGCGAAAGCTTCGGGATCTTCTAAGCTCATCAATAAGCTTAAAGCTTCAGGTTTAAGTTGAAAACCGGAATTTATGATAACTTCCATAGCTTTTCTTACCTTTTCATTAATCACTTCCTTAGTCCTCCTTCTTAGGAAGTACGATAATTCCATTGTCAGCTTTCACTTCTTCAACTTTCCCGATAAGATAAAGCCACGCAGTTAACGCTGCGAGCATAGCGTCCACCTCATGTTTAGAAACGTTTCTCTCAAAAGGCTTAAGCCCATATGCCTTTAAAGCTTCAAGTACTTGTTTAGAAGATCTCGATACGTTAAGTCTACTAGCTGCTGTTTGAGGATGAGTTTCCAAAATCTTAATGTTTAAACTAAGCTCATTTATGCGCGTAACAAGCCCTATAGCTCTCATAGTTAAACTGCGCATGCCAGGCATTAAAGGGGGTAAAGGCTTTCCCTTAAGCTTCATAAGCTCTTTATCAACGTGTCTAAACCCGCCTTCTTTAGGCATGGTTAAGGGGGCATCTATAGCTATTATCACAGGCCTCGCATTAGTAACTTCATTTAAAATCTCGTCGTCTGAATATAACAGCTTTGTAGTGACCCGTCTACCATCTATAAGACACCAACCACTAGGCTTTTTCTCAGAACCAGAAAGATCTAAACCTGCAACTTTCCCCAAATTCAAGCACTCTCTCAAGCTTCTCTATACTATCATTAGAGGCTATATGCTTAATTGCCTCTCTTAACTACTGTCTTCACTTGATCAATATGGATCTGCGCAAGCTTCAAAAAACTAAGGGCGGGTCCTTCTTAATTACCTTACCTAAAACGTGGATAAACAAGTTTAAGTTAAGAGAAGGATCCGTTCTCTCAGTTGAAGAAAGCGAGCAAGGCTATTTATTAATTAAGCCTCACCATGTTGAAAGAGAAATCGAGACCAAACCATTAACCATCCCTGTTGAAGCCCACGTAAGCATTGAGCGCGGCATCAGATCAGCTTACCTAATGGGTGCTGAGTTCATGAAAGTTGAGTCAAGTGGGAGGTTGCCTTCAAATGTGAGAGAAAGCGTGTTATCAACCATTCAGCGCTTAATAGGCTTAGAGATTGTTGAAGAAACGTCAAATTCTATAACCATACAGAGCCTTTTACAGCTTTCAGCAATACCTATTAAAGCTACTTTAAAGCGCGCCCACGCGATAGTCTACAACATGCACAGAGACGTGCTAATAGCTTTAGAAGAGCTTGACTACGAGCTGGCACAAGCAATTGTAAAGCGAGACGATGAGGTGGATAGACTGTATTTCCTATTAGTCCGACAACTTAGAGCAGCTTCTCAAGACCCTCTTCTAGCAAGTAAGCTGGGTGTAAAAACTATAGATTGTCTCGATTTAAGGTTAGCAGCTAAGTTCATAGAAGCTATTGGAGATTGTGTTGTGAAGGTGGCTGAAGGTGTCTTAAACCTTTGCAGAAACAGTTACAAACACACAGATGTGATAGAGGATGTAAAGTCGCTAGGGCTTTTCTCGATGAACCTCCATGGCAAAGCTGTAGAAGCCTTAGTAAAACTTGACTCTAGAACTGCTGAAGAGCTTTCATTGAGCGTAAGTAAGCTTAACGATGCTTTAAAAAGCTTAAATGAGAAATTATGTTCGAATTTATCACCTTATGCTATGATAATGCACTCTATAGCGCTTTACTTCTACCAAATAGGAGGATATGGAATTGACTTGGCTGAGCTTGTAACCTAACATGTAGAGGGGGTAAATTTTAAATTCTAAGAGGGGTAAATTTTTTAACTCGATAGCCCTATGAGG
>Ga0190367_1001330_pt1 | contig 14515 bp, 11 predicted proteins | sample 4872181011_MG_FD_171838 | JGI IMG/M metagenome (GOLD analysis project Ga0190367, IMG submission 171838) | Hydrothermal vent microbial mat bacterial communities from Southern Trench, Guaymas Basin, Mexico - 4872-18-10-11_MG | ecosystem: Environmental > Aquatic > Marine > Hydrothermal vents >...
GCGGTATGGTTGCCTGGTACATGTCTTCTCCAGTAGGGTAGGCTGGAACCTCCATAGTGAGAGTCTCAGTCTCGTACACAACCCTGACGTAGTCGATTCCCCAGCCTGTATCGCTGGCCTTGACGTAGACGGTTATTGAGTCCTTGCCAGATACAGGTTTCCTCGGCATCCACATGACTATCGAGGCTGTCGGGGCTTCCTCGTCCTTGAAGGACGCCACAGTAACTCTCCACTCGCCCTCCTCGAACTTCCTCTCGACCACCGCTACGTAGTAATTCGGCCCGTACTCCTTGATCTCGTAGGACTCGTAGTCGCCGTAAACCGCGTAGTTCTCCGCAGACTTATTCACGTAGAAGTAGAGGGTTATAGTGTCGAGTTCGAACTCGAACCCCGGCTTAATGTCGGCCACTATGGTGTAAGCGGTTTCGTCCGGGGATACCGCATACGTGATAGAGGATTTCTCTATGTTGAAGGAGGCGAACTCGTGTAACGGATTCTTGCCCTCAGGAGCTTTTATCTCGACTGTTCCATCTTTAGATACTGTTATTATCCTGAATCCCCTATAGTCTGTCTCTCTCACGCTCCCACACGTAGTTGTAGTAGTGACGAAGTAGGTCTTACCCTTGTATATCACTACGCTGTCCCCGTGGACGTGGCCAGCAAGCACGAGCCTAATCCCGTAAGTGTCCACTATCCTCATGAACTCCTTGGCTGAGTCCATGTGTTCCACCCAGCTGCTATACATGGAGTTTGTCGCTTGCTCCAAGTTCTCCCACGGGACGTCTATGCTCTTAAACACCCTGTAGTTGAACATGGGGTGATGCATTAGGACTATCATAACTTTGCCCCGGAATTTCTTCGCTACGTTCTCGAACCAGGCGAGCTGTGAAGTGCTCAGATAGCCGTCGTAGCCTGTGTCTAGCCCTATGATTACGAAGTCCCCGATAGCCCTGTACCACATCGCTGGGCCTATATACTTGCCGTAGTGTAGCTCACGGAACCCTTTCTCGTCGGTCTGGGCGTGGTCGTGGTTGCCCGGCACTATGAAGGTGGGCTTCCTAGCCCTATTAGTTATACTCCAGAAAGTCTTGAGGGATTTAACGTCGCTTCCGACGTCTACGTCGTCCCCCGTTATCACGGCGAAGTCAACGGGTAGAGTGTTTAGGAGGTTTATGGCCGACTCGTAGTATACCGTTGAGGGTATGTTCTCCACGGTTATCCCTATGTGTATGTCGGTGAACTGGGCGAACGTTATAGAGTCAGGGTACTTAGATAGGATCCAGACGCTTCTGGGCTCCCTGACGGTTTCCCCATTAACCTCCACGTATATGTCGTAGAGCTCCGGCACCGCTTTCTTAGGTATTTCTACCAGCACCTTTACCTGATCTCCTTCTTCGTAAGTCTTCACTATTTTGAGGCTATACGTGACGCCAGGAGCTACGAGTTGGGCGGAGCTAACCGACCCCGCACCCTCAATAGTTATGTTAAACTTGTAGCCCGGTAGGGCTACGATGGGAACGGAGTAGCGGGGGTCTATTATCCTGTACTCCGGCGCTGTTAGAGAGGAGGGCGCTAAGGCGTAGAGGTAGCCTACTACGACTAGGGCGAGAACTAGGGTTATAGCTTTACGGTTCATGTCTGAACCCGGTAAATACTACTAAGGGGGTGTTTAATAATTGCTCTCTTAAGCTATAACTTCGAACTCCACTTCTTCCCATCCCTTAACGGGGAACACCACGACGTCGTCCCTAGCTATGTATATGGAGACCTTGGAGCCAGCGTCGATTTGTAACTCGGGGTCTACGTAGGCTATCAGTGCCTGGCCACCCACTTTAACCCTTATCTGCTTGAAGGGGCCTAGGAACATCGCCAGCTCTACCACTCCTCTTATCGTGTTAGTCCCCCCCTCCCCGAGGGAGAAGTCTTCCGGCCTCATGACGGCTACAACCTCATCTCCTCTTTCCAGCTTTAGCCCTTCGGCGCTCCTACCCTCGATTCTCACACCTCCCGCGTCCACGACTACCCTAGAGCCGCTTACCTCCACCGCTCTACCCTTTAAGACCGTGCTCCTCCCTATGAAGGTGGCCACGAAGAGATTCTTAGGGTTCATGTATATCTCCATAGGAGCGCCTATCTGCAAGACCCTCCCCTTATTCATCACTGCTACCCTGTCCGAGATACTCATAGCCTCCTCCTGGTCGTGGGTCACGTATATCGTCGTTATCTTAAGGTCTCTCTGCAACTTCTTAACCTCCTCCCTCATCCTAAGCCTCAACTTGGCGTCCAGGTTGCTGAGGGGCTCGTCTAGTAGCAGTACCTTAGGCTCGACGACCAGCGCCCTGGCTAGGGCGACTCTCTGCTGTTGTCCGCCGCTTAACTGGAGCGGGAACCTGTCCTCCAGCCCCTTTAGACCAACCATCTCCAGTACCTCGTCCACTCTCCTCCTAATCTCGTCTGGGGGCAATTTCCTCATTTTGAGGCCATAGGCCACGTTATCGAAAACGGTCATATGGGGCCAGAGGGCGTAGTTCTGGAAGACCATGGCACATCCCCTCTCGTAGGGCTTCTTGAAGGTCACGTCCTCATCGTCGAAGAAAACCCTGCCCTCGTCTGGCATCTCGAAGCCAGCTATAACCCTGAGAGTGGTGGTCTTACCGCACCCGCTGGGCCCGAGGAACGTGAATAGCTCGCCCTCCCTGACCTCTAGGCTAACCCTATCCACGGCTACTACGTCCCCAAACCTCTTAGTGACGTTCTTAAGTACCACCCTAGTCACAACCTAAGCACCCGGGGTAAACAGACCCCCACACCTTAAACACAGCACCGAGTAAAGTATTAATCGCTTGCTACTTGGAGCCTCTCCTTACTATCACTATCGGGATCCTCGCTTTCTTAACGAGTTCGTAAAAGTCCTCTAATGGCATCCCCGATAACCGCTGGGCCAGTCTCAAATCCCCAGTCTCCACGTACAGTTTAAGGGCGCCCCTCACCCTGGGCGGCTGTCTTTCTATGAATTCCCAGTCAGCATACCTACGCCTAACTTCACGTTCGAACTCGTCCTCCAGGATGTGCTCCTCCTTCAGCCCCAACCTCCTAGCCAAATCTTTTCTTAGGGAATACATGCCTCGTATCCTCACTATACTTTTTGAGTTCCCCCTCTAAATCCCTTATTAGCCCCTTTCTGTAGAGGTACTCGATGAGCTCTAAGCTCCTCCAGACTTTAACCTCCCTGAACTCATCATAGTACTCTACTAGCCTTAAAACACCTTTATTCTCGGTCAGACAGACACAATCCTCTCTGTAGGCTATGGCGAAGGCGTAGGCCTCTGGAGGGTCTAGTACGGGGATTCTAGGGTCAGATATCGAGACCTCCAGTATTCTCCTTACAAGCGGAAGCAACTCTGACTTGAATGGGTATATTACCAGGAAGCCTTTAGCCAGTAAGTCAGATATGTATTCCACAGTCTTCTCAGTCTTCACTTCGCCCAAAACTTCCTCGGCGACGAAGACGTAGTCGAAAATTTCCTCTAAGAGCCTCCTTCCCCTATATCTAGACCAGTCTATAAGGAAACACGTATCAATGCTGGCTATCACACGTCCTCCCTCACGATGACCTTAGGGATTCTAGCTTTGATTCGTATCTCCTCGAACTCGTCTACAGTTAGCCCGGCCAGCTTCGCAGCCTTGTACGAGTCCCCCGTCTCTACAAACAGTTTTAACGCTGCCTTAATCTTAGCCGGTTGCTTCTCTATGAACTCCCAGTCAGCATACCTACGCCTAATCTCTCGCTCAAACTCATCCTCTGATCGGCTGTAGCCTCTCATTTCTACTCCGATTATTACTTGCTTCATGGGTTTTAAATATAGAGTGTATGCAATCGCTTTAAATTCGTAGGGGATCTACTCAGTAAAAGCTATGCTCAACGTAACCTAAGCGTTACGTTAACACTGAAGGGAGTTCATCTACTGACCATTAAAGACTCCTTCAGAGGGGTAGAGGAGACTAAGGTGGTGGAGTCGCCAGTACCTCGTAACCATAAAGCCCTCCCCGTTCGTGGAGGGGCGCGAGGAGTAGGTTGACGAGGGCTATATTAGCGCAGTTCTTGCTACGTAAGAAGCTCTTCAAAGTAGTACCCGGCAACTTATCTCGAAAAAATAAGAAAAGTTTTACAGGCCTATATACGCGTACTTCTGCTTGAACACTATGTTTATCAGGGTTATCACGGTCAGCTGGACAGATATCAACAGCACTCCCAGCGAGGCGACCACGTGGGGGCCGCGCACCCTGTTAAGGTAGTCCAGCATTATGAAGGTTATCGGGGCCTGGTGCCCTTCTCCGACCCCGCCCAGACCCCCGAGAGTTACGCTGGTACTAGTCTCGCTCATACAGTAGACGAAGCTCACCAGTATCCCGCTGAGGATGTTGAGGACTATCAGGGGTATCACTATGCTGAGCACAGTCCTAAACCTCCCAGCTCCCAGGTTCATTGAGGCCTCCTCCAATGCCACGTGGACTTGTTGTAGGCCCGCGAATACCGCCCTAGCCGTGAAGGGCAACCTCCTGACACTGTAGGCGAATATCAAGGCTGTGGCTGGCCCAGCCCTTATCGGGTCTATAGGAGTCCCGGCGAAGAAAGTTGAGAAGAAGTAGAAGTACCCCACAGCTATCACCAGTCCTGGGAGGGCTATGGGAGCGGTGACTAGCAGGTCTAGGAGGTCCATGCCGGGTAGCCTAGCCCTAGATATCACGTAGGCCGCCGATAAACCCATCAAAAGTATGAAGACGAGGGCACAGAGAGAGTATACTAGGCTGTTTACCACCGCCCTGGCGACCACGGGATCGGCCACTATCTGCCCTAGGTTTTCGAGTGTGAACCCCTCAGGGAGAGCCCCTCTCCACACCTTACTGAAGGCGTATAGGAAGACCCCGATTTGGGGAAATGCGAAGAATGCCAGCATAGGTAGGAGGACTAGGTATATCACGAGCAACTTCCAAGTTCCGGGCCTAGATACGCGTGGCTTCCACCTACCGCCTCTACTGATCATGGCGTACTGTTTAAGGGCTACGTACCTCTTTATCCCTACAAAGGCCGAGAGGGCTAACAGTAGGAGTATCAAGGCCATGGTCGCGGCTACGGGTGATAGCTGGCCCGTGGTGGCTTCTATGAACTTACTAAATATCTGGTAGGATATGAACCTCTTCTCGTTAAACACTATAGGCGCTGCAACGTCCTCTAGGGAGAATATGAAGACTATAGCGGCTCCGGCCGCTAGGCCAGGCGCTGAGAGCGGCAGGGTAACGGTCCTAAAGAGCTTGAATCCCCTAGCCCCTAAGTTCTCCGCCTGCTCTTCGAGGCTCGGGTCTATGTTCACCATGCTCGAGTAGACGTTCAGGTACACTATGGGGAAGAAGGTCATTATCTGGGCTAGGGCTACGCCCGCTATGCTCTCCACCCCTATCCTGTATGGCAGGCCCAAGACGTCGCTTATCACGTAGGATATCAGCCCGTCCTTCCAGTCCGTCAGCTTCTTGATGACGAAGGTGTTGATGAAGGGGGTCATTAGGAGGGGCACGGTCGCCAGTATCCTCATAGCAGTCTTACCGGGGAAGTCGTACCTAGCCATGACGAAAGCCACTACTACGCCCAGCAGGCTCGCCATACAAGTGACCACTATAGCGTTTATCAAGGAGTTAGGTATGGCCCCGAAACTCACCCCCTGCAGCTTTATCAGAGTTATCTCCTTGCCTCTGAAGGTAACTCTAGAGATGAAGACTAGGGTTCCCTGAGGGGTCGTGCTGAAGTAGGTCGGGTCTCTAAATACCTCAACTATGCTGTACTGGACGGCTATCAACAAAACGTCTAAGAGGGGGGCTATGAGGAAGAGTAAGAGCATGAAAGTGGGGAAAAAAGCCTGTATTAGGATTACGGGGTCGGCGTAAAACCGTATCTCTCTTACAACCCTGGAAATAGACATACCCCTTTACCCTGACAGCTCCTCGACTATCTGCTTGTACTTCTCTAGGGCAGCCCTCTTCCAGGCGCTTAGGAGGGCGTCTCTGAAGGCCGGGTCTGAGATGAACTTATCCCTGATCTTGATCGCGTAGTCCTGTGTGAAGAGGACTTTCTCACCCGTCTCCGGGTCTTCGAACTCTATCAGCGCGCCCAGCTTCTTCATGTACTCCTCCAGCTCCTCGTCGCTCAGCTCCCCGGCGAAGTACTTGGACAGTATGGCCTTCCAAGCGTCTTTCAGGTGGTCGTTGAGGTCTATCAGCGTAGCCTTAAAGTACCACTGCATGACCTGTTCGTAGAGCAGCGCTAGGGTGTCGTTGAACGGTATACCCTTAGTCTTCAGGGCTACCTGGTAGGCCTCGTATAGGTCCTTCCTCTCCTGCCCCTCGGGGGTCTCAAACACCTTCGGGTTAGCTGGTAACCTGTTAATCTCCCTGCTCAGCCAGATCTTCTGCCCTTCAGTTAAGACCCAGGCGATGAAGGCCTGAGCGGCCTCTGGGTGCTTGGAACCCTCCACTAATGCTATCGGGTCTCCGTTCACTATGGTCTCGCCGGACGGCATCACGTACTCGCATGCCGGGTTCTCCAGGTGGGCGGTGTAGCCGTAGAAGTCGATCGTTATACCCACGGCGATCTCTCCCCTGATGACTCCGTCCCTCACGTCCCCGCTACCCGGGTACACCTTGGCGTTAGCTGCCATGAGAGTCAGGATCTTCCAGCCCTCCTCCCATCCGTACTTCTGGAGGATGATCTCGTACATCCTCGTGTTACTCGTACTGGCAGTTGGGTCGGCTATCCCGAGGGCCTCCTCACCCAGCTCCACTAATGGCCTACCTATCTCCGGCGAAGCCAGCTCACTCCAACTTTCAGGCTTAGCCAGACCGTAATCCTTTAACCTATCATTATTGACCGTGAAGCCGAAGCTCGCTATAGCCGCAGCGACCCAGTAAACTCTCCCCTGCTCGTCCACTCTCTTCATAGGCATGCCAGCGACTTCGTCAGGAACTTGTTTAACGGCTTCTAACGCGACGTCTAGAGTCAGAGGCTGCAGTAACCCCTCCTGGTAAAGGAAGTCGAATAGTGTAGGCCCTCCTCCCCACGCCACATCAGCCTTACCGCTCTCTATGTAGCTCTTCCAGAGCCCAGCCGGTATGACTATAGTCTTGACATCGCCGATATTATACTTCTTGGCTAAGTCGCTCTTTAGGAACTCCTTCCTAGCCAGGATCAGGATGTCCGTCGGGTGCCTGGAGATAACGTAGATGGTTATCTTAGGTTGTTGAGGGGGCTGCTGAGGCGGTTGTTGCTGCGGGGGCTGTTGTTGAGGGGGCTGCTGAGGAGGTTGCTGTGAGGGTTGCTGTTCAGGTGGCGGCTGCGGAGGTTTCTCCTCGGGTTTTAGAAGGAAGAAGGCTACCCCCACCCCTACGATTATGACGACGACAATAACAATAGCTAGAATCGTCCTAGAAACTCCTCTCGACTTCAGATCCATCACCCGTGAGAATATTCGGGAGAGCCTTTAAAAAAAGGTTACACGATGAAAAAATAGAAAAAAGGATGTTGAAGTGTTAAGATTATTTCTTCTTAAGGGCTAAGGCTAAGGCTCCGATGGCTAGCACTAGCGCTATAAGACCAAGACCCAGAGCGGCGTAGACTAACGTGTTAACGCCAGAAATAGCCGTGTTTACTCTATTGGCCAGCTTAGTGATAGCGTCGCTGATCTCTCCCTTGAGAGAACTTATCTCGCCGCTGACGTAGCTTTTCAAACTACTCTCTAAATCACCCATCTCGCCCTTAAGACCGCTTATTTCGCCTTTAAGGGACTCTACGCTCTCCTTAACCTCGGCTATCTTACCGTACTCACTCAGCTCGCCCATGTACCCGGTAGCCCATAGGATCACGTTCCTAATGAACTGGGGCCCGCTCAGCCTAAAGCCTTTATACATCCAGGTTACTCCAGGCTGATAGCCGCCGTACGGTGACTCGCCGGAGACTATCACTATACCCTTGCCTTTCTCGACGGGCACGAACTCCGCGGCCATTAGCGTGAATACGCCGTTCTCACCGGGGGTGTAAGCCTTGCCACTGCTGCCCTGGGGCTCGGCCTGGTGCTCCACTATGGTTCCGCTACTAGTGGTAGTCGCTATGATGTAGGTCTCTGGCGGCTTCTCTGTGGCGGTTAACTTGTGCCAGGTGCCCGCTTCATCTACCCACGCAACCGCGCCGGGGCCGTGGAATAGTACCTTTGTGACGCCAGCCTTTATTTCTGGTATCTCGCAGTACTCAACTACTCCTAGAACTCTGTATGGCTTTAAGGCGCAGCTATCGGGGTCTTCTACGGATACATAGTCCATGCGGAGGTGGGCGCCCAATGTTTCCAATACCATGTTCGCGGCTTTCTGAGAGGTCTCGCTTCCCTGGGCTGGATAGTCGCTGTCAGCAGCTAGCCAAATCACCCTGTTCGGGTAGGCTGTGAACCATGAGTATAGGGCCGTTAGTTCTTCGGGGGTGAAGAGGGCCTGTGGCTGGCCTATTATGATGACCTCGAAGTTCTTTAGGTCTGCAGACGCGAAGTCGCCCACCATTATCCCGTGAGCTAAGTTTTTGACTATGTCTGGCAGGGCTTCCTTGTCCTCTTCGCTCTTAACTAAGATGTACCACTGGGCTTCGGGAACTACCTTCATCATTATGTCTATCCCGGAGGCTGGCTGCCCGTGGGATAAGTCTATTAGTATGGGTATTCCAACGGGGGCTGCGTGTAGAAGGGGTAGTGTCAGGGAGGCGGCCACTATCAGGGCTAAGAACAATGCTAGCTTATTCATGGTCTTACCCATAGTATAGAATCATGAGGGTAATTAAGTCTCACGTTTAGAATATTTACGGCGATAGCCGTGCAACCACAACTCGAACAGCAACCTCTTATGATAGTGATTAAAGAGTATTCGGGATATGTCGTTAACTAGTAAGGTTCTACGCCTACCTCGACGAGCACGCTGTATACAGTCCTCTTCCTGTAGAACCTAACCCTCACATACTCCCCTATCCTCTTACGCTTAAGCACGGCTCTCAGGTCGCTGACCGAGGAAATGGGCTCGCCGTCTACCTCCACTATAACGTCCCCCTTAACAAGCCCCGCTCTGTGCGCTGGCGAGCCCTCGACTACTCCGACAATTAACACCCCCTTAAGCGTGCGTGTCCCCACGTACCTGGCCATCGCCTTATCCAGGTCTACACCGTAAATGCCTATCCACGGCCTAATCACCCGCCCGTACTTGAGCAGCTGATTGACCACGAATTTAACCTCGTTTATAGGTATGGCAAACCCTATACCCTGGGCGAACGGTATCATAGCCGTAGTTATACCCACGACCTCCCCGTCCAGGTTCACCAGTGGACCGCCGCTATTCCCCGGGTTCACGGCGGCGTCCGTCTGTATCATGTTCTCGAACACCCTGCCCTTAGACTTTATAGTCCTCCCCAGCCCGCTTATGACCCCAAACGTTACGCTAGCCCCTCCGAGGAGCTTCCCAAAGGGGTTGCCCACTACCACTACGAACTGCCCTACCCTAAGCTTGTCGGAGTTGCCTAGCTCGGCCGCCTTCAACCCAGTGACTGGGACTTTCAGGAGCGCTACGTCGGAGCGGGGATCCAACCCTAAAATAGTAGCTCTGTACGAGTACCCGGCTGGCAAGGTTACGTATACGTCGCTGAACCCCTTAACCACGTGGGCGTTAGTCACTATCAACCCTCCGCTATCTATAACTATACCTGAACCCACACCCTCCACGGGTTGGGAGAAGAAGAGGAAGTCGGTCACGGCTACCGCGCTTATACTGACCACACTGTCCTTAACCTTCTCGTAAGCCCCTATAACCCTCTCCTCTAGATCCATACGCCGCGACCGAGATAATACGGTGAGACAATAAAATAGGTTTTAACTTCTATTCGGCGGCGTGTTCTCCGACAAGTGGAGAGTGGTATTAATCTGTAGTCGCTGGAACTTAATGCTCCTCGAAGAGCTGGAATGCCTCGAGGAGGCCTACAGAATGGTTGAGAGGCAGCTCAGCTTCTCAGATGACGAAGAAACTCTAAGGGACACTTTGACTCTTTAATGTCTGCTGGGGCTATACGCCTACGGGGTAGATGAAAGGCGCGTATTGAGGGGAGTAGGGAGAGTAATGAGTGTCGTAGAATGAGGCTTCTCAGGTGCGCTGTTAAAGTTTCTGAGCTATACGTTGTAAAAGTCTAAGGTCAGAGGACTGCGCGAGAAACTAAGCCGCTTAAGGGGGTAGGTCTATTGGTTCCGGTGAGATATTAAAGCCCGTGTAGCCGTTAAACGCCGGCGGGGGCCTCATGCCGGTTAGGAGGGTTGAATCCGGGATACTGGGTCTTGACGAGATACTCCACGGAGGAATACGGTACAGGAACGTCGTGTTGCTGTCGGGCGGCCCGGGAACGGGGAAGACGATATTCGGCCAGCAGTACCTGTTCCACGGCTTGGAGAAAGGGGAGGCTGGCGTACTAGTAGCCCTGGAGGAGCACCCGGTCCAGATAAGGATAAACATGTCCCAGTTCGGCTGGAACGTGAAGCCCTACGAGGACAGGGGGTTATTCGCCATAGTGGACGCCTTCACAGGGGGGATAGGGGAAGCGGCTAAGAGGGAGAGGTACGCCTTCAAATCCGTTGATAACTTGTCCCACTTCATAGAGGTCGTAAGGGGGGCGATAAAAGACCTGGGCGCCGAGAGAGTAGTAATAGACTCCGTCACAACGCTCTACATAACTAAGCCAGCCGTGGCGAAAGGCGTGATGATGACACTGAAGAAGGTGTTGGCCGGCCTCGGGTATACGTCGATACTCATATCACAGGTAAGCGTGGGGGAGAGGGGGTTCGGAGACCTCGGAGCGGAGCCGCAGCCGACGGGATAATAAGGCTAGACCTAGACGAAGTGGCGGGTAAGTTGAGGAGGAGCCTGATAGTGTGGAAGATGAGGGGGACTAGCCACAGCATGCGTAGGCACCCCTTCGACATAACTGACAAGGGAATAGTGGTTTACCCCAGAGGACGCTGAAGGTAGAAGGGGCACCTGGGAAGAGGAAGAGATAGCGTAGGCCGCCTCCTTAGGAGCTAACATCTCTTAATACTTCTCTCACCAACCTACCCACTTTCTCAAGAGCATCCTCCACGTCTTCCCTGCCAGCCCAGCCCTCGTAGAAGTTGACGTGCATAGCCACGGCGGCGTTCCACGAATCCCTTACCCAGTCCCCCAGCTTAGCTGCGAGCTTAGTCTTATAATCCCACAGCTCTCCATGACTCGTTAATCTCCTGCCTTCCTCTACGTACGCGTGAGCCTTAGTAGCCAGCGCCGCTGCGCCCCAGATCTTCTCGGATGCCTGCCTCAAATTACCCTCCTGGAGTTCTGCCTTAGCTTCCTCTAAGAGTTCTAGAGCTGCCTTAATGTACTTTTCAGCCTTACTCGATGGGTCTAGTTCTTCCAAGGAAATTTCCACTATATATTCCTCAAGAGAGACTCCCGCCCTTTCAGCTCTCTTACGAAGCTCCTCTAAAGCAACCCTCGGGATAAATATTGTAACCATAACGAATCCCTTGTGATATTATGTTACATTCGCTATGTTATTAATTCTTTTAACTACTCCCCACCATGCCTAGGGTTTCCGATATTACGGAGGGTCAGCACGTGGAATCTCGGTCATCTAGTCCCTGTGAATACGTCTCATCACTATCATCGTAACGGTGAACCTATAACTTAAATTCTGCGGGGCGTACCTCAAATAGATGCAGGTACTGGGTAAGTGTAGCGAGAGTTTTAGGTCTTTCTTAGAGGAGGAAGGGCTCAAACTACTGAGTAGGCTGGGCTTAGAGGGTGAAGTTGTAGTGATGGTGTACGAGCGTCCCGAAGAGCTAACGGATTACCTGGGCGACTACTTCTCCGCTGGCTACACAACCCTAGTAGTTCCAGGCGGGGGGAGGATAATAGTCGTCGAGGAGAACTGGCGCTCAAGGGGGAGGGAGTACTGGCCCAGCCTGCTGGCCCAGGCGTTGGTAGAAGCCCTGCTACCTCCACCGGAGGTTCCAGGCTGGATCTTGGGGGAGGAGGCCTACCTCCTATACAAGGCCTTAAGGAACTACCAGGTTCACTCCTTCCTGGCCAGCAAAGGGGTTTACTACTCCGTCAAGGAAGTTGAGAGAATGCTTGACTGGGTTGTGAGAGACATCTCACGCCTAACCCCCGAGGAACTCTCGGAGGGTAGCTTCGCGTTAGTGCTGGTTATAGCTATAGCTCTGTCCTCTGCCTGGCCCTACAAGGAAGTAGCGAGTATAGGGGGGAGAATAAACGCGGTACTAGGAGTCTTACCGCCCAGCTGGAGAGAAGCCCTATTAGAGGGGTTGCGGGGAGGAGTTAAAGAACTAGAAAAAAGGTTGAGGGGTTTGTACGAGGCTTCTAACCTTCCTCGATGAAGACGGGCAGCTCCGTGAGAGTTACGCTGGAAGCCTGGGTCACGCTCGTAGAGCCCGTAGGAGTGGTTACTACCACACTGCCCGTGAACACGCTTGAGAAGTTTACTTTTATCGAGCCCTTATCGTTATACCACGCCAGCACGAAGATTTTCCCATTCTTATCCTTAAATTTAAACGCGTAGACCCCCCGAGGTAAACCGCTTATCACCCCCAAGTAAGTCGCTGATAACAGCTTCTCGTGGGAATACCAGCAAGTATACGGGTAGGGGTCTCCATCCACGTAGCTAAAGGGTACTTCACCGGGGTGTTTAGACTCCCAAGCGTAGTAAGCGTCAGCCACCTCCGAGGCCGTGGCGTAGACCGCTATCACGTTCCCCCTGGGCGTGGTTTTACCTATAAAGTACTGGCTGAGCCAGGAGAAGAAGTCCTCTATGTGGCTATTGTACCTATCCCCGTAGTTGGGGTGGTGTACGACGCCCCAGCTCCAGATTTTGTCCTCGCCGTTCATTTCGTGCACCTTCCACTCCACGAAGACCATCAGGAACATTCTCTTCAGAGTGTCAGATCTCGAATCCACGCCTCCATGGGAGGTAGTTGAGCCTATCTGGGCTCTGTGGTCTATACTTACGAAGCCCACGGTGGGGTCCCACTCCAGCGCCCTAGCCGGGTCGTCAGAACAGCGCGCCCTCCAGGGGTTCCACACTATATGGCCAAACTTACTGAGGAATATCTCCGGCCTATTGCCTAGCCCTATGTCATACCCGTACTTAGCCATTAAGTCGTCCTCCATCTCGTACTGCCCCCTGTTGAACATAGCGCACATAACCCTGTTCTGCCCTCCAACTACTTTCAGTACGTCGTCTACAGCTTTTTTAGCGTCCGCGAACCACTTATCCGGGTCTGGACAGGTGAACCACCTGTCGTTCGTCTCGTCATAGCACAGCCTGTGAGCATGGGTACCTATCTCGTGACCCTCGTTTATTAGCCTCCTCAAGGGGTCTAGCTCTCCCCTCCTGAGCGCCAGCTGGGGGTAGTAGCCGTTGAAGAGCGCGGTCATCTTAACCCCGTAGTTCCTGGCGAAGTCTAAGAGCCATACCAGCTCGTCCCTACTCCTCTCGTAGTTATCTACGCAGGCTGACCCTTCAACGTCGAAGTACTTCGTAGGGCCGCCAGTTGCCGGAGGGTCGAAGTGAAGCACGAAAAGGACGTATATAGGCGGTACCTGAGAGGTAGTTAAAGGCGTGGGGGAAGGAATTCCTCCTTTGAAGAACTGTATCGCCTCCTCTATGAATAAGTCTTTAGGCATCCTGTGCCCTACGTCGTGCCAGTAGAGTTTCTTCTCCGAAGCCGACGTCAGAGCGTTGTAGGCATACTCGCAGGACTTGGGTGGGAGTAGTTCGTCCTTCTTACCGCAGTGTAAATGGGCGGCGCCTTTATAATTCGGTAGCTTGTAGAGAGGGTCTATCTCTTTCACTATATCCGTGTTAATCCATTTAGCCATCTCACTCTTAGCCTTGGGGTCTTTAGTCAGCCCCCCATGCTCGTACAGGTAGGTGAAGTTGGCGGAGGCTAGAAGCAGCTCGGCTTTCTCTATATCTGCTCCGCTCCCTAGTGCCACAGACGCGACTATACTACCCAAGCTCCGACCAATAATGTAAACGTGCTGGGCACCCTTGCTCTTCAGCCACGCAGCGGCGTCAATAATGTTCTGGGAGCCTTTAAGGATAACTTCTGGTAGCTGCTCCAGAGACTGGAACTTACCTCTCTCCCCATGTAGGGGTAAGTCAAAAGCTAAACAGCAGAAACCAGCCCCAACCAGCGAGTCAACCACGTTCTCCTTTACCCATCTCTCCTTACGGCTCCCTAACCCGTGAACCAATATGACGCAGGCCTTATTCCAGTTATCCGGGACGAACAGCAGAGCTTTTATCTGTTCGCCCTCGCTCTCGAAGTACACTTCACCAGTTTTAAACTCGCCCTCAGAGGGCTGTGTCGGAGGTGGGGTTGGAGGCGGGCTCGGCGGC
>Ga0190367_1001331_pt1 | contig 14511 bp, 10 predicted proteins | sample 4872181011_MG_FD_171838 | JGI IMG/M metagenome (GOLD analysis project Ga0190367, IMG submission 171838) | Hydrothermal vent microbial mat bacterial communities from Southern Trench, Guaymas Basin, Mexico - 4872-18-10-11_MG | ecosystem: Environmental > Aquatic > Marine > Hydrothermal vents >...
ATTCAATGATACATTAATGGAGTTTGGCTCTAAACCCATATCATGGGATGAATTTTTCAAATCATACTGTATGGATGATTTAAACAAATATCTACCTGGAAATATTAATCCTAGATTCTTTTGGTTAATATTTAGGAGGAAGTACTCTCAAGAGCCCATACATCCTGAGGATCATTTAATTCCTGGCGCTAAGGAGGCTCTGAAATACCTTAAAGAACGTGGTGTAAAAGTCGTAGTTGTAACTGGTAGAGAGATGAGTAAGGACAAGTTATGGAGAGAGCTTGAACGCTTTAATTTAAGGGAGTATGTTGACGATGTATACTCTATAGCACATCAAGATCCTAGAGAGGAAGAAATAGACTTCCTTAGGTCGGGACTATTAAGGAATATTCTTAAAATGAATAATGTTGAGCCTTGTGAAGCCATATTCGTCGCAGACTACTGGGTTGATATGGAGTCGTGTAGGAGAGTAGGACTACATTGTATCGCTGTTAAGACAGGTTATGAATCTGAGGAGAGGCTTAAAAGGCATGGTGCAAAGGTAGTTATAGATAGCATAAAGGATTTACCTAGGGTTTTAGAAGAGCTCCAATTAATATAGGTGTATGTTAGTGTTATCTAATATTGTCCAGTGGCTTATAGAGTGGAATATTGTTTTCGCAGGTTTTCTTGGTAGCCTACTAGCAGGTTTAGCTACAGGTTTAGGGGCATTACCTGTTTTGGTACTCAGGAAGGTACCTCAAAAAATCATAGATAGCCTTTTAGGATTTAGTGCTGGAGTAATGCTCGCAGCAAGCTTCTTCTCATTGATAATACCAGCATTAGAGATTGGAGGACTTTATAGTGTTGTACCTGGTTTTATTCTAGGAGTACTTGTAATCATTATTGCTGATGATCTGATACCACACGAACACTTCATCAAAGGCTTGGAGGGCGAACATCTAGCTAAAAGGTTAAAGAGAATATGGCTATTCATTCTTGCAATAACTCTACATAACTTTCCTGAAGGTTTTGCTGTAGGTGTAAGCTTTGGTACAGAAAGCGTAAGTGAGGCAATAAGTATAACTGTCGCAATAGGTTTACAAAATGCTCCTGAGGGCTTAGCTGTAGCCTTTGCATTAATGTCTACACTAAAATACTCTAGGTCATATGCTTTCATAATAGCATTATTAACTGGCTTAGTAGAGCCCATAGCAGGATTACTAGGGGTGGTTTTGACAGCTTTAAGTAACATTATATTACCTTATGCTTTAGCTTTTGCAGCTGGGGCTATGATATATGTTGTTAGTGATGAGATTATACCTGAAAGTCACCGTTTAGGTCATGAAAGATATGCAAGTATAGGTTTAATTATAGGATTTATAATCATGATGATACTTGATACATGGTTCAAATGAGTTAAAATGGGAGCGGTTTAATGAGGGAGAAGAGAAGAATATACGCTGGTTATCTAGTGGAGAATGTTCTCAGTGGGCTTTCTATTTTACCGTTGTACCATTTGATACTATTCCTAAGGCTATCCTAGATAAAACGTAGTTTCATAGGTATATCAAGTTCCTCTAAGTGTGATTGAGGTTTACACCTAGACAATAATAAAGTGTGGTCTAAGTAACCTACCTCTCTAACTTAATTGATTTAAATGGACAATTAATAATACAATTACCACAAGAGATGCAGTCTGTATCCCCGGGTTTACTTAAGTTCATGGGGCAGTTCTTAAGAGCTAGACATACCTTACAGTTCCTACATTTATCAGCAATTTTAACTCTCCTAAAGTATAATTTAAGTTTAACCATTATTTCAAGTAATGCTCCAACGGGACATAGATATTTACAGAAGAATCTTGGAATAAGTATGCATAGTGCTAGCATTACTATTGCTATAACTAATAATGCTATGTGTCCTGTTGGTAATGACATTGAGTGTATGGTTGTTGTAAACTCTCTTATGAAGCAGTGATAACACCAGCAAGGACTCTGACTTAGCAGTACTAATACTATCAGTAGTATTAGTACTAAGTATTTCAGTTTAGACAATATGTTATCTACTCTCTTCGACACCTTTAATTTACCATAGACTTTAGCTAGATATTCCTGTGATACGCCTAGTGGGCATAACCATCCACACCATAACCTAGCGATTATGAGAGATGAAGCTAATGCTACTATAATTACAGCTATATACATGTCTAGAGGATTAAAGGATAGTAAATGAGGTAATAGTATGTATTGTGGTATTACTATTGGACATGGACATATGAAGCCATAGAGTACTATTGGTAAAATTACAAGAAAGAGCAATATCATCATCATTACTACGTGTCTAGCTAATATTAAGTTTCTGCCTTCATGTGGATTACTATATCTCGCCTTCTTTGCTATGGTAAATATCATGATCAGCGATACTATCATTAATGTATAGAGTATCACTTGTCTATAGTTGTACATGTACTCTAATATGTTAAGTTTAGTTTCTTCCGTAACTGTTGTAATAGTCTGAGTCTGTATAGGTATAGTAGGCGTTAAAGTAGTGGTTTCAGTAGTCACTATTGTGGTCGTAGGTGCCGTTACTGGTGTGAGCGTAGTAGTTGTTGTGGTGCTTTCTGTCTCAACAGGCTTATGTACCTTGATTGATACTTTAGCTATTTCCTCTTTACCAAAGGGACAGCCTCTACCATACTTGTACATCACTGTTAATGTGGAGTCCTCATAGGGTTTAAGTATTAATTCTTTAATAGCTCCTCTACCATCACTAGTTATTTCAGTCTTTGACTCACTAACTACATCAACTTTACCATCAATACTATAAGTTATTTCCCATGTGGGATAGGGACATGGTTGTCTATGTGCAAAAGCCACTCTTATAGTAACTTTAGCTTCTTCGCCATAATTTACTGTTATACTTGAGGGCTCAACATATAACTTATCAGCACCTGGGATTGCTTGAACTATTAGTAGTCCTGAAACAACACCCATAATAAGTAGAAGTGGAAATATTATTCTTCCCTTAGTTGCTAATTTACTACATACACTCTTGACTTTATGGCCTACTATAAATAGGAGGCCATAGATTCCCCCAATATACATTACTGGTATGGGGCATAATCCTCCTAATGGACATTTACTACATCTAATAATGAGTAATGGTATTACGAGTATTGATAAGATGGGCAAACGTAACAATGTTTTATAGAGGGTTTCTCTGATCTTCATATTTTATTCAACCTCCTTACAGCTAGCTGTCAATGTGCATTTAAAGGTTTAGCACAAATCCTCCATCAATCAATAGTGGTTAGGCGATTAGTATAATATAAAGTTTAAGTATGTCTCCTTCACGAGTTTATAGTAGACTTGGCTTTAGTGGATGAGGATATGTGAGGCTAATAGAGTACCTTGAATTAAAGGATAAAGTTAGAAAGGAACTTTCAAGCCTAATCCCCGAGAATAGGAAAAGAATAGTAGAACGTGACTCTCACGCCAAACGTAAGCCCATAGGCTGTGGTTTAACCATCCATGTTGGATACGGATGTACTAATAGGTGTCTCTATTGTTACATTCAGGATATGGATCTAAGTTTTACCAGTGTGACCTCTAATCCTCTTACAGGGTTAGAGCTAGTTTATGCTTTAACACTTAATCCTTACTTCGTACCAGGCAAGTTAGGTACATTTCTTGCCTTTGGTAGTATAACTGAGCCCTTCCATAAAGTAAACGTTAGTAAAACCTTGGACTACATGAAATGTATAAAAAAGTACCTTGGTAACCCTATACAATTTTCAACAAAAATGTACATAGATTTAGAGTTAGCTAAGAAAATAAGGGATGCAGCAGGCCGAAATGTGAGCCCCCTAGTCTCTATTGTTACAATTAAAATGGCAGATAGACTCGAACCTAACGCTCCACCTCCTCATCTTAGACTAGAGACGATAAGGAATTTACGTAAAGTTGGATTGAAACCTCAACTCTTCATGAGGCCAGTAATCCCCACAATTACAGATGTTGAGGCAGATACAATCATCTCTTTGGCTAAATCATATGGCTCTGTTAGTGTAGTCATTGGTGGGTTTAGAATAACAAATAGGATAATAAATAGATTGAAAGAAATATACCCAATAGACCGAATATTAATTTACGCGAAGAGACTTCCCCACGGAAAAGAGCAGATACCATTAAACATAATCCATGTTAGAAGGAAGATCCTTGAAAAAGCAAGAAAGTTTAACCTAACATGCCATCTTCATGCTTGTTGTGCCTGTGCATATACCCATAGTGTTCCCTGCTGGAATCTATGTTGGCTCAAAAACGGATGTACTCATTGTAATAATGAATGCTGGTCGAAACAACCAAAAATAACTGAAGAGGATGTACGGGAAGTACTTGAGCACTTAAATGTAAAATGTAAGAACATAACTATAACGGAAAGAGAAATAGTATTAAGGATTAAGAGTAAAAGATCACCACGAGAGCTACCAGTCATTCTTTCAACTCTCACAAAGAGAAAAGTGAAAATTCTAAAATAAACTTTAAATCAAATAACAGATTTCAAGTAAAGTTCAAGATAAGTATTCAACAAGTGAAAGTTTAAAATACAACTATGATAAGTTTATGTCTAACCCGGTGGGCGATGGCGTCCGCCCGGGCCTCGGGCCCAAACCGCCAACCCTCCAATATGGAGGGTTGGCTGATGACGCCTACAAGGGGTGATGTAAAGTGATAGAGAATGTTGGGCTCGAGGCATCAAATACAAAAGGCTAAGTCTATAAGTTTGGGCTCTATAGTGAATGTTCAGAGCGTCATAGATTATATTCTTCTTCGAAGACATGACAATGGAGGCTATTGCTTTGTTCAATACCTTAATGAAACGAATATATACGATACATATTATGCTATAAAGACTCTAATGGCATTAGGCGTGGAACTACCATACAAAGAAAAAAAAACAGTAGATTTCATAGCCAGAACACTGGAAAGCAGCCCCACACTGACTGCTAAGTCTATCTCAATGGGTATTGAAGCTCTAATAATACTTGAAGAGAAAGAATTAGCATTAAAATACATTGACGACCTATTTAAATACTATAACAAAGATGAAGGATGTTTTACTCGAGGACTATATGGATCCGAAGAGTTCGGTTATACAACAGCTCTTGAATCCACATGTTATGCTCTAAAAGCATTAAACCTAGTAAAGTTTAACCTATCATCCCAAGCGAAGGATAGAATTAGAAAGTATATTATGAAGTTTAAGTTACCAAGAGGAGGGTATGGTGAGCACAACGAATCCTCAATGACCTTAACGTTCCACGCAATTCAATCACTAATATATCTAGGTTTTATAGATGAAGTTCTCAATGATACTGAAACTAAAGCACAAATAGAATTATGCGAGCTACATACTGGAGGATTCACTGAAAAGCCAAATACAAAACCACCCTACCTTGAATCAACATACTATGGCATAAGAATGCTTAAAGTGTTCAATACCCGCCCAAGATACATTAACCAGCATATATCGTATATAACGTCATTACAAAATGCCAATGGAGGTTTCCGTAGATCACCAATGCTTGGAATATCCGATTTCGCAAATACATATAGGGCAGTAAGTGCTCTCGTAGAGCTACTCAAATGAGTTATAATGGGTTAAGGTTGTGTGAGAAATGTGATGTTAGGAAAAAGATAAGTGTTTTTCTCTTTTTCTACTCCCACCTAACTTACACTTCGCCATAGTATGCTTTTATGAATAGTTCTCCTAATTCTGATATTAGTGGATGTCTTGGATTAGTGCTAGTACATTGATCGTTAAACGCTACTTCTGCCATGAAGTCCACTTTCTCCATGAACTTGTCTTCACTAATACCTAACTCCCTTATACTTATTGGTATGTTTACTTTCACCTTTAATTCATCTATCGTCTCTATTAGTCACATGACATTCTCTTCAACTGTTTTACCGCCTAAGCGTTTCCTCTCTCACGATACTTTTAGTTAGTTTTAATTATTTTTAATTTTGTGAGGGGGGTTAGCCCTTGGTGTGGGTTCACTTGCTTCACCCTACACCTCATGGGGCTCAGTCGAGCCCAACGCCATAGGGCTCTCATCTGAGGATGAATCCTCACCGCAAAGGCGGGTCATCAAGCCACCCTCATCAAGCAGTTAGAAGCATTTAAAAGTATTTAAATGTATTGTTAAATCTGAAACAGCCTAGATAGTCAGCTATTTCGGCGTATCTTTTTGGTGCTGAGTAGTACTTGTATTGTGGGAAGGCTGTATTTCTTGTTGGTGTCTGGGTGGCATTATACTTTATGACTTGGTTTATCACTAGTGCACATGCTAATCCGTGAGGTAAGTTGAATACTGAACCTAGGATATGGGCCATGCTATGAGCTATACCCAGGAATGCATTAGCAAATGCCATACCTGCTATTGTGGCGGCGTAGTGCATTTTCTCTCTTGCTTCTAGTGTACCCTTCTCGTAGCTTTCGGGTAGGTATTTGAAGATTAGTTTTAGTGCTTGTAGAGCTAGTGGATCTGTAAACTCGGTTGCGCAAACTGAGACATAAGCTTCTAGCGCGTGTGTGAGCGCATCAAAGCCAGATACTGCAACAAGCTTCCTAGGTAATTTCTCTACGAAGTACGGGTCAACTATTGCTATTGTTGGTGTCGTCTCATAAGCTACTATTGTCAATTTCGTCTTATTCTCGTCATCTTTTAGTACGAAGAACGGTGTTACCTCCGAGCCTGTACCACTCGTTGTTGGTATTGCCACCATAATTGCCTTCTTACCTAAGGGTTCCATTCTGTATACTCTCTTCCTTATATCCATGAATCTTAGTGCTGCCTGCCTAAGGTCTACTTCGGGCTGTTCATATAGTAGCCAGACACCTTTAGCTACATCAATTACTGATCCTCCACCTAAAGCTATGATTGTGTCTGGCTTTACTTCATTAGTTACCTCTAATGCCTTAGTTACCTCACTTATTGAGGGTTCAGGTTTAATCTTGTAATATATGTGAACGTCTAATCCCATATCCTCAAGTATGTCGCGCACCCTCTTAGCGTATAGTGAGTAGATTACGGGGCCACATAGTATTAATGCACGTGTCCTTCTACCCTTAAGTTCGTCATGTAATGCATATTCCAGACAGCCATATCTGAAGTATATCTTTGGTGGAACCTTAAGCCATAGCATGTTTTCTCTTCTATCAACAACACGCTTTATGTTGAGTAAGTGTTTAGGACCAATATTGTCCGTTACAATATTCTTACCCCAGGTTCCACAGCCTAAGGTCATGGACGGTTCGAGTTTGAAGTTGAATAGATCGCCAACACCACCGAATGATCCTGGAGTGTTTATGAGTATTCTTGAAGCCTTCATTGCATAATAGAATTTCTCAATAACATCTCTTCTCCTCGAGTACACTATTGCTGTATGCCCTAGACCATCATATTCTAATACTTTTCTACATTTCTCAATGGCTTCATCAACTGATTCAACTACATGGAATGCTAATACTGGTGCAAGTTTCTCCGCCGATAGTACGAATCCTTTGCCTACATCTGGCAATTCCGCTACAAGCACTCTTGTATTTGGAGGTACCTTAATCCCAGCTAATTCAGCTATTTTCCTGGCTGAGACACCTACAAGATCAGGTCTTATACGTTTACCTTCGAGGAATAGTACCTTTTCTACCGCTTCTATTTCTTCAGGTTTAAGGAAGTATGCTCCTAACTTTTCTAGCTCCTCTTTTAACTTAGGTGCTATAGTCTTTAACGCTATAATTGTTGATTCTGAACAGCATAAGATACCCCAGTCAAAAGTCTTGCTCATTAGTATATAGTTAGCTGCCATTTTAATGTCAGCTGTTTCATCTATGAATACTGGTACATTACCTGGTCCTACACCAAGTGCTGGATTACCTGAGCTGTAAGCTGCTTTTACAAGGCTTTTACCACCAGTAGCTATAACCAGGCTTACATCAGGATGGCTCATTAGTCTTTGGGCAACTTCTATTGAGGGCTCCTTTATACATCGTATTATGCCCTCTGGTGCTCCAGCTTCTACTGCAGCTCTATGCAGGATTTCTGCCGCCTTATAGCTACACTTCTTAGCTCTAGGATGTGGACAGAATATTATTGCATTTCTTGTCTTAAGCGCTATCAAGGCATTGTGAACCAATGTTGATATAGGATTTGTTGTTGGTAGGACAGCGGCTATTACACCGACAGGCTCGGCTATGTAGTATATTCCGTTTACTTCATCATAATCTATTACACCACATGTTTTCATGTCCCTGTATTTATTGTAAGTATACTCTGCAGCGTACTGGATCTTTAAGACCTTATCTTCAACTAGGCCAATTCCCGTTTCAGCCACAGCATCTTTAGCAAGTTCAAGCCTATGGCTTATATCATGCGCTCAAGTTCGTCCAGAACTTCCTCACTTACCTTAGGTTTCTCATATACCTTTGTTACTGCCAACTTATGCCCCGTGAGAAAATGAGGTGATTTAAAAATTTATCCATTGGGGAACAAAAATACATACTCGTAGTTATCAGTTTTTATCTGTAAGTAACTTTATTAACCGTAATAGTAAAAACCTTACTGAAGTCTAATTGCTGATAAAGAATTATATCCTATCATGGCTTGACCTAAGGAGAGGCCCCCATCCCCCGGTGGAACTTTTCTATTCACGTATACTACTATATCTTCTAGGGAGTTCATCACGCCTTCTAATATTATTTCATTTACTGCTGCCCCACCACTAACAAAAACCACATTATCCACTACGTTTCTTCTACCCTTAATATACCTCTTAGCTATTAATCCTAAAGCATAGCCTAATTTGAACTGTACAGTTTTACCTATACTCCGTTTATCAGCATTATTCATTAGACTCTCTATACACCATAATATTAGATCTGTTGTATCAACAACTAGCTCATTATCCCTAGTGTACATTTTAATCTCATAGTCAAGAATTCTACCTTTCCTACAGTAGGCTTCAAGTTTCATAGCTGGCTCTCCTTCATACGACCTATACCAGCATATATTAAGTAATGTTGATACTACGTCGAGAATTCTACCCATACCTGAGGTGTAGAGTTTAACTCTCTTACACTGTTTAAGAAGTAACTGTAACTCTTTAAACCCATATTTAAGCTTCTCTATAATTTTGAGTTTTGAAGCTAAGTGGTATACTTCATTTTCGTCTAATATTCTACCTAATATTGATACTAGTATTCTTGCTGGCCATATGACTGAGACATCTCCTCCAGGCAAAGGCTGGTATTCTAGCTGGCCTAGTCTCTTGAATCCTTTATAAGATACTTCTAATATCTCACCACCCCAAGCCATACCATCAAGTCCTAGACCAAAACCATCAATAGCTATACCAATAGCTCTTCTATCAGTCTCATGTACTCCATACTCAACCATAGCTGAAGCTATATGGGCATGATGGTGTTGAACTTTAATCACAGGTGCCCCATATTCTTTGTGGTATTTCTCTGCAAGTATTGTTGTAGCATAGGCTGGGTTAAGATCAGATACTATAATGGCGTTACTGAGGTCTATATTGTATGTTTTAAGTAAAAACTTTAATGCGGATTCTAAGAACTCTACATTCTCAAGCTCATCCATATCACCAACATATTGTGTTGGTATAATGTAATTTCTATAGGCTATTGAAGCGGTATTTGTGAGTTCAGCACCTAAGGCTATAACTGGTTTCTCAAAACGTATTTTAGTTTTAATCCATGTAGGAGCATATCCCCTACTTCTCCTAAGGAACACAGGCTCCCCTAAGGTTAATCTTACGACACTATCATCCACTCTATTAATAATCCTTCTATTGTGGACAAGAAAGTAATCAACAATTCCTTTCAGTTTGTTAAAAGCCTCACTTTCATCAATACATATGGGTTTACCTTTAGGATTACCACTGGTCATGATTAGATATTTATCTTTAGTTTGCATTAGCAGTAGGTAATGTAAACCTGTATATGGAAGCATAATACCGAGCATATCAAGTCCTGGAGCGACATATCTTGATACTGGAGTATCCTCTCTTGAAGGTACAAGTACTATAGGTTTTTGGGGGCTAAGTAAGAGCTCCAAATGCTTCTTTGTTGGGTTACTTATCTTCTTCACTACATCTATGTTAAGTGCCATTAATGCAAAAGGCTTTTGAGGTCTATTCTTTCTTAATCTAAGCTTTAATACGGTATCATCATCTGAGGCTAATGCAGCAATATGATAGCCTCCTAAACCCTTAATGGCAACGATATATCCTTCATCGATTAGTTTAGCGGCTTCACCTATAGGATCATTAGCCTCAATAGGGTAGCCATGTTTGTCATATAATTTTACTTTGGGACCACATTTAGGACAACTTATACCTTGAGCATGAAATCTTCTGATATTATTTGGATCATGATACTCCCTTAAACATTCATTACATAGTGGGAAATCCCTCATTGAAGTATTATCCCTATCATATGGTACCTCCTCTATCATCGAGAATCTTGGACCACACCAAACACAACTATTAAACGGGTAAAGGTACCAGCGGCTCTTAGGGTCAAGTATTTCTCTTAAACACTCATCACAAATGCCAATATCAGGAGGTATCATGGAGAGAAGAGAGGATTCTAAGTCACTCTTTTCAATGTAGAATTTTTCCAAACCTTCAGACTCAGTAAATGTTATCTCAACTTCATCAATAATGGATGTTGGAGGCTTCCTTACCATAAGCTTAGAGAGAAAACAAGCAACATCATCTCTCCAGCCTTCGATGAAAACTTCAACCTCACAACCGCCGAGATTCTTCACATAACCTTTAAGATTAAACTCTCTAGCCAACCTATAGATGAATGGTCTGAAACCGACACCCTGAACTATGCCAGTGATCTTCAGCTTCAGCGCTAGATATCTCATATTGTATCTTCTCTTAGTTTCCCTTTGTCTTTGAATTATATGTAAACTAGTCTAACACAAGTGTTATACGTCTACACTTTATACGTTTCTCATAAACACTTGTTACATGCTAGTTGAATTTAATACGTGTCTGCCTTTATCCTTATGAGGCACTATAAAATTATGGATTAAGAGGCTTAGTTAACTCTTTGAGGTAGCCTACCTTCTCTATGATTAATGGTGTTTTATAGCCTACTATCTCCCTTAAAGTCCTTATGTACTCATACTTAATTTCGTGTAAACCTACATAGAGTACATAGAAGTTATTTTCTTTTAGTTTTTGTAGCCCAAGAGCAGTTAATGGTACGTTTCTAGCTTTTATTAGATAGCCCCATAATGCTTGAACTCTCTGACTTATACTTTTTAATTCATGCATACTTAGTAATCCCGGCTTACCTATGTAGAGTCTCATACGGGAAGGTATCCATGGTATTTTCTCTATTAATATTGGTGTATCTGGGCTGGCTGCTTTCCTAATAGCTTCAATATACTCCTCTATTATAGCCCATAATCTTATATGGATTAATCCTCTCTTTTCATCTACTTCTATAGACTCTATTGCTATACGACTCGTATATTCACTTAGTAAAATTCTCTTAGCTTCCTCTTTCAGCTTCTCTACTGGCGCAGGGGGTTTACCCAGTATGATCTTTACTTGAGGTTCATAAAATAATACTGGTACTTCATAGCCCACTATATCCCTAATTAAGCCAGTATACTCTAGTTTCATATTTGCAATTACTACTGTTAACGCCATAATAGTTTTGTTGATGTAAACTTGTTTAATTTGTATCCCCTTGACCCTCAACATGTCAAGGCGGCTTTCAAGTTTCTTCTTAGCATACTCTAGTTTACTAAGTAATACTGTATATTGGGCGTCTGGAATAGATAGTATACCTGTTAAATTAAGTGCTAGGAGAAATGAGACTAAGATAATGATAAAGAGTATTGTTAAAGGCGCTTCCACCTTATCCATTGGTACAGCCCTTTAAACCCATACTTAGACTGTGCTTCTCAAAATTTTTAATCCTTATTGTCTATTATTTAGCTGTGCATGGTAAAACTCTCTACCTCCTTACTGTATTAAAGGTAATTTTTATACGTTACCTTAACGTGATGTAAACCAAGGTAGTATTGCTGGTGATTTATTGTGATTATTGATGAAGTTGCAAATGAAGTTCTTAAGCTTATTAATGAAGACTTGGTTTTGACCGAATTATGTGTTGGTGTTAGGTACACTTATGCTATTGTTAAAGGTAAGCATGGTATTGCTATGGGTGTTGCTCATACACTTTTAAGTGATTTACCCCATGGTGTATGGTTAGAGAAGAAGCCTAATATTAGTGATATTTTAGACTTTGTTTCATCATGTAATATACTGTATAAGATTATTGGTATTGCTATGTTAAATGCTGTATCTCAATATTTAATCAAGTTCGGAGACTATAAGTCTGGTTTAATATTCAATACTGATATACTAGACGTACTTGACATTAGGAGTGAAGATCATGTAGTGTTTGTAGGAAACATTAGACCTCTAGTATCCAAGGTTAAAGAGAGGACAAGCTCCATTGATGTTTTAGAGAGGAGTCCTTTCTCACGTGATGACGCTAAGCCTGATGTGCTAGCTCCGAGGATTATACCTAAGGCCACAGTACTATTGATTACGGGGTCAACTCTTGAAAATGATACACTAGATTACGTCCTATCATTAGCTAGTAGAGCTAGAGTTAAAGCACTTGTAGGTCCTACAGCACAGATTTTACCTCAAAGCTTGAAAGGATATGTAGACCTTGTAGCCAGCATTATGATAAGAGATGTAGAGAAAGCTATAGAGGCTATTAGGTTATGTGGCGGGACAAAAGCTCTCTTAAGGTACTCAGAAAAATATGTTGCTAAGGTAACCTAAGCAGTCATGATGATATATCTTACACTCATAATTTTAGAGTTCTTCATTAATATCACATACTTAATCTAAACGGTCACATTAACTTTATATATGGATTTGAGTAGTTCTAAAATACCCATTTAGACTAGATTAGAATTAGGGAATAGATAGTGTATACAATGATTTATGTAGCTCTGGTGGTAGTTTCATCCTTTTACCTCTTATGCATTCTACGTAGTATCCTAAGCATAATTAGCATTATAACTAACTCTTACAGGAAGTTATGGCGTAAACCCATAGTACACTCTAACCCTCATGAACCTAAGATACTAAATATACTAGTTGTAGTACCATTATACATCGAAGAAGAGTATGATATCAAGGTCACCCTGGAAAGTATTGCTAGGCAGAAATACCCTAAAAATAGCTTACTAATAGCTATCGTAGTTGAAGAGGAGGATAAGAGAACAATAGACAACGTATATAGAGTCTTAAACTATGAGAACTTGTTGCTTAATAGGATTAAGGATAGGATAATTATTCTTAAGAAGCCTCCGCCTAGGACGTCGAAGGCTAGTGCCATAAATTATGTAATTAAGAATGTAGAGTATGGGGACGTAATATGTATTCTAGATGGCGGTGACTATCTGGTTGACGAATATCACATGGCAAGAGCGGTATCACTTATAAATAAAGGCTATGATGTTGTTGGCTCACAAGTTCTCCGTTTAGGAGAGAGTATTATAGGTAAGCTCTCTTACCTTGATACTCTAATATGGGTTAAGATAGGTTTACCCAGTATTGCATCTATTTTAGGTATTCCTCTAGTAAGTGGAGAGGGCCTCTTCATTAGAAGAAAGACGCTACAACGTATAGGTTACTTACCTCCAAACCTGCTTACTGAAGATGCATATTTGGCTATACCTTCACTACACTTTAACATTAAGGTAGCACATCTTGATAGTAAGGTTTACGAGTCAACACCAGCTAACATACTCAGCCTAGTTAAGCAGAGACTTAGATGGTATAAAGGACACTTACAGTGTCTCCTGATAGCGCTTAAACAAAGAGGGATATCCCTATTGGGAAAAGCTAAGCTAGTTCTCGCTTACTGTAACCCTCTAATCATAACTTCAGTATTAATAGCGTACATTTATACTCTCTTAACATTAGTAGGTGTTTTCCCATACACGCTATTATTTCCGTGTTCCATTATTGTGATATTATCAACTTATACTGCACCTCTCTACACACTCAATATAGTTCCTAGGGGAGTACGTAAAATTACAATCTTATTACCGTTTTACTGGCTATTATTAAGCCTTGTATCAACTACTGCTCTAATATATCCCCTTAAGATTAAATGGTATAAAACTCTAAGAGGGCAGAAATCAAGAGTAGTAAACAAATTATGAATAAACTCTATATACTACCTTACTTAATATAACCTAGATCGGGTTTAAAAGAACAACCGGTAATGCAATCGGCCAAAAGGATGGAAAACTATGTGTCTAGGTGTTCCAGCTAAGGTAGTAAAGGTCTTAGGAGACACAGCTATAGTTGATTTTGGTGGTGTAAGAAGGGAAGTAGATATACTACTACAACCAGACGTTAAGGAAGGAGACTACGTCATAGTACATGCTGGAGC
>Ga0190367_1001332_pt1 | contig 14511 bp, 19 predicted proteins | sample 4872181011_MG_FD_171838 | JGI IMG/M metagenome (GOLD analysis project Ga0190367, IMG submission 171838) | Hydrothermal vent microbial mat bacterial communities from Southern Trench, Guaymas Basin, Mexico - 4872-18-10-11_MG | ecosystem: Environmental > Aquatic > Marine > Hydrothermal vents >...
CCCACAATGTTGGGCGTGCGGGAGCGCACGTTCATTTCAACGTGCATTTCCCTCTCTCCCTTTCTAGTTTTTACAAGGGTAAACGTTACAACGTAGTACATGTCCGTTTCTCTCCACAGGCTGTAGTGGCAGTAGCCCAGCTACACGTGCTACACTCTTCTCTCCCTTTCGCCACCAGAAGCCCTGCCGATCTTGCTCTACTCTCCCCCACTTACCTGTTTGTACCCTCCCTTCCCATACCGGACATACTTTCTTCTTCTCCTGTAGCTCATAGTTTTCACCCGTAAGCTTAAAAGCTGGAAAACGAAATCAAGCTTGATGAAAGAATACAGGATTATAGTCAAGAAATGTAGTATTTGTGGCAAAAAACTCATCATTAGGGTATATCCGGATGGACGATACGAGGGAGGGCACTACTTTGGAAGTCTTCTAGAAGCCGCCAAGGAGCTAGAACTGTACGATCCCTCTTATCCCGATGAAGATTACGAGTACTGGGAGTGTGATGAATGTTTTTCCAAAGGAGAACGCTAAAACTAAATACGTCCAAAACCTATTAGGAAAGACATGGGAGTACAGGAATTCCTCCTAAGAAATCGCGTAAAGGTACGAATGATCGGAATGTAGTATCAGAGGCAATTTTCATCTTATCGGCTCCCGTAGCGTTTTTTACACGCAGACCCCAGGGCTTTCATGCTCTTTGTTTGGGCTCTCCTGATATTGGGCTCCTTTCATGTCATGTTGCTACTGGATAAATTGCTGGAAGAATAGAATTCGATGAGAGAAAATACCTCATTATGAAGCAGGCGCCACCTGTCCCAGAAGCGGCCTAATAGATCAGCGATTACGCTCAGCTTGAACTCCCCCCTCCCTCCCTTCGTATTCCCTCCAGTCATGATTTCCTCCAAGAAGTATAAGTTTTCTAAAGTTCTCCATCCTCTTTCACTCAAAGTCGAGAGGGAAAACGCCGTTATTACAGTACCCAAGGGTGTTTACGAGGAATATTCATGCGCTTTAAGGAAAATAGAATTGCATTGCGTCTTTAAGTTAATGGAGCTAGTAGAATATATCAGCATGCCTGTTGACGACTTCCTTAAAATGTTAGGTCTGTGAGTTCATCTCTTAAGATGCTAGTTGCACTTGTATACTTGCGCGATAACCTAGAAGGTATTCTGAGGTAGCTTACACGAATTAACGTTACTTTTTCCTTTTTCTAAATAGCCTAACTCTTTCAATAGGTACCCCAAGGATCTTTGCTAGCTCTCTTGCGGGCTGGGGCACTCTGGCTCTAGTGATTTTAAGTTTGGGTTTCGCGCCTACATATCTTGCCTTTTTATATGCTTCTTCAATAATCTTGGATGTTATAACCTGTTTTCCGGATTTAGCTTCTACTGCAATTTTTTCATGACCTCGCTTTGCCAAAATATCTATCTCTTTCCCTCTCACTATGACATGTTTCCTTACTTTATAGCCAGCTTTCCTGTATTTTTAGCGATAGCATCTACTAGTTTAGACCCCTTTCTCTCACTCCCTACATATGGCCAAGAGGAAGTCTAGGAGTAAGAGAAAGGGGTATATGAAAAGCCTCTACTTAGAGATTACGCTCTTAAAAACGATAGACCGTATCTTGATTATCTTCATTCTAGTAGTAAATTGAAAGTGGTTGAAGGTTTAGAAGGTTGAGGAAATTCTTTGATGAAGGATCACATAACCATGGATTCTCAAAACTCTTCTACATAAGCTTTACCAATCTTTCCTTCCTTTAACATAAAAACACGTAATACTTTTGAAAATATAAGAAGTATTTCTAAAAGTCTTCTGCAAATAGAGATAGCGAGAAAATATGTCTTCGGAAAGAAATCCTATAAAGGAAAATTGCCACACGTTACGAGATCATCAAGAAAAGTGTTCAGATTGTCGCGAGGTCATCATGCTACAGACTGGAGCGGTATCATCATCACTGCTGAATAACATGGACTGAAATATAAATCTAGGGTTTGCGAGCGCACTACATCCGACTCATGGGAGGCTATGTTTAAGCGTTTCTTCTACTTTAATAAGAACATTATTTAAATACTCCGTGAGAGAAGGTATTTGTGAGAGTCATGAAGCGTGCGGGTCTTGAGGAAATAGTTCGGCAGTTAGGGATAATTTTCGACTTACTCTATGATTTGAAGAAGAGAGTAGAAGGCTTTGAGGAACGTATTTCCTCGCTGGAGAGCAGGCTGGAGAAGAGCCTTGAAAGGTATGAGAGTCTAATTAAAAGTTTCGACGAACGAAGCGAGCTTTTTGAAGAGGCTTCAGAGAGATTCAATTCCTCTGTGGACGCTTTTCGCGAGAGCTTGCTGAAGGAGGTCGAGGCCACAGTAAATGCCCTAGCTAAGAGCTACATTGATGACCTGAAAAACGTGGTTGCGGCGAACTGGGAGACTAAGGCTCTGGTTGAGTCTTTAAATATAGACTATAAGGAGAAGACTGGAATACTGTTAGAGTTCTACAACGAGCTAAAGGGAGAAATCTCCATGCTGAGAAACGACGTTCACGAGAGTAAGAACTTGATAACGTTACTGGAGATGAAGATCGATAGCGGTCTTAATGATATTAGGAACCAGATCAAGAGTCTCGAAATGTTGCTCTCAGACCTTCACTTAAGGCTTACGAGCATGGAAAAGGCGTTAAAGGAAAAGGGGTTAGTGAGTGAAGTCGCCACGTAAAATTGGTCTCATACATCTAATACCGGTATCCATTTCCTTAGTGTTCTCCTATTTCTCGGCAATACTATTCAAAAGCAGTAATTTGCTAGAAGAGGATATAGCCCCTTTTCTCAGGGAAGAGTCCATAGGAGCAGTTCTCTACAACGTGTTCTTGTTCATAGGTCTCGTATGTATTGGCACGGCGATAATGCTATTCCTATCCCTCAGGAGGAAGCTAAACATATTGAGGCTCTTCTTCATCTTAAGCATATCAATTGCTCTCTTCTCCTTCTACCAGCTATACATCCTGTCAATAACCGTTCTTCTACCACGAAGTTTAGCCGAAACTCTAGGTAGCGATGTTTTCATATTTCCCGTATCTCTAGTTCTTACCACGGCGACTAGCTACCTAGTATTCTTTTCGAGAAACGAGTTCCTAGTCATGCTCCTAACAGTTTTTTACGCTAGCGGTATAGGAGCTCTCTTCGGAACCATTCTGCCCTTCTGGAGCATTGTGGCAATAGGCTTAACCATGTCCGCATACGACCTTTTCTCAGTTTTTAAAGGACCATTAAAGAAGTTCATAGAGAGCATAAGCGAACGTGACAGTGAATTACCCTTCAAATATCCTAAACAGACTCTGCTTAGGGGGGTTACAGTTCCGTTTAAGGGGATTAACATAGGTGTTGGCGATATAGTCTTCTACTCTATGTTCAATGCTTCCGTATTCCAGCTTAGAAATTATACTCCAATAGTGACGCTCGCTTTGTTTGCCACGATAACCGCTGGAGTTTTCGTTACACTGAGACTACTCGAAAAATACAGGGCATTGCCCGCTTTACCCCTACCTATAATATTATCAATAATTCTCCTTCTCTTGTGGAATAGTTTGTAGAACATGGACCGGGGGGGACTCGAACCCCCGACCTCCCGCGTGCGAGGCGGGCGCTATTGGGGCTTCACGAAGGCTCTCCCGCCTGAGCTACCGGCCCCTCACTCGGCTAGCTAGAATCATTATTAATATACCCGTTTCTTAAAGTTTTCGTTCTAGACTCCGTTTCAGGATCTCAAGCATCACGGTGGCAAGTTGAGGGTTTGAAGCAATAAAACTTTTTCTCTCAACTCTATCCAATCTAAAGCTCAAGCTCTCTCCGTTTTCCGGGTTTATCACTACTCCTCCAGCTAGCCTCACGATTAGGGTACTAGCGGCCAGGTCGGTATTCCTAATGCAGGCTTGAAGGCAGGCGACGCCATCTATAAGTCCTTCAGCCAGATAGCATAGCTCGAGGGCTATGGAACCTAAAAATCTCATATGTCCCACTTCCTTCAAGATCCCGCTGGACCTTTTTAGTAAGCCTTGACACTTTCTCTCATTCAGCACTAGCGATACTATAGAGTTCGCTAAGTTAGCAATGTTTGAAACTCTTATTCTAGTACCGTCCTTAAAGGATCCCTCATCGCTTAACGCGTAGTAGAGTTCCCCTCGAGCAATGTCGATCACGGATCCAACTAAAAGGTCCTCGGAGTGAGGGGAGTTAGCGACAGCTAAGGATATGGACGCAAATGGTATTCCGCGCAAAATATTGGTAGTGCCATCAAGAGGGTCTAAGACGAAGTAGAGTCGAGGATTTGATCCTGCAACAATAAAACCTCTTTCCTCGCTTAGGAGATAGAACTCTCCCAGATTTCTCTTCAACTCCCTATAAACCATATCTTCCACAACCCTATCTACATATAGCGTGAGATCGCCTCCTACACCCCTATCTACAGGCTTAAACGCAAGTTCTCTTTTCCTACCTATCTGATCTAAAACCTCCCTTCTAGCCTTCTCTAATACATCTATAACTAATTCAAGCAACTTTCTGCTCATTTTCGTCGCCGAGAAGAAGTTTTGATTCGTACTCTAGACCCAGTAAGCCCCCTTTGTCGTGTACTCTTTCTTCCATATAGGAGCCTCTTTCTTTACCCTATCAACGATTTCGATGAGCCCTTTATAGCCCTCTTCTCTGTGTTTTGAAAGGACTGCTACGAAGAATACTATTTCCCCAACCCTTGCCTCCCCAACCTTATGTAGAACTATTACGTCCGCTAGATTATACTTCTCCTTAGCTTCTTCGACTATTCTTCTTAAAACTTTTTCCGCCAGCTCCTCATGGGCCTCGTAATGGAGCTTTAGTACGCGACCACCATCCTTGCCTATGCCTCTAACTATTCCAGTAAAGACCAATACGGAGCCTACGTTTTCAGGTTTCTGTCTTTTCTGTAAGAGCTCCCAGGGATTATCGATTTTCTTACAGAGCTTTACGACCATATTAACCACCGGAGGGGGGCGGCATGATATCCACCGTATCCCCCTTTCTCACGAACGTTCTTTCTAGTTCTTGAGGGCTTATTAGCCTGTTGTTTATGCTGATGAGAATTCCTTTCTTTAAGCTTCCTTCCTTATAAACTCTTTCAGAGAATCCTCTCAGTCTAGAAGATAGTTCTTCAAGAATTTTAACTAAGGTGCTCTCACTTGCCGAAACTTCTATTTCGGAGACACCGAGTTTCTCTCTTAGCTCTCCGTAGAACCTCACCTTAATCCTCATAACCAAAACACTGTTTTGTGCAAGTAAGCAATATAATAAAAATATTTCTAGGCTTAGGAGCCGGAGCCTCATGGAGTCCCTATATTTAAATAACAGTATTTAACAGAAAATACTGTGCGATGATGAGCGCGTTGATGGGTGAGCTATGAGCTTAGACGGGCGTTCTGAGCTTACATGAAATGACGCCAGAAAGCCCCCTACTTTAGTGGGGGGATGAATGGTGTTGATGGGTTTAAATGATGGTATTAAATCTAGGTGGTGATAATCTCGAGTCCCTCATGGGATAGGGATAGCGGGCTGGTGGCACAGCCCTTGCACATAGTCCCTGAGCATTGAAGAGGTGAACGCTAAAACGAATGTACCTCCAAGCATTGAAGAGGCTATGTGCAAAATCCCCCCCGCTGAAGCGGGAGAGCATCAAAAAACGGCTAGAACTTGCATGGGCTTCGGATTGAATGATAATTGTAGTGAGAAGCTCAGTCTACCTACGGCATCATCACAAATCTGTGCCGCCTGAGTTCATCACAGCTATTTAACTAGGTACTACTACTTTTATTTTAAGCTAACTTGCTTAGAAGCATCTATTCTTTTATGATTAGAAGCCTTCGCAGGATTTCACGCTTTCTCCTTTTCTCTATTTTAAGGGCATTAACTATATTTTCCATAAACCTAAAGGCTTCATCCATAGCCTTTACGTCTACGGGAAATGGAACGCCGTCCTTTCCTCCAAAGGCAAAGGAAAACTTAGCGGGGTCTCTCCAGCTTACAGGAGTACCGTAGATGAGCTCCGCTATCAGCGATAGAGCTCTAAGGGTCCTGGCACCAATCCCCTTTATCATTAAAAGTTCTCTGAAATCTCGAGGATCGTAGTCATATACCCTTTTAAGAACGCTCCAGTCGATATCTCTGGGCATGTAAAGCTCCTTTAGGTAGGTATATTTTTCTAGCACGGGCATTTCAGCAGGTCTATCCGTACCAGAGGTGAAATGCGTTATATCTAAATTCTTTAACTCCTTTCTCTTTAAGACTCCATAGGTCTGTTTGAATAAGCGCCTAATCTTAATAGGGTTCTCCTTAGCTAGGTCTAGGACTGTACGTCGTGCTTCTTGACTTTCCTTTGACGCCAAGTTTAAGACGTACTTTTCACGCCTGCTAGTAATAATCCCGCTATGTGGATCGTTGAGCAACTTCTCGAATTCCAGCGAGAACCAATGATATCTCCTAGCATATTTAATTAGAGGGTTCATTCCCTGTTGTACAACAACCCACTTCCCGTATTCATCAAATATGAAAGCATGATGATATAGCACATAGCCGTCTTGAAGGGCTGCGTTGTCAACTTTCGCAATAAGCCTGCTAAGTAGCTTTAATTCCCCCACTCTCCTAGTGCTTATCCCTAGCTTTAGTCCTTCTCTTTCTATTTCATCTAAAGTGTTAAGAGAATACTTGCCCTTTCCTCCGCAGACCGCTATGCCTATATTTTGAGAGTTTATTGCTGCTTTCAAAACGGCTGTTAGTACCGTTGTTACGCCAGATGAGTGCCAGTCATATCCCAAGGCACATCCTAAGGCCTGAAACCAGTAGGGATCCGCTACCCTTTTTAAGAATTCTTGTGTGCCGTATTCTTCTACAATTAGCTTCACTATGGGCTTTGCTAGGCGGATCATTCTACTTACAAGCCATTGAGGTGCCTTTCCGCCGTGAAGTGGAAGGTAGGCTATGTTGCTAATGGACTATCACCCTAGCATCCTAATTTTATCGATCGTTCCAGTGTTAAAATACATGGTTTCTCCTGTCTCACTCTCAAGTACCAACCTACCTATCTCATCTACATCTATTATTTTCCCACAAATATATCCATCGTCGAAGTATATTTGGGCCCATGAGCCTATTATATCAGTCTTGTTCTTCCACAACTCTAGTATCTCTCTATACCGTCCTCTTAAAAAGACATTATAGTACTTTTCGAGTCGCTCAAGAATCCTACATAGTAGCGTAAGGGGAGGCACGGGGTATCCCGATTCCTCCATTAGGCTAGTGGCTTCCTCACGTAGCTCCTCAGGGAACTTCTCCTTCGGAATGTTATTATTAATCCCTATTCCAACTATTGCTGAGGCGATTTCACCGATTTCGTATATGGCTTCCGTTATCACTCCGCAGACTTTACGGTCATTCACATAAATGTCGTTGGGCCATTTCAACGAGGTTTTAAGATCAGTGAGGTTCTCTATAGCCTCTGCAGTTGCTAGGGAGCTAAAAAGACCTATCAGGGAGGTGTACTTTGGAGGGTTTCTAGGACGAAGAATTACTGAGAACCATAAACCTCCTCCTGGTGAATACCAATTCTTCCCTCTTCTCCCTCTACCTATAGTTTGCTTCTCGGCGAGTACTACCAGCCCTTCCATACTGTACCTAGCTTTAGCGACGTCCATTGTTGAAGTGGCTTCCTCGAGGAATATCATCCTCCTGCCGAGTATTCTCGTCCTTAATTTGGTGCTTAAGTCATGAAAGTTTATCTTATCAAGCTTTAAGGACAGCTTATTATCCTGTTCTACGATGTGAAATCCCTCTTCCCTAAGCGAGAAAACTATTCTCTTAGTGAGAGTTCTATTAATGCCTACTCTACTCGCTATTTCCTCCTCTGATAGAGCCTCAACGCTCAGTAACTTCGCTAACTGACGCTTTAATTGCTTGAGCCTTTCCTCCGATACCATCGATCAAACCTCTAATTATTTTTAAGAAATAGCTACATAAATTCTAACTCGTAAGTAGTGCTAAGAAGTTTTTAATCTAAATATTGGCTGGTTAAAATTAACAAAATCCCCTTCCTTTACAAGTACTTCCTCTATTACTCCCTCTTTATCTGACTTGATCTCGACTAGAGTCTTCATAGATTCCAGAATTGCAATAACTTCACCCTTGGAAATGCTGTCGCCTGAAGTTTTCTTCAGGGAAACAACTTTTCCCGCCATGGGAGCCAATACTAGATTCTCGCCGTAGGGCTTTGGTGCAGGAGCTTCCTCCTTCCTCTCCTCCCTTTCTAGGATTTTCCTGAGCCTTTCAATTCTCTCTTCGGCTACTTCAACTATGAAGACTTCTCCTTCTATCGTTATCCTAAACTTTCTGGTCTTCTGCATTAGGCATCCCGTTATCCTAGCATCAGTACCTTCCTCACAATGTTCCAATAGGACGTGCTACCGGAGTTCTCGTATCCTGCGAGCTTATATCGTATTTTGGGGTAAGGCTTTTTTATCCTTTGCTCCTTAAGGGCTGAGTATGTTAAGGCCGCTATGATGGCTATTTTCTTGAGGGAGGCTTTGTTTTCTTCCATTTTCATCCCTATACAGGCATTACTCCATGTTTTTTAGGAACTTTAGGTATTAAATCCCTTTTAGTGGACAGCATCTTGAGCATTTTTATGAGAATAGGCCTGGTTTCATGAGGCATTATAACCTTATCAACGTAGCCTCTATTGGCAGCGACGTAGGGGTTAGCGAACTTTTCTCTATAGTCTCTCGTGAATTTCTCGATCAATTCTTGAGGATTTGGAGCTTTGGCTATTTCTCGCTTGTATATTATCTCGATAGCTCCTTGAGGTCCCATGACCGCTATCTCAGCAATAGGCCATGCAAGGACTATGTCAGCGCCAAGGTGTTTGCTCCCCATTGCAATATACCCTCCTCCATAAGCCTTTCTCAAAATTACTGTGAGTTTTGGAACCGTAGCCTCAGAGTATGCGTAAATTATCTTTGCGCCATGCCTTATGACGCCTCCATGTTCTTGATTGGTTCCAGGAATGAATCCGGGGACATCTACGAAGGTTATTATAGGTATGTTGAAGGCATCGCAGAAGCGCACGAACCTAGAGATCTTGTCCGCTGAGTTTATGTCAAGACTGCCTCCGTAAACTAGAGGCTGGTTTGCCACTATACCTACAGTCATACCATTCAATCTAGCGAAGCCTACTATCGCGTTCGGTGCAAAGTTCTCCTGAACTTCGAAAAAGGTGTTTACATCAACCACTCTCTCTATGACCTCTCTAACATCATAAGGCTTTATTGGATCTTCTGGAATTATTTCATCCAGCTCTTCATCCATTCTTTCCGGGTCATCTCCTGTATCCACTAACGGAGGGTCATCCATGTTATTTGAGGGAAGGTAGCTGATCAGCCTGCGTATTTTCTCAAGCGTTTCTTCTTCATCTTCGCAGATGAAGTGTGCCACTCCGCTGAGCTTAGCGTGGACTTCTGCTCCTCCAAGCTCTTCGAAAGTGACTTCCTCACCAAGTGCCGCCTTGACTACCTTAGGTCCTGTGATGAACATATAGCTTGTCTTCCTTATCATGAAAATGAAGTCTGCAAGAGCTGGGGAATACACAGCTCCTCCTGCACAAGGACCCATTATAGCCACTATTTGAGGTATAACTCCTGACGCTAAGACGTTTCTATAAAAGATCTCACCGTATCCTCTTAGGGAATCAACTCCTTCTTGGATTCTCGCTCCACCTGAATCGTTTAAGCCTATTACCGGTACACCTATCTTGAGAGCAAGTTCGTAAAGTCTAGCTATTTTTAACGCATGCATTTCACCTACGCTTCCTCCCATGAAGGTGAAGTCTTGAGCGTAGATTGCGACGAGCCGTCCGTCTATTTTCCCGAAGCCCACTATTACTCCATCACCAAGGGCTACGCGCTTTTCCATCCCGAACTCCCTGCATCGATGTACTACGAACTCGTCCAGCTCTATGAAACTGCCCTTATCGAGGAGTAGTTCGAGCCGTTCTCTTGCGGTAAGCTTTCCAGCAGAATGCTGTTTTTTAATGTATTCTTCTCCTCCACCCAGTTTAGCTTTCTCCCGGAGTTCGAATAGGGTTTTAAACACATCTTTCATATTCATCACTAATTTAACTTAAGTTAAAAGTTATGCGCTTAATAGTTGCTCGCTTTAAAGCTCTTCTATCCAGATATCGTATAAAATGCCATTGACTTTAAGCTTAAAGAGTTTTGCACCGCGCTCTGCCGCTTGTTTTGCGGCTTCCAACAACTTCCTTAACTTCCTTATGCGACGCATGTAGGATAGTATATCGTCCTTTAGTAGGTTGCGCCCTGTAAAGATTATCTTAATTCTCCTATTTTGGGGTATACGGGCAAGTGTGTCTAGGCTTGCTGGGGCAATTTCCCCTATAAGTGGAAGCTTGTACTTTAGGTTTACTAGCGGTATTGAGAACATTTTTTCATTCTTCAATGCGAGAGTTCCCGGGCTAGCTCTATGCTCTTCTACTACTTCGTGCCCATTGAGGGTGCTTATCTTATCCTGCCTTAAAATATATTCCTTTTCCAAGACCTTGCTAATAAGCACTGCTTGGCTTACGCCTCTTTCCGCTATAAAGGGAGCCACCTTAATCGCTAGGCCATCACTAGTACACGTGGGGATGTATTTCTCAGGAACGTACAGTGCAGCATGGATCTTGTCAATGTAGTCTTCATCAATGTACTCTAAACAGGTTAGTTCTAAACCCGGCTCAATCCACCTATTAAAGCCGTTTCCATCAACTTTTAGTCCTCCTAAAACTGTAACATAGGAGACGCTGTGAGGCGGAGCTCTAATTTCTAAAACATCTCCCCTCCTTAGCTTTAGAGTCTTCCAGAGAGGCGCTTTAACTCTGTTTAGTAAAGCTTCTCCCCAGCCTGTTATTGATACATATGCATTTTCAAGGGCCCGTAATATTACTCTTCCTCCCCTTATCTCGATCGCTGGGGCGAAGACCTGCGTGCAAGCCAGCATATTTGCAGCAGCGTATGAGTACATGTCGAGCACTAATCCTCGCTCAAAATAGTTCTTTGCTTTAACTATCAGCGTCTTCGATGAGTCCAAGATTTCGATGGCCATCTTACCAGCCTTGTTTTTTCGACAATTGTTTTTACTATCTTAATTAAATGTCGAATATAAACTTTTGCATTAGGAGAGGTAGAAGAGGAGCTTTCGTTTAAGACTCCATCCTTATTCGAGAAGTAAACAAAATTTTTCTAAAAGTTATTATACTGGAAGCTCTTCATAATCCTAGGTAGCTAGGGATTAAAGAATGGATTTAATGAGCTTACTACAAGAGCTAGTTCTGAAGTGGGGGTATCTTGGTGCTTTCATCGTTTCCGTTATAGGTAATCTAATACCTTTCTTTCCCATACCGTACCTAATGGCCATTTTCCTGCTAGCGACAACCCTCCAGATAAATCCTATAGCACTGGGGCTCATAAGTGGATTTGGAGGGGGTCTTGGCAAGCTTATAACGTACTACATCGGCAGAGGTACTGGAAAGCTCATCTATAGAAAGGGTGATGAACAATTGGAAGCGTTAAAGAAGCTGCTAGGTAATTACGGTGCTATTGCAGCCTTTTTAGTCGCCGCTACGCCATCGCCTGATGATATAGTAATAATCATTTTAGGAATGATAGAGTACGATGTTAAAAAGTTTCTAGTCGCAATTACTGCAGGCAAGATAGTCATAAGCCTTCTTGTGGCTCTTTCAGGTAACATCTTTTCCCAGCTAGCCAGATACTTTGGTGGGGAAGAGGCTACGTGGCCAGTAATACTGGCCTCACTCATCATCATGATCATAGTAACGATCGTAATAGATAAGGTCGACTGGGTTAAGGTGCTCGAGGAAATAAACAGTAAAGGCTGGAAGAGGTTCGTTCTTGAACGGATACGGACATGGCTTAAGAAGTCTTAAGAATTTTACGGGCCTTAAACTCAACGCATACTTTAACTATTCGCGGAGCGTACGGTAAAACCTTCCTTCTATTTAGAATCTGCACCTCAAAGCCGTATTTCGAAGCTTCTTCATGTATAATTCTCCCTATCTCATCGTAGGGCCGCTCCTCAGGAGCCCAATGGTAGATATGTACAATCCCTCCTTCAGGCTTTAGACAATAGAACGCCTCTTTAAGGAAGAGATACGCACCCCTGGGCAGCGGCATGATCACTCTATCGCATAGCCCATAGAATTGAGAAGCCTTCTCTCTCACGTCGCCTAGTACGGGGATTACCTTCCCCTCAGCCTTGTTAAGCTTTACGTTTTCCAAGAGGTATTTATAAGCTATGGGATTTAATTCGATGGCTATAATTTTATCAACGTGAGGCTGATGTTTTAATATTGCAAAGGCATAGGGACCCACGCCAGCAAACATCAGCATAACGTACTCTCCAGGTCTAACTTGTACTGCTACTCTCTGCCTTTCTGTAGCTTCTCGAGGAGAGAAATAAACCTTGGTTGGGTCGAGTTTAAGGAGGTATCCGTGTTCCTTATGTACTACTTCTGTGACGGGATCCCCTAAGAGGATCTCATAGTCCCGGATTCTATATTCTCCCTTTCGTGTGGATAGTTTCTTAAGTACAGTTTTAACGTTCTTGTGTATCTCCATTATGGCCTTTGCTACTAACAGCTTTTTATCCTCAAGTTCAGGAGGTATTTCCACGATAGCTACGGCCTTTTCTCGAGTTCCGATTATATCGAAACTCGAGGGGGCATACTTCACTTCTTCCTCACTTAAGTACTTTCTTAATAATTCTTTAAGCCTCATAGGCTCCTCCTCTCTTCCAATACTATTTCTATATCTTTTCTGATAGAATGTATACAGTTGGTAATTTTTCTTAAAAGGGGAACGATGTCTCCCTCGTAGGAGGGTAACAGCAGTATAGAGGCTTTCTCCTTTGAGGGCTCGAGTATTACTATAGCGCTTAGCCTCGAGTTATGTATTAGGATGTATTCGTATGCATGCATGCGTACATCGAAGCCATTAGCTATCAGGCAGTACAGAAGTTGGAGCCGTTCGCTTAGTCTCTGAAAGGGATAGGTCACAAGCTCCCTCCTCAACTTAAGATAAGGAATTCCCCGGTGCTTATTATAATTTCATGAAGTTTGAAGTGATCGTGGTGAGCTAAACAGCTTGCTGCTTAATGGAATCAAGCTTTAAATCTATGGGAAGTCGTGTCTATTCTAAGATAGAGGAAAAAGAAAAATACTTCTAGTATGATTTTTTAGTAATACTCTGGTGTTAAAGAAAGGTTAGGTGTTTAAGTGATGAGCAGTGTTGAAGTGATTTCTATAGGAAACCTCGGTCTTAGCTTACTTCTAAACGTAGACAGTTTCCCTCCTACAACATACTCTACTAAGGTTCGTAGCCTAGAAATCATAGGGGGAATAGAGGCAACCAGCATAGCAGTCGGCCTTTCCCGTCTAGAAACAGTAGCTGGCGTTATAGGATCCATAGGCGATGACTGGAACGGTATGACCTTGAAGCAAATGCTGGAAAAAGAGGGCGTTGATCTATCTCATGTCAAGTTGATCAAGGGTGGAAAAACCGGCCTTTGTATTTATATCAAGGACCCTAAGGGGAGGATCTGGAACCTTACTTATAAAGGCGTTAACGAGGAGTGGGGCAGCGAACTGGTAGATGAGGAGTATGTTAAAAGTGCCAGAGCTATCTACGTTACAGGCGACGTTTTTACCGATAAGAGGAGAAGTTTCGTTTTTAAGATCCTTAGAACCGCAAAGGATTACGGCAAAACTGTTTTCTTTAACATAGGTCCGAGCTTTCTCTCCACGGAAAGCGGTATTCTATCGAACTTAAGAGCTTTAATCGACTATTGGTTATTAAACGAGGATCAGGCGATAGAACTCTTAGGAACACTTTCAAATTCCGCCCTTAGATTCTTCCTCAAGAAAATGGAGGCGAAAGCTATTTTCATAAAATTAGACACGGAAGGTAGCTACGTTTTCGCTAAGAATGTAAGTCAAAAGTTTCCACTTCAGAAGAAGGTAATAAGGGATGTTCTCGGCATAAGTGAAGCGTACGATGTTGGCTTCATATACGGTATACTTAATGGATATGACTTAGAGGGAGCTGCTAGGATAGCTAATGTAGTGGCGGCATTTAAACTAGAAGGAACCGGTCCCTGGAACTTGCCAAGGGTCGAAGATATAAGTAACTACCTTTAATGAGGTCTAGGTTATCCTCTAAAATACCAACCTCTGATTTTTCTAGTATATACTTTCCTTGAGGAGAGAATGTGCACGCATAGGCCTTTAAGCGAGCAGGTCTCACAATTTCTCTTCATCGATGAACATAGCCTATAGAGATGGCTTGCTACGATAATCTCCTGTCTTCGTAACTTTCTTAACCTGTTTAACGTATGAGTGGTTTGAGAGATGATCTCCTCAATATCCCTCCTTC
>Ga0190367_1001333_pt1 | contig 14507 bp, 14 predicted proteins | sample 4872181011_MG_FD_171838 | JGI IMG/M metagenome (GOLD analysis project Ga0190367, IMG submission 171838) | Hydrothermal vent microbial mat bacterial communities from Southern Trench, Guaymas Basin, Mexico - 4872-18-10-11_MG | ecosystem: Environmental > Aquatic > Marine > Hydrothermal vents >...
GTGTAAATTCTAACTATTGGGCCGGTAGCTCAGACTGGAAGAGCGCCTGCCTTGCACGCAGGAGGTCGCGGGTTCAAATCCCGCCCGGTCCACCATTTTTTTATAATTTAATTATTATATTATTATATTGTTTAAATTGAATTTTAGAACGATATTATTAAATATTTAGAATACAATTGAAATTTGGATGATGACTAAACAGTCGGCCGACTGGTGATGAACCCGAAGTTAACTGACAAATTAATTATATTATAAATTTATTTAGGAGTTATGATAATGGATCTTCCAATTAGAATAATAGCATTCACTATACTTGGAGCAGCACTTGATTCATTAACAACCCATATATTGATCAGAATATCTGAGGGAGAGGAGCAGAATCCAATACTGAAGGTATTGTTAAAGAAATTTGGACAAAAATCTCTCATAATATGGTTTCCAATAGAAGTATTATTAGTTATTCTGTTTTTACAGTTGAGCTCAGGAACCTTCATGCAAATCTTAATATTACTTGCTCCATGGATAGCAGTAACCATAAACATTATTCAAATATTAAAAATAAAATTTCATGTAACATAGGTTGGAGGTCTACGCTTACTGCTTTCAACTTTACGCACTATACTTGGCAATGGAATTGGCGGAGGAATATTTAATGTTCTAGATAAAATGACCGCCTCAACAATAGCCATATTTAAAATAGATTGTAAAATTAATGGTGAGGGTTTACTCTTATCTTGCTGCTTAATTAACTTCTCAAGTTCAGATTTAGGTCCTGAAACATTAATTAAACCCTTAATTCTCAATTGAGCTACTGGAGGACGATAGTTAACTGAGAAAATAAATTCAGCTTGAGCTAAATTCTCACCTACAGATTTAAAATTCATAACATTAAGATTAGTATCTATTTGTAATGAAGCTGGAAAAGGTTTATCAATAGGCCATAATCTTTCTCCATTAACACTCATAATTAGAATCTTAATTTGCATAAAGAATACACCAAGAGAAGATATTTAATATTAAATTTAAGAATTTCTATTCAAAAAATAGGAACATAATTCAGAAACAGGACAACTATCACATTTCGGATTCCTTGGCCTACAATATCTTCGGCCCAGCATAATTAAAGCAAAATGAGCTTTAACATAGAGAACGTGGGGTATACTTGATTCGATGATTAATCTAACCTCTTCATAATCAGCATTTAATGGAGCAAACCCCATCCTCTTAATAACTCGAAAAATATGAGTATCGATAGGGAAAACTGGTTTATTACAAGCAAAAAGTAAAATTATATCAGCAGTCTTAGGACCGATGCCAGGAAGAGACATTAAAGTTTTTCTAGCCTCATTTAAAGGAAGAGTTAATATATTTTCAAGTTTACCATCAAACTGCTCAATTAAGACTCTAGAGATTCTCTTTAAAATTTTAGCCTTAATTCTATATAACCCAGCTACATGAAGAGCTGACTCAATTACATTAACATTAGCCTCATCAATAGATTTAGGATTCAATTCAATAACACTCTTTAAACGATTAAAAGCACGATAAGTGTTTCTCCAATTGGTATTTTGGGAAATTATGGTTAAGATGAGTAATTCGAATGGAGACACTTTAGGTATTGAAGGAAGAGAATTAAAATGATTAATTAAAGTTTTAACCACTTTTAAAAGATCATTTCCATTCAAATTCATTCACCAATTAATATTCAATGAAAAGAAGTTAATCGCATTATTAGTAGTAACATCAGCAACCTTATTAACACTAATACTCTTTAATTCGGCGATTTTTTTAGCAGCATATATTATATTAGCAGGTTCATTTCGCCGACCCAGAAAGGGAGAAAGAACAGGAGAATCAGTCTCAAGCATTAATTGTTCTAACGGAAGAGCTTTAACAAGCCTTTGTTTCTGTTTAGATCTCCAAACAGAAGTTGGAATAGAAAAATAATAGCCGGCCTCAGCAGCCTTAACGGCCCAACTAATTCTACCATCATAAGCATGCATTAAAACCTTCTCAGCACCTTCTTCAAATAGAATTTGTAATGCATACTTACCAGCACTCCTAGAATGAACGATAATAGGAAGATCTAAATCCTGAGCTAAATGAATCCAATTCCTGAAATATTCCTGCTGAATTTTTCTTAAGCCCGGATCCCTAACATAATAATAATCAAGACCAACTTCACCAACACCAACAATTCTAAATCTCTGTTCCCTGATCAAGTTATAGACACGCTTCATAGAATCATAATTAAAATCGGTAGGATCCCAACCCAAAGAAACAAATATAAAACCACTATAATCATGAGAAATCTTCAAACTCTTAATAGCCTCCTTAAAAGATAAACTAGAAGTTATAATAGCCAAAACACCGGCCTCTTTAGCACGTCTCAAAACTTCACTACGATCCTTATCAAAAACTTCATCTTCAACATGACAATGAACATCCACAAAATTCATGGTACCAACACCACAATACAATATTAATTAAAGTCTAGAAACCAAAGCTGAAAATTGATGTAAAAGAAAACGAAAAACTTCCTTAGTTTTAACAGGTCTCAATCTATAGGCTGCAATAATAATTTTAGCCAAAACACGATCAGAAGGAATATCACGCCTACTAGCTCTACCAAGATATCGATAAAGTTGAGAACGAGAAATACCAATTTCCTTAGCAGCTCTATAAATATTACCACCACAAGCTTCTAGAACAATCTCAAGAAACCTATATCTTTCCCTTAAAGGAACAAATGAAGAAAGAACATAAACCCTTTCCTCATCAATATAAGCCAAACCTAGATACCCCTATATTTCTACTGGAAATACTCCTAATAAAAATAGTTTATGATATTTTATTGTAAAAATAAATACTCCATCCGTATTTTGATTCTTATCTTTTTAAGATTTATTATCTGAATTTGTTGAAGTAAAAGGTCTAACTAACTAGACCTAAATGTTTTCGAAGCCACATATTCTTATTTTTCCACAAGAAGTGTAGGGGTTTCAGGGTAAATGAATAAATACTTTCTATTCTCACCAGAAACTTTTCTCACCAATAACTCTCTGATGGTTATTGATGCCTATAGACACCATATTTTTCAAATATTTTTATGTTCTCCGGGCCAGCAGCAGTGATGATCACTTGATTATTTTTATAGTTCCAGTTGGCTTCATTCCTATTTTCTCACTAATACTACTGATGAAAATTTTAGTTTATTATTTGATGAACTATAAAAGTAATGTTCACATATGCTTCATTTCGTATATATAAATCTTTCTATCTTTAAATCATTAAATGTGCAGTTCCAACATGGGACTAAAGATATATGAGCTCATCAAGTTTAAACATTTTTGTTTTCTTCTACCAAGCTAGTTTTACTCAGTTTCATAAAAACTCGATTAGAATAGTTCATTCTATAGTTGACTCATCAACTCCTTATGCGTTCTGATCAACACTACTTACCCTTTATATGGTAAATGAAATTTGTTGTCAACAAATTAGACCCCTCTATTTCCACTGGAACCACTGGAAAAGTATTTCTGCTTCTTTTCACCAAAAAATAAATGAAGAACAACTTCTTTTAGACGAATTTTTTGTAGAAATCCCTTATAATCTAAAAATAAGATTTTTTCTAGCTTTTCTTTTTATTATTCTTGTTATTAACTGATTATAACCGAAAAGCTATTATATGTAGGCTCATTTTATTTTTAGAAGGTACTTGTGGAGAGTGTATTTTTATGAAAAAAGCAAAATGGCGGATAGAGTATACTTCGCCTCATGGCGAAAAAATTTCAATTGCTCTTGAAGGAAATTTTGATCCAGTTAAGATTAAGCAGTTATTGGATCTTATTGAATTATTTTCTAATTCTAGCATGTCACACTTTATTGAAAGTAGTTCAAATCACACTTCTATGTCACATACCTCTATGTTGGATGATGATGTTAATAGAGGTTCATTGAAAGAAAGATTAATTCTTCTTCTTAATAAGCGTTTTAGAAATATGTGGTTTACTAGTAAGGATGTTGCATCTGCATTTTTTGAGGAATATGGTGAAATTATTCCCGTTAATATTGTTGCTACTTATTTGGCTAGATTTCATTATTCCGGAATGCTTATTCGTCGTGGTTCAAGGGCGAAATGGAAATATAGAATTTCACCTGAATTGGTTTCAAGAGAAGAATCTAATATTTAACTTTGATTTATTATTCTAATTGCTCTTCGAGCATTACTATTTGTTTTACTTTCTCAGGTACCCTATATGCGTATGGCCATACTGACTCGTCTCTTTCCAAGAATCCTTTTTCATATAGTTTTTTAAGTAGTCTGCAAGCATGTTCTCTAGCTTTTCCTATTCTTTTGGCTATGCTTGTTCCTCCTCTTAATTCTGGATGTTTAATTAGAAGTTTTATTATTTGTTTTTCTGTTTGTGTTAATTTAGCATATTGTGACATTAAGTCACTTTCTGTGACTTGTGATATTGATGTTGCTTTTTTTCTTTCTTCAATTTCTTTTCTTGCTAATGTTGTTTTCCTTAATGGTACTCTAACGACTTCTCTTGATATTGCTTCTTCTATTCTTCCAACTCCTCTTGGCATATACCCTATTCTTTCCTTATATTCTTCGGCTTTTTTAATGTTATTTGATAATTCTTCGATGGCAAATTCAATCTTACGTATTCTTCCTCTTATGTTTGTTATGTCATCTTCAATCATGTCTAAGCGTTCTTCTAATGACCTTAACTTTGATAGTCTCCTTAATATTAGCTCTAAATATTCAAATATATCTCTTCTTAACTCTTGGATTACTTTATGAAATTCTATTGTCTTAGTTTTTTCCATATTCTCAATCCTTGATTTATTACGTAATCATAATTATGTAATCTCTCACTTAAAGCTCTTTTGCACGTTACATAATTTTTATATCACATTAATAAACATTAATGATCCTTCTCAAGTTAGGCTAGGCCCCTATTTGTTCAGTGCCTCTGCTTCAGCTAATAAAGGTTGCTGGTATTATTTTTATCTTGATAGTGATGTAAATGTTACAGTTATCACAAAATCACTTATCACTTAACCATAATGCTTAAATGACTTTGACATTTCATTAAGTTAGAGGAATTCATTATGCTGAAAAGAGCAACTATCCATGTTAGCGGTATAGTTCAAGGTGTTGGTTTTAGACCATTTGTTTATAGATTAGCTACTTCTCATAGTTTAAAGGGTTATGTTTTAAATTTAGGAGATGCCGGTGTTGAGATTGTTGTTGAGGGTGATTATGAAAAAATTATAGATTTCATACGTGATTTAAGGTTAAAGAAACCTCCCACGGCTAGAATAGATTCTATTCAAGTTTCTTGGGAAGATTTTAAGGGTGAGTTTGATAGTTTTAAAATAGCGATTAGTTCATTTAAGCGATCAGGACTTGTTTCCACAGTTCCTCCTGATGTTGGTATATGTGATGAATGTGTTAAAGATATTTTGACGCCGGGCCGGCGGTGGTTTAATTATCCTTTTACTTGTTGTTCCATTTGCGGCCCACGTTTCACTATAATCTATGATTTGCCCTATGATCGTGAGCGTACCTCTATGAAGAGTTTTCCTCTTTGTCCAGCTTGTAAATCTGAATATGAGAATCCTTTGGATAGGCGTTATCATGCTGAAGGTATATGTTGTCCTAATTGTGGTCCTAAAATGTTTCTTTATGATAGAAAAGGGGAGTTGCTCAATGTAGAGGATCCCATAAAGGAAGCAGCTGAACTTATTGGGGATGGGTATATTGTTGCTGTTAAGGGTATTGGTGGTTTTCATATTGCAGCTAAAGCAATTGATGATGATGTTGTCTTAGAGTTGCGTAGAAGACGTAGGAGGCCCCAGCAACCCTTTGCAGTTATGTCTCCTGATATTTTAACAATAAAAAGTTTTGCAATAGTTGGTGAAGTTGAGGAGAAGCTATTAACTTCATATCAGCGTCCAATAGTCTTACTTAGAAAATCCTCCAATTATTACTTGTCGGAATATGTTTCTCCAGGGTTACATACTATAGGTGTGATGTTGCCTTATACTGGTATTCACTTACTTTTGTTAAAGTATTCTCGTGAGCCAGCTTTAATAATGACTAGTGGTAATTATCCTGGAGAGCCGATGGTTATAAGTAATGAAGATGCTTTTGATCGCTTATCGAGTATTGTGGATTACTTCCTTGTTCATAATAGAGAGATTATTAATAGATGTGATGATTCAGTTATGCGTGTTTCCTCTAATTATCCTATTTTTATTAGGCGTTCTCGTGGTTTCGCTCCTTCTCCAATTAAGTTAGATAATTTAGAGGGGTTTAGGGATAATGTTATTGCTTTAGGTGCAGAACTGCAAGTTACTGGTGCAATCTTATATAGGAATCATTGCTTTCTTACTCAACATATTGGTGATACTGTAGATTTGAAAACTCTTGATTTTCTTGAGTATGCGATTTCATTTTTGATGAGAGTTCTTAGAATGAAGAATCCTAGTATTATAGCTTGTGATTTGCATCCAAACTTTAATACAACGAAACTGGCTTTCTTAATGGCTGAAAAATTTAATGCTGAAGTTGTTCAGGTTCAGCATCATTTTGCTCATTTAGCTTCTTTGATTGCGGAGCATAATCTTCCTATAAATGAAGCTGTTGTTGGCATTGTGATTGATGGTTATGGTTATGGTTTGGATGGTAATGCTTGGGGTGGAGAAATAGTACTTTATAAGGATAAATCTTTTGAGCGTATGGGTCAGATAGATTATCAATTTATGCCTGGCGGTGATTTAGCAACTTACTATCCTGCGAGAATGCTTGCTGGAATGATGTTTAAATTGTTTTCATTAGATGAGGTTCGCAGCTTTTTAATTTCGCATTGCATTAAAGGTTTTAGATATGGTGTTTCTGAAATTGATGTTGTGCTTAAGCAGTTGTCAAGTGGCTTTAATGTTCATTTAACATCAAGCTTAGGTAGAGTCTTAGATGCTTTTTCTGCTTTATTTGGTGTTTGCTATAAGCGTACCTATGAGGGTGAACCAGCGATGAAATTTGAGTCCTTTGCAATATCAAATTCAACATTGGATAAGTATTCTAAGGAAATTGATTTGACGGTTCCAATTATTTTTGATAGAAAGGGATTTGCAGTAATAGATGTTGGTAAACTTCTTCGTAAAACATTCGATTATATGTCTAGTTCAATAAATCCTAGAGCTTTAGCTTATCTTATCCATAGGGCCCTTGGTAGAGCTTTAGGAGAAGCTGCAGTTAGAATTGCTAAGGACGTTAATGCTAAGTATATTGGAGTTTCTGGTGGTGCTGCAGTAAATGAGTTGCTCTTATCAACTATTGCTAAGATCGTTTCTAAAAATAATTTAAAATTGCTAGTGCATAGGTTAGTTCCTCCCGGAGATGGAGGCTTAAGTCTTGGCCAGGTCTTTTATGCATCAATTTTAGGAAAATAATATGTGATGTGATTTTATTTCAATAAATCACATGTCACGTATCACTTTATTATACCTTAATTTCATGTAGATTCACTGTACTTTCAGTTATTAATTCTCCTTCAGGTAATCTTTAATTTTAATCTTATTTTCAACTGTGATTCTGTTTATTTATTCACCTTAATCTTATGGAGGATTTCTCTACATGAGTCTATATATTATTAAAATAAAATTTTTAAGTTAAAGATGCGAGAATTAAAAATTCTCATCGGGTAATGTTACTTTGATAAAATGGTTATCAACTTAATATGTATGGTAATATTGTGAGGAATATTGCTATCACATGTGTTAAGGCAAACATTTTCTTTAATGTATTTATTGAAATGTTTATTACTTGAGCTATTTTTTGAATAAATTCTTGACCCAAAACTTTCACATTAACCTCATTTATCTTAATTGCATATCTAGCATGTTTTCTTATTTGCTTTATAATATGGTTTATTAAGATATTGTAATCAGTTTTTTCACCTATAGGATGATATCCTCTACGACCTGGTTCTAAAGCATTTACGCTATGGGTATCTGTAGTTAATAGTTCGACATTATTGAAGCCTAAACTATGTAGTTTTTCTAGAATTTTTTCTCTAAATTCTGGTATCATATTGTTTCCATCAAATACTGAAAATATGAAGTCTTTTCCATTAACTTCAATAATGAGTGTGGATAATCCGCCCTTACCAATACCATGTTCCTCGGAATATTCATTAATTTCTTGATTAATTATTCCTAACTTAAAGTTATATTTTCCTGCATTAACTGCTTTTATAATAGCTTTTTTAGCAGCATTAATTAGTTCTTCATAATCCTTGTGAGTTATTTCTTCTTCATCAATTATACTGTTATGTGCATCGATAATGCATGCATCTTTCAGACCATTTTGTCTGCATATTTGTAATATTTTTTCTTCAACCCATTTAGGTAGGTCTTCAGTTGTTTTTGGGGCTCTAGATAGTATTACTAGAGCCTTATCTCCTAAAATTATGCAATATGCTGTGGCGGCTCCTTCTCTTGACACTGCTATTGGTGATAAGGTTTCTTCTGTTGTTTTACACTCCTTTATAGTGTTAATTATTGAATTAATTATTTCTCTACAATCTTCTTCAGATGCTAAATTTTCTTCATGGCTTGATGCTCCGTGAAGAACTACTGCTTCAATATTTTGTAACTTTAACTCCTTAATTATCATACTTGGTAATTGACTGCTTCCGACATTTCTAAATGGTCCATAATGAATTTGCGGAATTATCATGGCACTATTAACTGCACCATTCTCTGCTGAAAATAGGATGCACCAAATTTTCATTTTCTTGGTGATGGCATATTTTTTAAATATTTCTTCTAATGGTTTTTTATCTCCAGTTAACCAGTTTTTCATGAATGCTCTAAATAGCTCGATTCCTCTCATTTGTGTTTTTCTCTCTGTTCTTAAATTTATTGATGCCAGAAGACACCATGAGTTTATGGAGAATAAACCAGCCACATATGCTAGTTCAGTCAATAAGCGAATTGTCTTTTGCGGTCCAATTAAGTATGGGTATGGATACGTTAGGATAGTGAATAGTGGTTGTGTAAGGGAAGAAATAGTTGTTCTTATTAATCCTCTTTTTTCTAAAGTTCCTAATACCATAAATCTTAAGAATAACATTAAGCCAAAACTTAAGATTAGACTCAATCTGTATATCTCGATTTTATTTATTAGTAATAGAATTGTGATAACTGTGATTTGGATAATGCCTGATGTAATCATGCTGAGTAGGGATAATCCTAGAAGTCTCCTTATTGTTAACGTTTCAGGTTTAAGAATTAATTTACTTAATATGGCTGAGAGTATTGATGATATGAAAAAGCATAACATATAGAATGGAAGTAAAATATGTGTCACTCTGTGTATAATATTGTTCTCGATACTTCCTAAAATTAAGCCCAAAAGTATACTAACCAATGTAATTTCAATAATTATAGTTTTTAGTGAGGGTAAACTAAATAATAATCTGTATCTCCTTGCTATTTCTGTTGACGCTTTCATTTCATATGAGATTAAGCTTTAAATTTATTTTAATATCTTGTTTCTAGATTGTGGTGTGTGAGTCAATATGAATGAATTGCCTGAATGGCTTCAAAAAACAATTTGCCCAATATGCGGAAAAAACTCGTTATTACTTGTTGAGGTTTATAAGGATATACCCCATTTTGGAAAAGTATTATTGGCTTCTTGGCGATGTTCCAATTGTGGATATAGACATGTCGACGTATTTTCATTAGATTTTAAAGAACCGACGAGATATGTTCTTAAGGTTAAGGATGTAAAGGATCTACATGCCAAGGTAATTCGTTCAAGTAGTGCTACTATTCGCATACCAGAACTTGGAGTAATTATTGAACCTGGGCCTATTTCTCAAGGTTTTATCACTAATGTTGAGGGTGTTTTAGAGCGTGTAGAAAATGCTATTAAAAGTTTAATTGTATTATCTGAGAGTTCTGATGATAGAGAAAAATGTGCTATTGCTCTTAGGAAAATTAATTTAGCTCGTAAGGGAAAATTTGAGTTTACATTGATTATTGAGGATCCATTTGGTATAAGTATGATTGTTCCAGCATATGATGGGCAAGAAATATCAATTGAAAGAATTTCAGATGATGAATTAGAGAGATTAAAATCTGGTTGGATAATGTTTAATGTAAATCGTGAAAGAAGTGTAAGAAATAAATCAAATAAACTTAATTACGAAAATTAAATAGCTAAAGCCTAACTGCCATTTTAAATATTTTATGTTAACTATCTACTTAATGAATTTTAGAAAACCTAGATTTCCAAGTATTGCAAATGCCATTAGTGCTATTGCCATTATAATTACATGAATTGGACTTACACGGATTCCGCGAATTTCTTCTTCAAAAAAACGTATTAATCCTGCTCCACTTATAGGCATAAAGCTTTCTCGTCTCCTTCTTCTTCTCGACATGATCTCACCATTTACATTTCTGCCAAAGCCTATTAATAAATTGTTGTGTAGCATATTATGTTGGGTGTATGCGCGTTGTCTCTAAGGAATTTCCAGAATATGATGAGAGAGATTTATTATGAACGAGATAATTCGCGAGGTTTGGCTGAAACATTTATGTGGTTTGTTGAAGAAGTTGGTGAACTTGCGAGAGCCATAAGAGATGGTGACCATGAGTTGATGGAGAGTGAATTCGCAGATGTTCTCGCGTGGCTTGCATCATTAGCTAACCTAGTCGGTGTAGACTTAGAGAAAGCTGCTTTCTCCAAATATGATGGTAAATGCCCAAGATGCGGTAAAGTCCCTTGCATTTGTTCACATAGAAAATTTATGAGAAAAAATAAATAGGACTCTTAACTCGATATTCATTGATATTTTAAGTGTTTTTGGAGGTATTATGTATGAAAGTTAAGGATATCATGACTACAAACGTAATTTATGCAGAAGTTCCTGGAACTAGGGAGCAAGTCCTAAAGTTAATGATGAAACATAAAGTTATGGGTTTACCCGTAGTTAAGAAGGGCACTAAAAAAGTTGTTGGAATTGTGACTCGAACTGATCTAATGGAAAAACCTACTGAAGAACAATTAGCGTTGCTTATGTCACGTGACCCAATCACAATTAATCCTGAAGCTTCAATTGAGGAGACTGCACGAATACTATGGGAACGTGATATAAGGAGACTACCTGTAGTAATTGGTGATAATGAACTTGTAGGAATAATAACTGTTGCAGATATTGTTCATAAAGCAATTGCAAACATGAATATAAATAAGCCAATTAAAAATTATGTATCTAGAAAAGTTACTGCTGTTTGGGAGAAAACTCCATTACCTGCAGTATACAAAATAATGCGTTTAGCAAAAGTTCAAGCCTTACCAGTAATTGATGCTAAAGGAAAATTAACTGGGATTATATCTGATTCAGATATAATCTCTTTATGTGAAATAGTTCTGAAAGAGCATACATCTGCTACTAAAGCTGCAACTGAGGGCCAGGAATGGGATTGGGATACAGTAACCATATTATATATTAGTAGTCGTGAGTTAACATTACCAAATAAGCCTGTTGAGGAAGTTATGGTTAGAAAAGTAGTGACTGCTGTTGAACAAACTCCAATTAGTTCATGTGCAAGGAAAATGAGGCGCTATGATATTGATCAATTACCTGTTTTAAATGCTAAGGGAGATTTAGTAGGAATGATTAGGGATGTGGATTTGCTTCAAGTGCTTTTTGATTAGGGATATACTCATCTAACATCTTTTGTCCTTTTCCTGTTAGTTTCCATTTTTGACTTATCTTAATAACTATCTTATCCTTTTCCATATTTCTCAATTGACGTCTTACTGTACTATAGCTCATCCCAATTATTTTTGCAATTTCCTTGGTTGATGAATTTCCTTTTCTTAGTACCTTTATTATTTTGCTTCTAGTTTCCAGTCCCTTTCTTACATTTCTTATGCTTCGAAGATATGCTAATGGATCAAAATATCCTCTTTTTCTCATTGCTTTACCCTTCCTATGAAATCTGAAATTTTCATTTGTCTATGATCTTGCTGATAATTAAATAATAAGCTAAGCTCCTTTCTTATCAATTCTATTCTTTGCTCATAATACTCTCCTAAATTATATTTCTGTATTAGCGATATTGCTGATTTAAGATATTTTTCGATACTTCTTTTATGTACTGTTAATACTAATTTTCCACCACATTTTCTACATTTACCAGATAATGGTGGCCTCGAATATTTTGCATTGCATTTTATACACCGTAAGCTTTGAGTTGTAAATGCTCTTAAATTTCCAATTAAATCAGGAAGAAAATGATGTGTTAAAATTCTCTCCGCAACATCTTTAACATCTACGGCTCTAATTTTTTCAGCTATTCTCATTTGAGCTGCAATTTTATCACTCATATTCTTCAATTTCTTGTATGCCGTGCTTTTAGGTCCAAGTTCAATGGAAGATACTTCGTGCGTATATTTCAATTCAGTATATTGCTTTAATGTTCCAAGTCTCTTTTCAACAATATCTATTTCATTGCTTATCTTTTTAGGATTCTCGTATTTCTGAGTAGCATAATAGAACTTGAGTGGATATGAATTGCAAACTTCCATATTAAAAACTTCGTCATCCACTTCTCTTGAATCGATTTTAACCATTACAACTAGGGGTGTATCCATTAATCCACCACGTTTTTGAGGTAAATATTTTCTGGAGAAATTCAAGAATGCATCGAGAGCAAGTATTATTGCATCCTCATCGCCATCACAATTTCTCCTTTTAGCAGCATGCCAATATGGATGGGCGTAACAAACTTTAGCTTTAGTGAATCCTATTATTCTACCAATAACTCCCGCCGAGGTATGGGGAGCTATTCCTATGATCAAATGACCAATAAGATCCTCTCTTTTACTAATTTTATAGTAAGGTTCTTCATTATAAAAACGGACTAATAATTCGTCAATAAATTTAGCTACTTTTATCAGATAGTCTGCTGCTTCTAATGGAACTATTATGTCTTGAACTTTTAATTCAACGATTTGATCATCGCTTACCAATGGTTTTCCATTGATATCTTTAACGTATCCAAGTTGCCTTAGTTTATCTATAGTAACTCCTATTTCCTTAGGCTTGAAGTGTGTTAAGGGTGCATTTGTTATATCAAATCTACACGTTCCATCTTTATATACAAAAACACCATACTTAGCTCTGAGAATTCCCTTTTCAAGAGGTTCAGGTATTTTTTCAAGATTTGTTAGTCCTTTTACTCCTTTAACTATTTTCGGAGGAGATTGAATTCCCAAGTTGATGCATGCTCTTTTCAGCTCATTAAATAAATCAATTTCTACTTCCTTAGCTAGTTTGGTTTCTATTTTACATAGTGGGCATTCTTCATTTAATGTTTCTCTCCCACACTTTGGGCAATATTTTATTGATAATGTTTTCTCTTTGCATTCTGGACATTTTATATAAAATACTCTCCTTTTACACTTTGGACATATTCTTTGTGTAATTGTAACTTTAATGTTTCTTTGAGCTGCTGCTTCAATAATGTTCCTGCGTTTTCCTCCAGCTAAACTTACTGGAAATAATACATGAACTGGTGGTTTCATTTTCCTTTCCTTAGCTTTTTCAGGTCTACCCATTCTTAGGCCAATATAAGTTGGTGCTTTATCTCTAATTTCTACTTTTGAAATCATGTTTACTGCTTCAAGCCCATTTTCAGCTTCTAACAACCTTTCATGTTCTCCCGCTAAACACATCGATAATACTAATAAGTGATCCCACTCTATTTTCAAGTATTTTTTATCAATAACTTTATGAGGTATGCCTAGATTTTCAAGAACTTTTTTAATTTTATCATTAAATTCAACTGCTATTTCTCTATGTAAGGAATTTGAAGGACTCTTCCAAGTATTTATCTTTTTTATCCATTCCTTTAATAATTGAACTTCACCTGATGTAATCTCACTCCAATGATATGTAAATCTCGGATGTAAAGGTACCCCTAATTTCTCGGAAATAATGATTGCTTCATAGGCGTTCGGCTTTACTCTCGTCCATTCAAATAATATTTCCCTAAGTCTTTTCTCTTCTATCTTCAATTCCTTAGATGCTCTATTTAGATCAATTTTTCTTTCATTAATTATTTTGTCAAGTACCTCTTGAGCCCACCATTCCTCTACATACCCTGATGGTATTAAAGGATGATTGTTTTCAAGGAATTCTCCAAATGCTATTAAAATATCTCCAAGGAAAAGTATTTTTTCAAGATCACTTCTAATAGCTTCAGCTTGCTGTACATCCTCTACTTGAATTACATCTCCAGACTTCAACTTTACAATTGGCCCTTCAATAGAATCTACAGGCATTACAATAGCGCTTTTTCCTGGTCTTTCAATTCTTATTTGAGTTCCAATAGCTAAGAATTCTCCAAGTATGATCATCGTTGCAGGATGAATTCCAATAGCTGCTAGACCAGTATTTCTACTT
>Ga0190367_1001334_pt1 | contig 14500 bp, 14 predicted proteins | sample 4872181011_MG_FD_171838 | JGI IMG/M metagenome (GOLD analysis project Ga0190367, IMG submission 171838) | Hydrothermal vent microbial mat bacterial communities from Southern Trench, Guaymas Basin, Mexico - 4872-18-10-11_MG | ecosystem: Environmental > Aquatic > Marine > Hydrothermal vents >...
CCTCCAGGGCTCCCAGCCTCCCACGGTGCACAGGCTAAGGTATCCGACCGTGAGCACACCGGCGTCGTTCAGCCTATCCACATGCTCGAACAGCGGCGAGACTATGGCCACGTCGAACCTCGTGAGCAAAGGGCTCCAATCGGCTCCGTAGTAGACGACGAAGCTCCTCCTAAACCCAGGCCTCGAAGCTCTGAAGGCCAGCGTGGACAGGACGACCACAGCCGCCAGGAGGCCGCCGAGCTTCACCCAACGCCTCAAACAAACCCCAAACACGTTTTGGCCGCAGGACTATATCACCTTTTAGCTGTGCCACAACGGTGGAACGTGGTAGCCCGGGGGAGATTCGAACTCCCGTCAGGGGGTCCAGAGCCCCCCATCCTTGGCCGCTAGACGACCGGGCTCCAGTTTATCCCTTGTCTGAGTCCCTTATTAACGTTAGGCCTCTTTCGAGAAGCTCGTTTTCGTGGGCTTTTATGTACCTGGATGCGTTTACCAGGGTTTTTATGCCCTCCTTCACGGCCTGCTTGTCTAAGTCCTGTATGGAGAATATCGTCAACACGTTCTCGTACACGTCCTCGGATTCTCCCCCACCCGTTCTCAGGATGGTCATTATGTGGGGGTAGTTCAGGATCATCCCGAGCTTCTTAGAGGCTATCCACGCATAGGACTCGACTATCTTCGCGGTGTTCCTCATCAGGTAGTACGTGGCCTCCTCGTAGTCCTCGACCTGTATCATCTCCCCAGCCCGGAGGGCGGAGCCCTCACCGAAGCACCTGCTCGACGCATAGTCTACGCTTGCCCTAACCTTCCTGTCGAGGGACTCCACCACCTCGTCGTTCTCCTCCACGTAGCTTGAGAGCTGCTCCCAAGTCTCCTTGAAGACGCTGAGCGTGTGGTTGGCCTTCCTCCTGTTCACCTCCACGAGGCCAGCCAGCTGTACGCACACGTCGTACAGTTTCTCCACCCCCAGCTCGTAGCACGACTTGTAGAACTTGGACACGAGCGACGTGTTCGTGGGGGCCATCCTCGCGAGTTCGCAGACTGCCTTGGCCACGGCCTCGACCGACAGCCTCACGTACATGGCGGCGGACTCGACGTCGTCGTACTCCACCGCCGAAGACGCCCTGCTTATGCACCTGTTCAGCTCTGAGAGGCCGTTCTCGGCCCTAACCTTTATCCTGCTCGGCCTCCAGTACACACCCGACAGCCACTCCTTCCCCCTCGTGAGGATGTTCTGCGGGTCGTACAGGATGATGGACTCCATGACTTCGTGGTCTATCGTGGGCTTCACAACCCTGTCCACCCAGCCTACGGGGATTCGCCTGACATCCACCCTAAGCCCGTCGTAGTCCACGAACTCGTTGTACTCGTACTCGAGGTTCCTCATGTCCAGGACGAGGAGGTCTACATCGCTCGAGGGGGTTGCGACCCTCCTACACCAGCTTCCGTACAGGCCTACCGAGGCCACTATGCCCTGCTTGGTCAGGTCTTCCATAAATTCCTTGAACGCGTCCCCCATACCTTCTGGCAGGAGCTCCAGGACTGTATCCCCCCATCCTCTACTGTGGTGTGAGGCCTAAATTAGGTTAGGCTTGGGGTGGGATGGAAAAATTTATATATAAGTCATTCCGCTAAGGAATTGCGGCCGTATGGGCTGGACATGTTCTGAACCCGTTGATGATGAACTTGTTCTGCGACAGGCCACCCAAATGTCATGTGGGGTGAAACTGTGTTGAGGAAGAAGAGGGAAGGTAAGAAGTTTAACAGGTGTCCTGAATGTGGAAGCTCAAACATCATTTATGATTACGATTCTGGGGAGATAATCTGCGGAGACTGTGGACTCGTCCTGAGCGAGCTCGTGATAGACGAGGGGCCCGAGTGGAGGGCGTTCACGCAGGGTGAGAGGGAGAAGCGTAGCAGGGTTGGCGTCCCCATGTCATTCTCGGTCCACGATAAGGGGCTGACGACCACGATAACCCTCGTAGACAAGGACGCGTTCGGTAGGAAGCTCCCCCTCGACGCGAGGCTCCAGATGCTCAGGCTCAGGAAGTGGCAGATAAGGTCGAGGATACACTCCTCGGTGGACAGGAACCTAGCCCAGGCCATGGCAGAGCTGGACAGGCTGTGCGACAAGCTCCACATACCGTCGGCCGTGAAGGAGAAGGCGGCCGTCATATACAGGAAGGCCCTGGACGCCGGGCTTGTCAGGGGCAGGTCCATAGCGGCCATAGTGGCCGCAGCCCTTTACGCGGCCTGTAGGCTCATGCAAATACCGAGGTCCCTCAAGGAGATATCGAAGCACAGCACGGCCAACAGGAAGGACATAGCCAGGTCCTACAGGCTCCTCCTGACCGAGCTGAACATAAAGATGCCCATACCCCAGCCTGAGCTCCGTGTTCCGAAGATAGCTGCGAAGCTTGGTGTGGACGGCGAGACGCAGAAGCTGGCCATCCAGATACTCAGGAAGGCCGAGAAGCTGAAGAGCACCGCCGGTAAGGACCCGACCGGCTTGGCGGCTGCGGCTCTCTACATAGCCTGCTTGATGAGGAACAAGAAGTTCACTCAGAAGAAGGTGGCTGAGGCGGCTGGGGTCACTGAGGTCACGATTAGGAACAGGTACAAGGGTCTTAAGGAGGCTCTGGGTCTCAACGTTTAATATTTACATCACCCCTCGCAGAATATTTAAGGGGTAGGCTCTGTGGAGAGCTTCAGGAGGATACTCATTCTGTGCGTAGACCGAGACGACGACATAGGTGTAAAGACCGGGATAAAGACCCCCATAATCGGTAGGGAGGTCAACATCAGAGCCGCCACGGAGCTCGCCATAGAGGACCCCGAAGAGGCCGACGCCAACTCCATGTTCGCCGCGGTCAAGCTGTACGACACTCTGAACACGGGCGGTGGAGAGCTGTATGAGGTCGCGACGATAGCTGGCTCCAAGAGCGGAGGTGTGGAGGCCGACAGGAAGATACTCAGGGAGCTCTCAGAGGTCTTAGAGCGGTTTCCGGCCGACGGTGTGATAATGGTGTCCGACGGGTACGCCGACGAGAGGATAATACCGATAATCCAGTCGAGGGTTCCGATAATCTCCGTCAGACACGTCGTCGTCAGACACAGCGAATCGGTCGAGGAGACTTGGGCAGTCCTGTCCAGGTACCTGAGGCTCGTGGTGGAGAACAAGAGATACTCCAGGCTCGTCCTCGGCATACCCGGGATACTGCTCGTCGGGTTCACGATACTATGGCAGCTTGGACAGCTTAAGAACGCAGGAGCCGCCTTCGCGATGGCCATAGGGATACTGATGTTCGTGAAGGGCTTCGGGTTGGACGAGAAGATATCCTCTATCAAGCTTCCAGACACGCTTGAGGGTCAGGTCAAGTTGGCATCTAAGTTCATAGCGGTTGGAGTGATATGTACAGGCCTGTACATGGGGTCGGTTGCGGTTAAGGCCGCCTTGCTGTCCATCCCCCCGCCGTCCACGCCCAGCTTCATGTACTGGCTGAGCCTAGTCCCCTACATGACGGGCGTCTTCCTGGTTTCCTCTATTGATCTAATCACGATAGGGGTGTGCCTCTCGCTACTCGGCGGGGTGGTTTACTACTTCATAAAGAGGGACTCCAGGTTCTGGAGAAACATAGCCACGATCATAATGACCATATGGGTTAGGTTCATACTCACAGATTCTTTCAGGCTTCTGATCAGCCCCGGAGGCTCCTTGATCCCTCTTATAGTCGTGATCGGTGTGGGCTCGGTGGTCGTGTCAGCCGCCGTCTGGCTCCTCTACCATAAGGTTAGGAGGATAGTGGGTTGGGGACTGGAGGAAGAATGAGTCGAATAGCGGTCATGGGCGGCTCAGCCATGGAGGAGCTGCCCGTGTCCCGTGAAATCGGGTCTCTGGAGACTCCGTACGGTAGGTCTTCTGAAGTCTTCCTCGTGAGGTTGGGAGACACGCACGTTTTGTTCATGCCTAGGCACGGCGCAGATCACAGCCTACCTCCTCATAGAGTAAATTATAGGGCGAACATATGGGCATTGAAGGAGCTTGGAGTCGAGAGGATAGTGGCCACGAACGCCGTGGGTGCCATAAATCCTTCCATGAGACCCGGAGACCTCGTGGTCCCCCACGACCTGATAGACTTCACGAAGCTCAGGCCCACAACCTTCTACGATGAGCCTCCCGTGACTCACGTGGACGTAAGCCAGGTCTACTGCCCGGAGGTCAGGGACGCCCTCATAGAGGCGTGCAGAATGGTCGGCGTAAGGTTCTGGGACCACGGCGTGCTCGTCTGCACGGAGGGGCCGAGGTTCGAGACGCCTGCGGAGATAAGGATGTTCAGGCTTCTCGGAGCCGACCTGGTAGGCATGACCGGGTTTCCGGAGCCCGTCTTGGCGAGGGAGCTGGGCATGTGCTACGCAACGCTGTGCTTCGTCTCGAACATGGCCGCCGGGCTTCAGGACCGTGTCAGCGTCGAGGAGGTTCTCAGGATAGGGGAGAGGGTTCGAGGCGAGGTGGTTAAGGTTTTAGTGGAGGCCATACCTAAGATTCCAGAGCGTAGGGGCTGCCCCTGTGCGAGGGCTCTGGAGTCCGCCAGGTTCGGTGGTAGGGGTTGCTGAGGAAGGTACTGTCGGCTTTAGGCGTGTACCGTCTGTACAAGAAGTGGCTCCTGCACCAGATTAAGGGTAAGCCCATTCCGGAGCACGTGGCCGTCATACTCGACGGAAACAGGAGGTGGGCCGCCAGGCATAAGCTCGAGCCCTGGGAGGGCCACAGGCTCGGCGCTAAGAAGGCTGAGGAGTTCTTGAGGTGGTGTCTAAAGCTGGGTGTTAAGACGACAACACTGTACACATTCTCGACTGAGAACTTCATGAGACCTAAGAGGGAGGTCGAGGAGCTCATGGAGTTGTTCGAGGAGTACCTCAACAAGCTCCTCTACGACCCGAAGTTGAGGGGCGACATAGAGAAGTACAGGGTCAAGATCAAGGTCATCGGACGCAGGGACCTTCTCCCGGACAGGCTGAGGAGGCTCGTGGAGAAGGTGGAGGAGAGCACGAAGGACTTCGGGGACCACTACCTGAACCTGGCGATAGCCTACGGGGGTAGGGCTGAGATAATAGACGCCGCCAGGGAGATCGCCAGGAGAGTCAGAGACGGTGAGCTCTCCCCAGAGGACATAGATGAGAGCATCTTCGAGAAGTTCCTGTACACCTCGCACCTGCCCAACCCGGACCCGGACCTGATAATAAGGACCTCCGGAGAGGAGAGGCTGAGCGGCTTCCTGCTCTGGCAATCTGCGTACAGCGAGCTCTGTTTCATGGACGTGTATTGGCCTGATTTTAGGGAGATAGACTTTTTGAGGGCCGTAAGGACGTACCAGCGCAGGGTTAGGAGGTTTGGGAGGTAGGTCAAAGCAGGTCCATCGGGAACACGGTCAGCTCCTCAGCCCTCCCGTCAGACACGAGCACCGTGTTCTCCAGACGGACCCCGCCGAAGCCATGTATGTACACCGCTGGCTCGCAGGTCACTACGTTCCCCTTGACGAGCTTCTCCCTGCTGTACCTGGACAGAACGGGATGCTCGTGGACGGAGAGGCCTACACCGTGTCCGAGGCTGTGGATGAAGAACCTCCCGAATCCCCTCCTCTCCAGGACGTGTCTGGCGGTCAGGTCCACCTCCCTGGCAGGTACGCCATCCCTGACGTTCTCCAGAGCCTTCGAGTACGCCTCCAACACGGCCTCCCACACCTCCACCTGCCTGTCTGAAGCCTCCCCAGCCACGAACGTCCTGGTCATGTCAGACCTGTATCCCATGTAGGTGGCACCCAGATCGACGACGACGAGCTCACCCCTCCCGATACGCCTCCTCGTACACCCACCGTGGGGGTAGGCTGACCTCACTCCAGACGCGACGATCATCGGGAAGGCGTCTTCCTCAGATCCTTCCATGCGCATCGCCCTACACGCCGCAGCAGCCACCTCGCATTCCCTCACTCCAGGTTTGAGGGTCTCGTAGGCGGCTTCCATCCCCTTCGACGCTATGCGGCACGCCTCCCTTATGTACGAGACCTCCTCCTCGTCCTTCACGGCCCTGAGGCCGTGTACCTTCCTGTTGTAGTCCACAACTTTCACACGCTTGAGAGCCTTGTTCAGGACGTTGTACGCTGATAGCGTAAGCTGGTCGAACCCGACCTTCCTGAGCTTCATCCCGGCCATGTCCCTCAGCATCTTCTTCAGCGGGTTCCTCCCGTACTTGACTCTGAAGCCCACCGCCTCGTCCAGGGCCATCTGGTAGTCCAGCCTGTACACGTAGAGTATGGGGCTCGCCTCTACCGGTATTAGGGCCAGCCCTCCTCTGGAGGAGCCTGAGAAGTACCTGATGTTCTCCGGCTGGGTTAGGATAAGCCCGTCGAGTCCGTCCTCCTCCATCGTCCTCCTCATCTTCTCGACCCTGGCTGTGGGGTTCATACGCCATAACTTGTCCGACCATGTACATTACGGTTACCCTGTTCGAACAGGTTCGAACCGTTCGTACTAATATACATTAATACGGATTGTATAACCCCTCCTCTGATACGCCACGTTTAGAACGTTGAAGGGTTGATTAAAATTCGAGGCGCAGCCAACGTCTCAGACAACACGCCCCATAAACCTGGGGAGCTCCTCAGGTGGTTCGAGTTGGTGTACGTTAAGCAAGTCACCATGAGGAACTTCAAGTCCTTCGGAGGCACGGTCAGGGTATCCTTCGAGAGAGGCCTCAACGTCCTGACAGGCCCCAACGGCTCTGGGAAGAGCAACGTCATAGACGCCATACTGTTCTGCCTCGGAGAGCTCAGCACCGCCAGGCTCAGGGTCCACAAGCTTTCCGACGTCGTGTTCGACGGTGGAGCCCGTGTGGCCAGGGTTTCGATAAGGTTCGACAACACGGACAGGGCCCTCCCGGTAGATAAGGACTACGTCACGATATCCAGGAGCATAGACAAGAACGGTGTCAGCGAGTACAGGATAGACGGCCGCAGGGTCTCCAGAACGTCCCTCCTGAGGTTCCTCGAGGTGGCTGGCATAAGCCCGAAGATGCTCAACATCGTGACTCAGGGAACCGTGACCAGGTTCGGTGAGATGAACCCCGTCGAGAGGATAAAGCTGCTCGAATCCCTCCTCGGCATATCCGAGTACGACGCCAGGAAGGCCGAGGCGGAGCGCAGGCTCAGGGAGGCCGACTCCAAGGTGGAGGCCGCCAAGGCTAGGATGGAGGAGGTCAGACGTAGGCTTCTCCAACTCGAGAGGGAGCGAAACGACGCCATCAGGTACAACCTCCTGAAGTCCGAGGAGAGGGCCCTCGAAGCCGTATTGAAGTCGGCCAGGCTCAGGGAACTCGAGGCCAAGTTGGGCGAGCTGAGGAGGGGGCTGGAGTCCATACAGGCGGAGCTCGAGAGGGTCAAGGCCGAAAGGAGTCGGCTGGAGTCGAGGAGGGCTGAGCTGAAGGCCGAGCTCGTGAAGATGGGTGGGGAGAGGTTCGAGGAGGCCAGGTCCCAGCTGGGGCTCGTAGAGGCTGAGATGGGCCGGAGGGGCGTCATGGTCGAGGACCTGAGCAGGATGGTCTCCAACCTCAGGCAGGAGGCCTCGTTCACGGAGTCCGAGCTGGGGGAGAGGCTCAAACGTCTGTCCAGCATGGAGGGGGAGATAGAATCGCTTAAGGCGGAGCTCGAGGAGGTTAGGTCCAAGGCATCCAGCCTGAGCGGGGAGCTTTCCAGCCGGATGGAGAGGATAGGGCAGATATCCTCGGAGATATCCCGCCTCAAGAGGCTTCTCAGAAGGTCCCGGGAACGGGTGCTCGGATACAAGGAGTCGGCCGTCAAGCTGAGGGAGGAGGCGTGGAGGCTTAGGGTCAAGGCCCACATCAGCCTCCTAACGGCCTCGGCCATGAAGAGACAGGTCGAGAAGGCTAAAAGGAAGAGGAGGCTCCTCAGGAAGGCGGTTAAACGCCTCGAGGAGTACCTCTCAAGGCTCGAGAAGCTGAAGGAGGAGCGTGAGAAGGCCCTCGATACCATAGTCGGCCAAGCTAAGTCCAGCCTGGAGGCGGAGAAGAGGGTCAAGGAGGCCATCAGAAGGGTCAGGGAGATGGAGGGCAAGGTCAGGGAGTCCCTGATAAAGCTCTCGGCGAAGAGGAGCGTCGTCGAGGACCTGAAGACCACGGAGGCGGCGGTCTCAAGGATAATCGAGATGGGTGAGGCGGGCCTCATCGAGGGCGTCTACGGGAAGCTGAGGGACCTGATATCGTTCGACCAGAGCCTCCAGAAGGCCTTGGAAGCCTCGTCTGGAGGCTGGATGGACGCCGTGGTCGTCAGGGACCTCGAGACGGCCGAGAAGTGCCTCGAGGTGGCCCTGAAGGTCGGCGGATACGTCAGGATAGTCCCGCTGGCGGACCTCGAACCTGTGAAGGCCGCACCGCCCAAGGTCGGCGGGGTCATCGGAACCCTATCAGAGTTCGTGGAGTGCGGCGAGGAGGTAAGGCCGGCCGTGGACTTCATATGGGGTGGAACCCTCCTCGTGGACGACGTCCAGACAGGGTTGACCCTGTCCTCCAGGGGGTTCAGGGCGGTCACCAAGGACGGAGTCCTGTTCGAGCCGAACTGCCGCATAGAGGTTCCACCACCTAAGCCCGGCAGGAGGGTCAAGACTCCGAGCAGCTCGGCCATAAAGTCGCTGAGGGAGTTGGAGAAGCTCCTCAGGAGCAAGAGGTCCGCTCTGAACTCTAAGCTGAAGAGCGTCAGCAGGGACGTGAAGAGGCTGTCTAAGCTCCTCAACTCCTCCCTCAACTCGATAAAGGAGGTTGAGGAGGTCTCCAAGAGGGTTAGGTCCGAGATATCCCGTATGAAGAAGCTCGAGGCCTGGCTTGAGAAGAAGCTTAAGACGCTCAGGCGTGAAGTGGAGAGAAACTTGAGGAAGGCCGGGAGGCTGAGGTCCAGGGCCAGGAAGCTCATCAAGAAGGCCTCCAAGCTTGAGAGGAAGGCCCTGGAAACCTCGACAGAGTTCTTGGAGGCAAGGATATCGAAGCTCGAGGAGGACAGGGAGCGGCTGGAGTCCGAGGCTAAGCGTATCAGACGCACCCTCGAGAACCTGAAGTCCCGTGAGTCGAGGCTTGTGGACAGGCTGGAGCATACGCTCATCCCGGAGGTCGAGAAGGTTAGGAGGGAGGCTTCGGCCCTAAGGGAGAAGCTCGAGAAGGTTAGGGCGGAAATATCCGGCAAGGAGGAGAAGCTACGGAAGGCCAGCGAGGAGGTGGAGAGGCTCAGGTCTAAGGCGAGTGAACTGAGGGAGTTCCTGAGGAACATAGGTCCATCCGTCAGGGAGCTTAGGAACGAGCTCGACTCCATAGAGACACGGATATCCTCGCTAAACCAGGCCTTCGAGAAGCTGAGCGAACACCACTCGAAGCTGATGGGCGAGGTAACCGTGACCGAGTACGAGGTGAACAAGATAAGGGAGGAGCTTGAGTCGATAGGGTGGTCCGGCGATTTCGAGACATCCGTGTCTGCGGAGGAGGCCGAAGCCCGTCTGAGGGAGGTTCGGGAGGAGCTTGAGTCCATAGGAGCAATAAACCAGCTTGCGGTCAGACAGTACGCTGAGACCGTCAACTCCTACAAGAGGCTTTCCGTGAGGTTGAGCGAGCTGGAGAGGGAGAGACAGTCCATACTGGACTTCATAGAGTCCATCGAGAGGGAGAAGAAGGAGGTTTTCATGAAGGCCTTCAGGGAGATAAACGACAGGTTCTCCAGGATATTCTCGAACCTGACCGGAGGAGGAACGGGAGTGCTCAAGCTGCAGGACGAGGAGAACCCGTTCTCAGCGGGGTTGGAGGTGCTCGCCCAGCTACCTGGGAAGCCTATGAGGGAGGTGAGCGGCATGAGCGGGGGTGAGAAGTCCATAGTGGCCATAGCCTACCTGCTGGCACTCCAGACCTACCTGAAGGCTCCGTTCTACCTGTTCGACGAGGTGGACGCCCACCTGGACGACCTGAACGTGAGGAGGCTCGCCAACGTCCTCAGGGACGAATCCGCCAACGCCCAGTTCATAGTCATAAGCCTCAAGGCGGCGATGGTGGAGGCCGCCGACAGGGTGTACGGCTTCTACGCCAGGAAGGGTGTCTCCAAGGCCGTGTGCATGCCGAAGCTGGTCGAGGTGGTCACTTGAGGGTCGAGGAGAAGCCTTTCTACCTGAAGCCTCCTCTGGACATACTTTTCAAGCCTACCAAGGTCGAGAAGGTTAAGCCCTGGGACGTGGACATAGTTTTCCTTCTCCAGCTTCTGATGGCGGAGATGGAGAAGGCTGGGATAGACTTCAGGGCGGCGGGTGTGGCCGTACACTCGTCTTCGATAATATACCTGAGGAAGGCCCAGACGCTGATGAAGTTCGACTGGAAGGAAGATGAGGCCGAAGAGGAGGCCCCGAAGTTCATCCCACCAGTCATAAGGCTACCGTACCGAGGCGGGGTCGTGGACACATCCATAAAGGACCTGATAGCCGCCCTCGAAAGGGCGTTGATGGAGCTCGACTCCGCTAAGCCCACGTCCACGGTGGTCCATGAAACCCTCCCAGAGGTGTCTTTCGAGGCAATCCTGGAGGAGTTCATCCACAAGATAGAGGAGGACGCCGAGAGTCTCTACGAGAAGCTCCTCCTCATGCCTTCTCCCGTGAGGTTTTCAGAGCTCGTCCAAGGTCTCTCCAGGATAGAGGCCGTGAGAACGTTCATAGCAATCCTGTTCTTAGCTCAGAGGGGGGTTGTAGAGGTTGAGCAGGGGGATGAAGGTGGAGACTTCCTCGTGTACGTCGTCGAAGACCACGGCCAAGACGGTGGATGAAGAAGCCGAGAGGATGGCTCTGATAGAGGCCGCCCTCTACGCCGCTGGCAGACCCCTAACCTTGAAGGACCTCTGCTCGGCGGCTGGACTGAGGTCTCGGAGGAAGGTTAGGCAGCTCATCGCCAGGTTGATAAAGTTCTACGAGGAGAAGGGAGGAGCCGTGGAAATAAGGGAGCTTCCAGACGGAAGGTACGTCATGCAGGTCAAACCCACGTACTTCCGAGTCGTCAGAAGGTTTGCCAGCAAGCCCCTGCTGAGCGATGGAGCTCTCAAGACCTTGGCCTACGTGGCCTACTGCCAGCCAGTTGAACAGAAGGAGGTTGCCAAGGCTAGGGGGACTCAGGCATACAGGCATCTGAAGTTGCTGGAGAACATGGGCCTCATCTCCAGGGAGCGTAAAGGCAAGACCGCCATAATCACGACGACACCCTACTTCTCGGACCTCTTCGGTCTTAGCCACAACCCCGACAAGGTCAGATCCCAGCTGAGGAAGGTTTTCAACGAGATGAAGATAAGGGAGATAGGCGAGTGATTTATAACGACGAAACGAGACACCAGAGTGAAAGGAGTTGGTCTGGCACTGGGACCTCCATAAGCGGAAACGGACTGGCGGTAAGAAGAGGCCGTGGAGGAAGAAGAGGAAGTACGAGGCTGGAAGCTACCCGACCGAGACGAGGCTAGGCGAGGAGGAAGAGATCGTACCCGAGAGGCGTAGAGGCGGGAACATAAAGGTCAGGGTGAAGGTGGCCAAATACGCCAACGTGTCCGACCCGAAGACAGGCGTGACGAAGAAGGTCAAGATACTGAAGGTCGAGAAAAACCCGTCCAACGTGGACTACAACAGGAGGGGCGTCATAACCAAGGGTGCCATCATAAGGACCGAACTCGGGCTCGCGGTTGTGACATCGAGGCCTGGCCAGAACGGTGTGGTGAACGCCACGCTCCTGGAGGAGCGTAGATGAGGCGCAGAGGCCAGACGGCCCTCTGGCCCATATACTTCGACGCCGAGAAGTCCAGGGGTGGGGGGAGAAGGGTTCCGCTGAGGCTTGCCGTGAAGAGGCCGACGATCCAGGACATAGTCAAGGCCGTCTCCGAGATGGGGCTGGACATGGAGGTGGTCGAGGGAGCCGCACACCCGAGGGAGCACTGGAGGAAGACGGGCGTCGTCTACGTCAGGTGGGAGGGTAGTAAGGAGGAGCTCCTGAGGGAAGTTGCGAAGCGCATCAGGGCGAGGAGGCAACTTAAATAAAAACGTTATGAAGAACATTTATTAAACACCCATAAATCCTAATTCACGGCTTGACGCTGCCACGGAGTCTTAAAAGACTCGGTATCGTTCTCCACAGGTCCAAGAACACAGGAAACCTCATACTGAGGGCCGAGTTCGCCCCGAAAGTCGGTGAGAAGGTTCTCGACAGCAGGCTCAAGGTCATCGGAAGCGTGTTCGACGTCTTCGGACCCGTGTCCAGACCCTACGTCTCCGTGAGGCCCACGGTTGAGAGGCCTGAATCCTACCAGGGTAAGCCCCTCTACATGGCGGGTTAGGTGGGTGTTCCCAATGGTGTACAGGTCTGAGGTGGTTAGGTGTCCAGAGTGCGGTGGGACGAGGCTGATAAGGGATTATGAGGCCGGCGAGATAGTGTGTGAGAACTGCGGGTACGTCGTCTCGACGATAATGCTGAACGAGGAGCCTGAGTGGAGGGCTTTCGACGAGGAGCAGAGGGAACGGAGGGTGAGGGTGGGCGCCCCACTCACCTACTCGATACACGACAAGGGTCTCTCGACGATAATAGACTGGAGGGACAGGGACATATACGGTAAGAGGCTCAAGCCCAAGACCAGGGCACGTGTGTACAGGCTGAGGAAGTGGCACGCAAGGTCGAAGGTGTACGGAGCCACGGAGCGCAACCTGGCCTACGCCCTTTCGGAGCTCCTGAGAATCGTCAACAAGCTGAACCTCCCGAAGAACGTCCTCGAGACGGCCTCGGTCATATACAGGAAGGTCATAAAGAGCAAGCTCATCAGGGGACGCTCAATCCAAGGGGTGGCGGCCGCAGCCATATACATGGCCTGCCGGGAGTGCAACGTCATAAGGACTCTGGACGAAGTGGCTAAGGCAGCCAACATAAGCAAGAAGGAGGCTGGAAGGAACTTCAGGTTCCTCATCAGGAAGCTTGGGGAAAAGCCAAAGCTCATAGGGCCTGAACACTGGGTTGCCAGGTTCGTCAACCACCTTTCGCTCTCCGGAGACGTGGAGACGATAGCCGTGAAAATACTCAACGTGGCCTCCCAGCTTCGGCTGACGAGCGGTAGGGGGCCGGCTGGCATGGCCGCCGCTGCGACCTACATAGCCTGCACGCTCACGGGTGAACACAGAACTCAGGGCGAAATAGCCAGGGGTGCCAACGTCACCGAGGTGACGATTAGGAACAGGTACAAGGAGCTGACTCAGAAGCTTCTCCTGATAGTCAAGCTCTAGCCTCAAGCCTCTCCAACAGCCTGCATACCTGACAGACCTCGCCCGTGGTGGGCTCCCCGCATTTCTTGCATTCCCTCAGAGACGGCTTGAGACGTTCTCCGAGTGCATCCCTCAGCCTCTCGAAGTCCCTCAGTATCGAGAACTTTATGCCTGGGTGCATGACCTCAAGCCTGTTCAGCGTGTTCCTCACCTCGTTCCTGAAGCCGAGTGTGAAGTACGGGCAGGTCCTCCTCTGGAAGCCTATCCCCGTCAGGTAGGCGTAGAATGCGACCTCCCTCTCCGGGACGAGCATCAGAGGTTTGACCCGCCTCACGAGCTTCGGGTGAGGTGCCTCATCCAACCCGAACCTCATGAACTCGAGGAGGTTTCCCCTAAGGAGGTTCATCAGTATGGTCTGGGCGACGTCGTCGAGGTTGTGGCCGGTGACCAGCTTGTCAGCCCCAAGCTCCCTGGCCACCACGTTCAGAACCCGTCTCCTGAACACACCACAGTACGTGCAGGGCCCGAGCTCCTCGTCCAGCTCGGCTGCCTCCTCGACCGTGTACCCGAACACCTGCTTGAAGCTCCTGACGACGTGTTCGACGCCGAGTTTCCTGCAGAGCCTGGAGGCCCTCTCCAGGGCTTCGGTCCTGTATTCTCCGAGGCCCTCGTCCACGGATACGGCTATCAGCTCGGACTTGGGGAACCTCTGCTCTATCTTGTGCAGTATCCTCAGCAGGGTTAGGCTGTCCTTCCCGCCGGAGACCGCCACGGCTATCCTGTCGTCGGGCTCGAACATGTCGTACCTGCATATGGCCTTCCGAACCCTCTCCTCGATGGACTCGATGAAACAGGACTTACAGAGCTTCTCCCCTGAGTAGGGCCTGTGGTACACGGCCACGTCTGAGCCGCAGGTCGTACAGAGCGGAGGCTTCAACACGCTTCAGGTTACTATCGGCGCCCCCTTTCGTAAAGCTTCCTAGCCGCCGTGCACGATGGGTATGATGTCCACCACGTCCCCGTTCCTGAGCTCCGTGTCCAGCTGCCTGAGGCAGCCCACCTCGACGCCGTTCACGGACACGATGACCCTCGGAGCGGGTGTTCCGAGAGCCGGGTCTATGACCGACTCTTTGAAGGCCCTCCCGAACCTCCCCACGAGCTCCCTCATCAGGTCTCCGACCGTACG
>Ga0190367_1001338_pt1 | contig 14482 bp, 16 predicted proteins | sample 4872181011_MG_FD_171838 | JGI IMG/M metagenome (GOLD analysis project Ga0190367, IMG submission 171838) | Hydrothermal vent microbial mat bacterial communities from Southern Trench, Guaymas Basin, Mexico - 4872-18-10-11_MG | ecosystem: Environmental > Aquatic > Marine > Hydrothermal vents >...
GCTCATAATGATCGGCATGGGCTTCACTGAGGTCATGAACTTCGTCCTCACAAACGAGCGCGTCCACTACGAGCTCATGCGCCTCCCGCCCGGCGAGCCCGTGAAGCTCGCTAACCCAGTGTCGGCCGAATACAGCATGCTAAGGGAGCTCCTCCTGCCGGGCCTCATGGCCAACTTGGCCGTGAATATCAAGGAACGGTATCCCCAGAAGCTCTTCGAGGTAGGCGATGTGGTCGTAAGGGCCGAGGAGACCGAGACACGTGCGAGGCGGGAGCTCCATCTGGCCGCCATGATAGCTCACTCGCGGGCCGGCTACGCGGAGATCAAGGGCTGCCTGGACGCGCTCATGCGAGGCCTGGGCGTGCTTGATTGGGGCGTGAGAGCCGCTGAGCACCCGAGCTTCCTGCCCGGCCGCGTGGCCAAGGTCCTCTTGGCTGGCCAGCCGATAGGCGTGATAGGCGAGATTCACCCTGAGGTGATCGTGAACTTCGGGCTGGAGAACCCCGTGGCAGCCTTCGAGCTGGACTTAAGCCCGCTTATACCCATGCCGCGCGGTATACCTCAAGGAACATAGTTCCGATAAGTTTTAAGCAGATGGGGGTAACGCGTTTCAATACCATGGCCTCGGGCGAGGCATTTATAGTATATGTGGGCAGGAAACCAGCAGCGATCTACTTGGCTAAGGTCATCACCTGCCTGGCCGACACGCGCGCGGTCAAGGTGGTGGCCAGGGGGCGTTTCATACTGAAGGCCATCGCCGTGGCCGTGAGGGCCGTGAAGGCCATAGGTTGTGATTGTCATGTAGCCATAGATGAGGATGTGCTCCCGGTCGAGGGGAGGGAGCGGGGCGTCCCAAGGATAGAGATCACCTTGTCCAAGAAGGAGCCAACAGCGAGGTGAGCCGACGTGCGCAGCCTCGGATACCCCAGGCTCCTCCTCACCGCTCAGGCGGCTTGGTATTCCTCATCGGCCAAGGAATGCTTGGCGGCCGCGGCATAAAAGGGCTCCTATTTCTCACTTGCGCTCCCTATTTATAATGCGGTTTATGGCGTCAGCCATCATGTGGTCCACGCATATAATGCGCACGGATTCCACGCCCTCTATGGCCTCCACAGCCCGCCGAATATCCAGGCCCAGTCTGAGCGCGATGGGGCAGAAGGGGCTAGTAGGCCTGAAGACCACCTCGACTGAGGCGCCCTTGACCTTGACGTCCCGGATAATGCCCATCTCGTCGAACGTCAGGCCCGTCTCGGGATCTATGAGCTTGCCCACGACCTCCCTGACCGCTTTCTCGAGTTCCTCGGCCCCCACGGTTCCCACACAGCTCTTGAGGCGATTAGCTTAATAAGCCGTATGATGGTGAGGAAGAGGCAAGCCATAAAAAGGGCGTTACTCACAATCAATCCCTGACTTAATACTTGCTTCACTCACCCGCCCGCGCCCTTAACATACGCCAGCTGAGAGCCATGGTCTTCGGGTGGGAGGCCCTCACCTCGTCCACGCGTCTCACGGCCGTATTATAAGGCGCGCTCAGGACGCGTTCTGGCTCCTCTTTTGCCTCGGCCAGGATAGCCTTCATGGCCCCGGCAAAGCGGTCTAGCTCCTCGACCTCGTAGGTCTCGGTGGGCTCCACCATGAAGGCTTCTTCCACTATGGGTGGGAAGTAGATGGTGGGCGCGTGGAGGCCGTGGTCTAGCAGGCGCTTGGCCACGTTTAAGGCTCTGACGCCCTTAGAGCGCTCCAGGGGCTTTAGACTAACCACAAACTCGTGCTTCCGTGGCCTATCCGGCTCTTGTGGAAGTTCGATGCCCTCTAGCTCGGCCAACTTCCTCAACAGGTAGTTCGAGTTGAGGACGGATATCTCAGCCACCTGCTCCAGGCCCTCAGGGCCCATGGCAAGGATGTAGGCGTATGCGCGGACGAGGACCGCCACGTTGCCGAGAAAGGACCTTATCTTCGCGACCGCCAGAGGCTTATCCCAGTCCAGGTAATAGCGCTTGCCATCATAAGCTATGCGGGGGACGGGCAGGAATGGCTCTAGCTCTTCCACCACGCCCACGGGACCGGCACCGGGGCCACCGCCGCCATGCGGGGTGGCAAATGTCTTGTGGAGGTTTATGTGGATGATATCGAAGCCCATATCGCCGGGCCTGGCCTTGCCCAGGATGGCGTTTAGGTTGGCGCCGTCGTAATATAGGAGACCGCCGGCATCATGTATTATCTCCGCTATCTCCTGTATCTGCGCCTCGAAGATGCCGAGCGTGTTAGGGTTCGTGAGCATGAGACCAGCTGTCCGGCGCGAGACCACGGCTTTCAGAGCCTCTAAGTCAACACAACCATCTGGCCCCGAGGGGATCGTTATGACCTTGAAGCCCGCCATAGCCGCGCTGGCGGGGTTAGTGCCGTGAGCGCTATCAGGCACTATCATCTCACGCCTCTCAGCCAACTCGCCGCGCTGCTTGTGGTAGGCGCGTATGATGAGGCAGCCCAGGAACTCCCCATGCGCGCCAGCTGAGGGTAGGAGCGAGACCTCGTGGGTGCCGGTTATCTCGGCTAACCAGCGCTGGAGCTCGTATAGGATAGCCAGGAGGCCCTGGACGGTGCGCTCGTCTTGATAGGGGTGGGCCCACTGGACCTGGGGTAGGCTGGCCACTTGGTCGCAGAGCTTGGGGTTGTATTTCATGGTGCAGCTGCCGAGCGGGTAGAGGCCCAGGTCCACGCAGTAGTTCATCTGCGATAAGCGCGTGAAATGCCTCACGACCTCTGGCTCGGATAGCTCGGGCAGCTTAGGCGGTTCCTTGCGTACCAGCTCGGGGGGCAAGAGTGATTCCACGGGCCCCAGGCTCTCGGCCAACTCGGGCTCGGGCCTTGGGGGCAGGTAGCCGCGCCTCCCAAGCCCTCCTAGCTCGAAGATTATGGGCTCGTCCCACCTCGCCTGCCTGAAGCCGGGCTCACGGCCAAGCATGGCGCCCTCACCCCCCTACTATGGCCCTCAGGCTCGCGACCAAGCGGTCGATATCGGCCTTGGTGTGGAGTTCCGTGACGCAGTAGAGGGCCGATTGGCCTAGCTCCGGGAACTCGGCCATGAGCAACTTGCCGCCGTGGATACCGGCCTCGAGGAGACGGTCATGTATCTCCTTGGCCGCGAGCCCCGTGCCGTCAAAATTAACCACGAACTCCTTGAAGTGTGGCGCCTCGAAGAAGGGCGCCTTGACGCCCGGGAGGCGGTCCAGCTCCCTCATGGCATAATGGGAGCAGTAGAGGATGGTTTCGCAGAGCTCACGGAGGCCTTTCGGGCCTAAGAGGGCCAGGTAAGCAGCGGCCGCGACAGCACAGAGAGCCTCGTTCGTGCAGATGTTGCTTGATGCCTTCTCACGCCTTATGTGCTGCTCCCTGGCCTGGAGGGCCATGCAGAAGGCCTTCCGGCCCTCGGCGTCCACCGTCAGACCTATGATGCGCCCGGGCATTTGCCAGATGAGGCGTCTGTCCCCCCGGCAGGCCATGATGCCCAGGAGGGGGCCGCCGAAGTTCATGTGGTTCCCGAGCGGCTGCCCCTCCCCCACCACGATATCGGCCCCGTAATTGCCGGGGGCCTCGAGGATGCCCAGCGATATGGGGTCCACGCCCACTATGTAGAGGGCGCCGTGGTCGTGAGCTATCTCCCCTATGGCCTTCACGCGCGTCTCCAAGAAGCCCAGGTAAGAGGGCTGCTCCACGTAGACGGCCGCAATATCTGGCCCCATCTTGGCCTTCAGGGCCTCTAAGTCGAGCCGGCCCGTCCCACGCTCGTAAGGCACGAGCTCCACCCGGATGCCAGCTGGTTCAGCATAAGCCCTGAGGGCCGCAAGCCTCTCGGGATGGATTATTTTTGGCACTAACACGCGCGAGCGCTTGGTCACTCTCGCGGCCATCCTGGCGGCCTCGCCAAGCGCCGAGGCCCAATCGTAGAGCGAGCAGTTAGCCACGTCCATGGCCGTGAGCTCGCATATGAGGCTCTGGTATTCCCAGAGGGCCTGGAGCATGCCCTGGCTTACCTCGGGCTGGTAGGGCGTGTAGGCCGTGAGGAACTCCGTCCGGGACACTATGAAGTCCACAGCGGCCGGGACATGGTGGGGCCAACAGCCGGCGCCCAAGAAGACAGGCATATCTAGGGCCGTTCTCACGCCCGAGAGCTTCTCCCTGATGCGTCTGAGGATCTCCTGCTCCGGCAGGGGACCCGGCACCTTTAGGCGCCTCTTGAGCCTCACGGCCTCAGGGATATCCGCGTAAAGCTCCTCCGGGCTCGAGATTCCCAGAGCCCTGAGGAGGACGCGTTTAGAATCCTCGGCCGAGTTGGGTATGTATGGATGCGCTGAGGCCAAGCTCGCACCTCGCACCTCTAAGCTCGCGGCCAAATGGGCTTATAGTTATCGCCAGAAAAAGGGAGGCCAGATTGCTCGGCCGTGGGTCTAGGCCATATATAATAGCTACTAGCACGGGCCTTGACCGCGAACTCTCCTAGATGCCGCATTATTGGGCATTACCCGGAATTACGACCGTGTAGCTAGCGTGAGGTTCACGGCCAAGCTGTTTGGCCGTGAGCTAGTCCCCTATATACAGTGAGCTTCACGAAGCACCAAGGGGCTTATCAGAAGCGCGAGTTGGGTACTGGCGGTGCGAGTTCGGCCCTGAGCCTGTAGCGCCTGGCGGAAGCTGGGCCTGCCCGGACCAAGAGGCCTCTCTCGGCCATCCTGGCCAGGTAAGTGCTGACCGTGCTGAGCTTCACGGGCTCCCCGAACTCCTGCTCGTAGACCTCCTTGACCTCGCGGCTGGTGAACCAGGTGGCCGGGAAGTAGCGCTCTATGATAAGCTGGAGGCGCTCGTAGAGAGTCATCTCGTCCGGGGTCGGCCTGAAGACGAGTTCTTCCTCCGAGACACCGCCCAGGCGCTCCACTAGCTCCAGGAGGGCCGTTATCTTCTCCCGCGTCAGCCGGCCTTCCACAGTCAGCACGTACCTAGTGCCTTCCCAATCCTGGAGCTCTATCTTAAGCTTCCTGGGCGGCATGGGTAGGCCTTCCGCCCACCTCTACAGCTTCACAGGCCCTAAAGTCTTGCTGTGAAGGTTGTGAAGTTAGAGCCTTAGAAATCGCGCGGTCGCGACCAAAGAGCGCTTTTCTCCAGCACTCCGGTCTTCACGGGTTTCACTATTAAATCGAGGTCGCAAATGGAGGGTGAAGCGCATGGTGAAGGTAGCCCCTGCAGTGGAAGGGAAGGGGTCGCGGCTACCCCAAGGCCAATTACAGGTAGCTTCACAGCTCTCCACAGCTCTTGCCTTGAGGGATACAAGCCTGGCCGTGAGCTCGCCCACCCCCCTGTTTCCACTGGAGGCGTAGATTCGCGACCAAGCGGCTTGGCTGCAAGCCATAGGGCCTATGGGTCCTCGGATCAGGAGGTCAGTCTAGGAGTTTAGACAGCACTCCTTAAGAGGAGTCAGTATCTCCTCTCAGGCGCAGGGAGGGGGCTGTTCCTTGGCAGAACTCAAGGAACCAAGCTGGTTCTTGTCTTCGGGCAGGTGCTCCAGTGGAAATGAAGGGGTGGGAGCGTGGAAAGTGGTTCGAGCTAGTTCGACGCCCCCGGTGCCCGATACGGTGGACGAGGTCTTCGAGCGCTTCCTCAACGGGAGCCCGATATTCAAGAACAGGGATGTGCTCAGGCACGATTACGTACCCGATAGGCTGCCTCACAGGGAGGACGAAATACAGACCTTGGCTGCGATCCTCGCGCCCGCCCTCAGGGGCCAGAAGTGCTCGAACGTCTTCATCTACGGCATGACCGGCACGGGCAAGACAGCGGTGGCACGTTACGTGCTCGATAGGCTCACGGCCAAGGCCAGGCAGGTAGGGGCGCCCGTGGTGGCTTGCTACGTGAATTGCCGCATGGCCGGCACCGAATACCGTGTCCTCGCGGCCTTGTGCGCTTCCCTGGGCGTCAAAGTGCCCTTCACCGGCCTGGCCAAGGCCGAGGTCCTAGAGCGCTTTAAGAAAGCCCTATTTGGCCGCGAGATCACATTTATAGCCATGCTCGATGAAGTTGACGTGCTCGTGAAAGCACATGGCGATGCGCTCCTCTACGAACTCACACGCCTCAACCCAGAGCTAAATGGCTCTAAGATATGCCTCATCGGTATATCAAACGACCTGACCTTCAAGGACGCATTAGACCCCCGTGTCCTCAGCTCCCTCAGCGAGGAGGAAATGGTCTTCAGGCCTTATGACGCGGCCCAGCTCCGCGATATCCTCTGGGAGAGGGCCAAGCTAGCTTTCGTGGAGGGAGCCATCTCGGAGGCCGTGATAAGCCTCTGCGCTGCCCTCTCGGCCCAGGAGCACGGTGATGCCCGTAGGGCGCTGGACCTCCTACGCGTGGCAGGCGAGATAGCCGAGCGTGAGGGAGCCCGGCAGGTCAGGCCCGAGCACGTTCGCATGGCCCAGAAGCGCATAGAGCATGACAGAACCGTCGAAGCCGTGAGAGGCCTCCCCCTCCACGCCAAGCTTGTCCTCCTGGCTGTCTACGAGTTGACCAAACGGGCCAGCTCTGCTATAACGGGCGAGATATACGCTGCTTACTCGGCCCTCTGCGGGCGCCTGGGCCTCAACCCTCTCACACAGAGGCGCGTGAGCAGCATTATAAACGAGCTGGATATGATGGGCCTCCTTAACGCACAGCTCGTGAACATGGGCCGCTACGGCAGAACGAAGAAGATAAGGTTAGCCGTCCAGCGCTCCCTGGTGCGCGAGGTCCTGGCCCAGGAGGGCCTGGCCTAAGGTAGCGCGTGAGCACACAACGCGTAAAATCTTGTCCTAGCCCGTTTCTAGGCGGTCGTGAATCTTAATCTCCCAGAGCCTCACGGCCAACTGCTCTATATACTTCCTGTCTTCTAACTCGGCCAACCACCTGCCCGGTATGGCCTCACGGCCATAATAGGCGCCAGTTATAGCGCCTGCCATGGCCCCTATGGTGTCCGTATCGCCGCCGAGACTCACGGCATAACGGACCGCTTCCTCAAAACTCCCCGTGGCCGCGAAAGCGTAAATGGCAGTGGGCACGGAGTTGAAAGCCTCCACACTATTGCCGAGTGTCCTCACGACCAAGCGCTTATCGGCTTGCTGGGCCAAGAGGTGTCTCGCGGCCGCGAGCTTGCGCCTATATATGTCGTGCTCAGCGAAGGCCTCTAGGGCCTCTAAAAAGGCCTCACGGTCTAAGTGGCCTGGCGGCGTCCTGATGGCGAGCGCTATGGCATAGGCCTGTAGGGCCGCGCCCTCCTTGCCGAGGGGGTGGGTGTGCGTTATCTCGCTGGCCTCATAAGCTAGGCGCCTCAGCTCGCTCGGGTCAACATCATAATAGAAGCAAGCTAGAGGCGCTATCCTCATGGCCGCCCCGTTGCCAAAGGAGCCGCCGGGGTAGAGCGACCTCGCGACCAAGGCAGGGTCCTCGCCGCGCCTCAGAGCCGCGAATATCCTGGGAGGGCCAGGGCCGTAACCGCGCCAAGGCTCGCGTGCCCAGTTCTCGGCCAGCACTCGCAGCATGTGGTGCCCGTTCAGGCCGCGGCAGGCTATCAGCGACTCGGCTACACCAATCATCATGTGGGTGTCATCTGTGTAGAACGGGGAGAGCTCGCGGCCACGGCCAGCCAGCCCCCAGACGCCGGCACCTAGTGAATCGCCTATACCGGTCCCCAGCAGGCTACCCGCGAACCTTGACCTCAGGAGCTCCGCGGTGTGCGTCAAACGCCGAGGTCCCCTCGCTCAGCACAGCTTCGTGCCCAATGGTTAAGGCTTAGGGCAGTGGCCGCGACCGCCCTCTTGGCCATTTAAGCCTTATTTAACCAGCGGCGTCAAGCTCTGGCGCGAGGTCGGTGCTTACGAGAGGCACGGGCGGGCCAAGCGTGGGGGAGGAAGGGCCTGGGTGCTCTGAGGAATTGGTCACGAGCTTAGAGCTCTTAGAGCGCGAGCTAGGCGATAGCTTATTGGCGCGTGAGGTGCGAGGGCCACGTAGGGCTGACGTCAGCGTAGTCACGGGCCGTCACATGGCAGCTATCAAGGCCCTCAAGGCCGCTTTCCCGAGCCTCCGGCTCTCGGCCATCACCGGCATGGACCTGGGCGAGCGCTTAGCCGTGCTCTACCACCTACGCCTGGGGGGCTCTATCCTCACGCTCCGCATGGAGGTGCCTAAGGAGGAACCCGTGGTCGAGAGCATCACACGTATCATCCCTGGCGCAGATCTCCACGAGCGTGAGGTATACGATATGCTTGGCATCATCTTCAAGGACCATCCCGACTTAAGGCGCCTCCTCTTACCCGACGACGCACCCGAGGGCTTCCACCCGTTGAGGAAGGAAGTAGAAGCTCGCACACTCAGGCCAACCGAGACTAAGCCCGTGCTCCAGCCCGTGATCACGGCTGAGTCAGGCCCTTATCTCACGCTCATCATAGGCCCCCAACACCCGGCGCTACACGAGCCAGAGCGTTTCGTGTTCAAGGTAGATGGCGAGGTTGTGGTGGGCGTGGACATACGCATCGGCTACGCCCACAGGGGTATAGAAGAGGCAGCTGAGCACAGGACGTATATTCAGGACCTCTACCTCTGCGAGCGCGTGTGCGGTATCTGCAACGTGGCCCACAGCCTTTGCTACTGCTTAACAGTCGAGGAGCTCTTGGGCCTCGAGGTGCCGCCCAGAGCACAATACCTACGTGTGGTAGCGGCCGAGCTGAACAGGCTCCATAGCCACATGCTTCTCTTGGGCGTGGCAGCAGAAGAGATGGGCTTCTCCACGCTCTTCATGTACATCTGGCGCGATAGGGAAGCCGTTATGGACCTCATGGAGATGCTCACGGGCAACAGGGTGGTGAGTTCCTTCAACCGCATAGGGGGCGTGAGCCGCGATATAACGCCTGAGTTAGCCGAGAAGATGAAGGACCGCTTACGCGAGCTCAGGGGGCGACTCGAGCATTACCTAGAGGTATTCGAATCGGACCCGACCATTCTGGTCAGAACGGAGGGTATAGGCCTCCTGGCGCAGCAAGATGCGGTAGCCCTGTGCGCCACTGGCCCGACGCTGCGTGCCTCCGGCGTGGGCTTCGACGTGAGAGCTGATGACCCCTACGCGGCTTACAGCGAGCTAGCCAGCTTCGAGCCGGTGGTCATGAAGGAAGGCGATGATTGGGCCCGATACATGGTCCGGCTCAAGGAGTGCCTGGTCAGCGTGGACGTGATCGAGGAGGCTCTGGAGAAGCTGCCAGGAGGGCCGGTTAAGGCTAGGGCGCCGAGGCGCGTGAAGCCGAATGAGGCCGTCTGCACGATAGAGGCACCGAGGGGCGAACTCCTCTACTACATGCGCTCCGATGGCTCCGATAAGCCCGCCAGGTTGAAGATACGCACGCCCACCTTCACTAACTTGGCCCCCCTACGCAAGATGCTCGAGGGCGTCTACGTGGCTGACATACCGGTCACGTTAGCCAGCATAGACCCGTGTTTCTCCTGCACCGACAGGGCTGTGTTCGTGGACGTGAACACGGGCCGCTCGTGGTCTTGCTACCTAGATGAGCTAGGCAAGCAGGCCAGGAGGGGAGCTAGGGCATGGTAAAGCTCTTGCCCGCCATCATCAGGGACGCTCTTAAGACGCTAGTCAGGGCATTGGTCGGGAGGCCGGCCACGATCCGCTACCCTGAGGTCGAAGTGAAAGTGCCTGAGGGCTTCAGGGGGCGCCACTGGCTAGATATCAATAAGTGCGTCGGCTGCGGCCTCTGTGCCCGCGATTGCCCAACCGGGGCTATCACCATGATGACACTGACGCTGGCCTCCCCAGATAAGGGGAAGAAACCCAGGAAGGTCCCGGTCTTCGACCTATCTAGGTGTATCTTCTGTTATCAGTGTGCTGAGAGCTGCCCCAGGGGCGCTATAAAGCCCACCAAGGTGTTCAGCATGGCAGCATACGACCCACATGACCTAGTGCTCGACTTCAGGCCTCTGCTGTTGTCAAAGAGGGAAGAGCGTGAGGGCCAGCTTAGTGGCCAGCAAGACCCCCACGGATAACGGTATCATATAGGTCCAGAATACCCGGAGCGTTTGATCTATCCTGAGCCTGGCCATGAGGCCCCTGATAAACGACATGAGGGCGGCGCAGGCCAGGACCTTGGCTAGGAAGGCTAGGGGTGCCAGCCAGGGTAAGCTCGGCGTGATGGGGTCGCCCAGGTAGAGGCTGGCCATGAGGCTGGCCATGAGGAGGAAATCGAGGTCCCTGCCCAGCTTGACGAGCGCTAGCCTGCGGCCCGTGAGCTCCGTCATCCAGCCGGCCACTATCTCCGTCTCGGCCTCTGGGGCATCGAAGGGCACGCGCTCTAGCTCGGCCAAGGCGCAGATAAGGAATACGACGAACGACAGGGCCCCGAGGGGCGGCAGGGCAGCGATGAAGGGCTTTCCCACTTGGGCCTGCCGTTGGTAGATGGCGCTTATGTTCAAGCTCCCGGCCATGAGGGCTGGGCAGATGGCCGTGAAGGCTAGGGGTATCTCATAACTCAACATTTGCAGAACGGACCTCATAGCGCCCTCGGCCGCGAAGATGTTAGCGCTGGCCCAGCCGGTGAGGAAGATGAGGAGGGCTGTGAGGACGAGGATGAAGAGAACCGCTATGAGGCTACCCTCAAAGCTCAGGAGAGCGCCCCGGCCGTCCATGGGCACGAATGTCAGGGCCACTAAGGGCAGGGCCACCATGAAGATGGGGGCGGCCGTGAGCACTACCCTGTTGGCGCCCCTCGGCACGATGTCCTCCTTAGAGAGGAGCTTAAGGAAATCCGCTATCGGCTGGAGGATGCCCGCCGGCCCTACCATCAGAGGGCCATAACGGTCCTGGACCCTGGCCAGCACCTTCCTGTCCAGCCATTCTAGGAAGAAGGAGAACCCTATCAAGAAGAGGTAGCCAGGGAAGATGAGCATGGCTAAGAGGTCCCACATCACCATGGTCAGCCCCTCCTCATCTTCCTCACCATGCTCAGAAGCTTCACCAACCCGTCTATTATGGCCTCGGGCTTCGGGGGGCAGCCCGGTACCAGCACATCTACCTTAGGCAGCACGTTGTAGGCCCCGCCACAGACGTTGTAGCAACCGGCGAAGACGCCCCCGCTTATGGCGCAGGCCCCCACGGCCATGACCAGCTTAGGCTCAGGCATCTGCTCGTAGATACGCAGCAGCCTGGGCCGTGACTCGCGAGTCACGGGCCCCGTCACGACCAAGACGTCCGCGTGCCTGGGACTGCCCACCTTAAGGGCGCCGAAGCGTTCTACATCGAACCTGGGCGTGAGGGCGGCCACGACCTCTATATCACATGCGTTACAAGCGCCTGTGTTGAAGTGTAGTATCCAGGGCGAGGAAGCCCTGGCCCAATTTATCAAGCTCGTCGGACATCACCTCCCCATCAATTCGCGCAGGTAGAGGGCGGGCGTCATGACAGCAATCAGCATCACGGTCAGGTAGAGCGTTACCTGGAGGTAGTGGCCCAAGATGGCTAAGGCCACGATGGGCACCGTTATGTCGAAGGCGAGGAAGAGGAGCACGTAGGTGAAGAAGCGCGACATGTCCATCCTCGGTCTCACGGGCGGCATGATCTCCCCGCAGGCGTAGGGGGAAAGTTCAGCTTCCGTCTTGCGGCCTTTCTCAGCCACGGCCTTGCCTATGAGGTAGAGCAGCAGGGCCACCATGAAGGAAGCGACAGGCACGATAAACGCGGCAGCTATCCCGCCCTCCACTCGCCTCGCCCCTATTGCTGTACCAACTTTAGGGTTATGTATAAGCCTTAAGAGGCCCCCTGCGTAGGGCCTCGGGCGGGTGAGCACGACGGACACGGCCTTAATCGTGCTGGCGGCCCTCTCCCTCGCCTTCGCCTTATTGGCCATCGAGGCCCGCAGGATCATGTATGCCGTCCTGGGCCTAGCGGCCATGCTGATATGCGTGGGCCTCATCTATTGGTTAGTGCTGGCGCCTTACGTGGCCCTCTTCCACTTGCTTGTCTACGCTGGCGCGGTGGTCATGCTCCTCGCCACGGCCGTCCTCTTCGTGGGAGGTGAGGAATTTGAGGCCGCCTAAGGCGCCAGCGATAGCGTCGGCCGTGATCGCGGCCACCCTTCTGGCTTCGTTATTAATTCTGGTCCTTGAGGAGGGATTTCCGGCGTTCAGGCTTGGCCAGCCCTCGACGCTAGTGCCATCGGCCGAGGTCAACGAAGCCCTCATCCACCTGATATGGGAGGAGCGGCTCCCAGACCTCATGGTCCAAGCAGCGCTGGTGGTGTTGGCAGCTGCCGTCTGCATTTCGGCCGTGAGGCTCTGGAGGGGGGAGTGGTGACCGGCCCGGAGGCCCTCCTGACTTGCTCTCTGGCCCTACTGGCCTTAGGGCTCTACGGGCTCGCGGCCAAGAGGAACCTCATAAGGATAATAATTGCCCTCGAGGTGCTCGTGAACGCCGCTTGTCTGGCCTTCGCGTCTCTATCGACCATGGCGCACCCCGGCTCATCTGACCCGTTAGTGGGCGTGGTGATCATCATAGTCCTGGCCGTCGGAGGCTGTATCGCGGCCTTCGGCCTGGCCCTGGTACTGGCCATCTACAAGCGCCTGGGCACGCTGGACGCCTGGGAGCTAAGGCACCTGAGGGGGTGATCGCATGGGCTTACCTCACGTGCTCTACCTGCTCGTGGCCTTCCTGGTCGCCTCGCCTTTCCTGGACCTGGCCAGCCACAGGAAGGGCCTCTGGAGGCTACCCCACGCCTTCACCCTGGCCTGCTCCCTGGCCTGCCTGGCGCTGATGGCCTGTTCCTATGGGGCCTCGAATGGGGCATGGCCTAGGGTGGTCTCCTATGGTAAATTGGGGGTTGGGACCTGTCTCCTCTTGGACAGGGCCAGCTTGTTCATGGCTTCAACGGCCCTCCTGCTATCCGCCTTAGCCTCTACCTACGCCCTGGGGGAGGGGCCCATATCGCCAGGCTACTGCGTGGCCTTCATGGCCCTCATGGCCGGGATGGTGGGCGTCTCCTTCTCGGGCGACCTGCTGACCCTATACGTGTTCTGGGAGGTCATGTGCTTAGCCGCCTACGCCCTGGTGGCCATGGGGGAGTTCAGGGAAGAGGCCCTTGAGGCCGCTTGGAAATACTTCATAATGGCCTCGGCCGGGGCAATCCTCATGTTGTTCGGGGCCTCCCTAACCTACGGCCTGGCCGGGACCTTAAACATGCCCCTACTGGCCCGGAGGCTTGGAGGAGCAAGCGATAGGTGGCTCTACGTGGCCCTTCTCTTCTTCCTGGTGGGCATGGGCGTGGAAGCCGCCTTATTCCCCCTTCACACATGGCTGCCAGATGCTCATTCAGTCGCCCCGACCCCGATAAGCACCATGCTGTCCGGCATAGTCATAGAAATCGGCTTTTACGCCTTGGCCAAGGTCGTGTTGGTCCTCTTCAGTCAATCGGCCTTCTTATGGCAAGCCACTCTGGCCTCGCTCTGCGTGGCCAACATGCTGATGGGCAGCCTATCGGCCTTGGTCCAGAGGGACATGAAGAGGCTCCTGGCCTACTCCAGCGTGGCCAACATGGGCTACCTAATGGCCGCTTTAGCCTCCTACAACGTAAGTGCCTTATCTGCCGCCTTCTTCTTCGTGCTCAGCCATGCGCTATCAAAGGGTCTGGCCTTCCTGTGCGCTGGCCACATGGCCACCAGGGCGGGCTCAAGGGACCTGGGGGCCCTGAGGGACGTGAGGGCGGGCATGCCTCTTACCACGGCCCTGTTCTTCCTATCCCTCCTGTCCCTGGCTGGCCTGCCTGGGACCTGCGGCTTCGTGGCCAAGCTAGTGTTGATATCCGCCCTCTTCTCAACAGCTTCCTGGTGGCTCGGCATCTTGGCCCTCTTGAACGCCATCCTGATGGCCGCAGCCTACATAAGGGCCGTATGGTCCATGCTGGGTCCACCGGCGAGGAGCGCGCCCAGGTCGGATGGGGAAGGGCGCTTGAGCTTGACGGCCATGGCTCTCATGGCCCTACTAATAGTCATATTGGGCTTCTGGCCTAGCCCAGCCCTAAGGCTGGCCCACCTGGGGGCTAGAGACCTGCTGGGGGTAAGATAGATGGGCATGTTAGAACACCTGATGGCCTGGTCGCCCTGGGTTTGCATCCTAGCCCCGGCACTAGGGGCCATCCTGGCTGGCCCGCTTGAGAAGGCCCATAGGGGCCTGCCCCCGGCCGTGGGCGTGGCCTCATCCCTGGTCAGCCTGGCCTCGGCCGCCCTGATGCTGAAGCTGCTCACGGCCCTCGGGCCAGTCGAGCCCTTCATCGAGCTGATGGCACCCTGGCCCTGGTGGCCCGGGAGCTCCTTCTGCCTACTGCTGGACCCGGTCAGCATCCTCATGGCCTCCCTTGTGGCCTTCGTCTGCACCACCATAATGGTCTACTCCGTGGGCTACATGAGGCATGAG
>Ga0190367_1001339_pt1 | contig 14481 bp, 16 predicted proteins | sample 4872181011_MG_FD_171838 | JGI IMG/M metagenome (GOLD analysis project Ga0190367, IMG submission 171838) | Hydrothermal vent microbial mat bacterial communities from Southern Trench, Guaymas Basin, Mexico - 4872-18-10-11_MG | ecosystem: Environmental > Aquatic > Marine > Hydrothermal vents >...
GCGCTCGTCTATTTTCTCTAGGTCCAGTATCCAGAGGCCATCGGGCCGGCACCTGTAGACGAACTTCGCCATATCGCCCATCTTGACGCGCGAGCCTATGTGGACGCCAGCGCGCAGGTATTCCTCCCTGGGCAACAGGAGTTCCCTCCCCCTCGCCTCAGCCGCCATGCCGCGACCACCTCCATCACGCTCGGCCCAGTTTGGGCAGCTCGGCCATCCTGGCCACCTCCCCCAGCTCCTCGGCTATCCTTATTAATTCGTTCAGCTTGGCCACCCTCTCCCCGCCGAGCACGCCCGTCTTTATTATAGGGCAGCCCAGCCCCACGGCCAGGTGGGCCAGGTGGGGGTCCGTGCTCTCCCCCGAGCGGTGGGAGGCCACGGGCACCATGCCGCCGGCCCTGGCCGCTCTGATGGCCTCGGCCGCGCCCGTGATAGTGCCCACCTGGTTGGGCTTTATGATGACGGCCGTAGCAGCGCCCACCCCGGCCCCGCGCGTTATCCGCTCCTCATTCGTCACGAAGAGGTCGTCCCCGCAGATGAGGCAGCCCATGCGCTTGGCCTTGCGCGTCAGCTCGGCGAAGCCCTCGAAATCATCCTCAGTTAGCGGATCCTCTACGTAAACTAATCCGAAGCACTCTATTAAGCCCAAGATGAATTCTATCTGCTCGCCCCGATCGCGCTTCACGCCCTCCCGCTCGTAGATGTAAGCGTCTTCCTCCTCCCGCCAGAGCGTCGAGGCGGCCACGTCTAAGCCCGGCTTGACCTCGAAGCCTAGCTCGCCCGATACCTGCTCACATGCTTCAGCCAGCACCTCAAGGGCCTCCTCCGTCTTGAGCGCTGGTGCCCAGGCTCCTTCATCGCCACGCCCGCCCGTGAAGCCCGGGTCGGCCTTCAGCAGGAGTTCGCCAGCCCGCCTGTGGACGAGGAAATTGGCTTGGAGGGCCTCTATTACGTCCGCGGCTCCCGCGGGCAGGACGAGCATCTCCTGGATATCCGGCCCCCGCCCTCTTACGTGCTTGCCCCCGCCTATCACGTTCCCGAGCGGGTAGGGGAGCTCGCAGGCCAGGGAGCCGCCCAGATGCTTGAAGAGCGAGATGCCCAAGGAGCTCGCGGCCGCGGCAGCCACGGCCATGGAAACGGCGTAAGCCGTGTTACCGCCTATCCTGCTGAAATCTGGCGTGCCATCTACTTCCTCGAGCACTTTGTCCACCAATCTCTGGTCGGACGCGTCTAAGCCCACGAGTTCCGGTGCCACCAACCTCTCCACCGCTTTAATGGCTTCTTGGACACCGCCGGGCGGGTAGGGCACTACCTCGCCTCTGCCTCTGCTGGCGCCCATGGGGGCCGTGGCCCGGCCATAGCCGCTGACGGTGAAGACCTCAACTTCTATGGCCTCTGAGCCCCTGCTATCGAAAACCCTCCTGGCCCTGATGTCCTCTATCACGGTGCTCGACATGGTTCCCGACCTCAGAGCTTATTGACCTCGTAGAACTTCAGGACCTCATCTATGAGCTCCACGTGCGATAAGAACATACGCCTGCAACAGTAGCGCTTCACGCCCAGCTCGTCTAACACGCGGGCGGGATCCTCGCCAGCTTTCACGCGCTTAGCGAACTCCTCCCAGAGGTGGGCTATGGGCTTGCCACACGTGAAGCACCTTATGGGTATTATCACGGCCCTCCCTTCACCCCAGCGCCCCCCACATGGCGGGGCCCATTAATAAGTAGAACGGTCAGCGGTTATTGGGGCGGTAATGGTCGCGTGTTTTTAGCCAAGTGTGCGCCTGGCCCCCTGGTGCGGGGGCCTTGAGCGAGGCCGAGCGCAGGGCGGCTGATTGGCTTAAGGAAGGCGCCCGCATGCTCCCTGAGGCTTGCCCGACTTGTGGGTCGCCTCTATTCGATAGGAAAGGCGAGATATGGTGCCCGAGGTGCAATAAGCCCGTGGTAGGCTTCCCCGAGCGCCTCCTAGCCGCGAGCGTGGAAGAGGAGAGCGTCCTCCAGAGGCTCAGGGAGACGATAATAGCCAGGCTTCACGGCCTTGAGAGGAAACTCCGCGCCTGCAGGGACGTGCAGGAGCTGAGCGCGGTGGCCCACGGCATCTACGTGCTCTTAGCTTCCCTAGAGCTGGTGAGGAAGCTAATGGCTGGGCCCGGCCAGGGCTTAAGCCGTTAGACCGCTGACCTCCCGCGCCACTTTTATCATATAGAGCACGTACTCCTGAGCCAGCTGGGCCAAGCTTTTGTCCCTGACCCAGACGCCCACTACATCGCTGAGGCGCCCCTGGCTCATGCCTATGGGCAAGACGAGGAGCAGCTCAGCCGCGTCCACCACTATCATGCTGTGGACCACGCTTATCTCGGGTCCCACCGGCACGGGGCCCATGGTCACGATCTCTATACCGCCTAGGTCGGGCACCTTGTCGATCCTCCCCATGAGCACCTTGACGTCCACGCCCCGCCAATAGGCATCTAAGAGCGCTTTACGGGCTTTGTTCAGGAAGTTCACGGCCAACCTAGAGAGGGCCAGAAGGACGCGTTCCCTGGCATTTCTTATCATGCTGATCATCTTACTTTCCACGTTGTTGAAGCCCCTGACCATCCAGACGTCAGAGCGCTCCACCTCAAGGCGCTTCTCGTATATCTGGTCCAAGATATTCTTGGTGTCCTCCACGTCCCTGAGGATATCCTGGACAGCCGTGTCTAAGACCTCCCTCGGCGGCCTAGCCTTGAACTTCAGGGGTCTTTCACGCAATATATCTACCCAGCCCCTAGCCTCCAGCCGATTCAGGACCTCGTAGAGCTTAGTGGTCGGGACACCGGATATGCGGTGGATATCCGAGACTGTGCCCGAGCCGAGCTTTACCAGAGCGAGATAAGCTAAAGCCTCATATCTCGTGAGACCTAATTTCATAAGGCTAGCAATGATCCGTTCGTCGGCTTCCAACTTCTTTTAACCCCCGTAGTGAACAGGGTCTAACCTCCGTAGTGAAGAGAGGTGGAAATACTTATAAGTTATTCGGAAAGCCACGCGTAGGAAGAAGCAAGCCTTGAAGGCGATCGTATTAGAGAACGTCACTAAGCGGTTCAAGGACGTAGTAGCGGTGAACAACGTGAGTTTTGAGGTCGAGCAGGGCGAGCTCTTCGGCTTATTAGGACCGAACGCGGCTGGCAAGACCACGACCATCAGGATGATATGCGGTCTCCTAGAGCCTACCTCAGGCACCGTGGAGGTCTTCGGGTACAGGCAGCCGAGGGACCGCGTCCAGGCCTCCAAGCTGATAGGTTATGTGCCCCAGCACTTCAGCCTCTACGAGGACCTGACCGTTTACGAGAACATGATGTTCTTCGCCTCGGTCTACGGCGTGCCCTATAGCGTGAGGCGCGAGAGGATAGAGAGGCTCCTAGACCAGTTCCTCCTCACGGAGTTCAGGGACAGGCTAGCTGGCCAGCTGAGCGGCGGCACGAAACGCAGGTTGGCCTTGGCCACAGCCTTAGTCCACGACCCGGCCCTCGTGATATTAGACGAGCCCACATCTGGTATAGACCCACACCTCAGGTTCCTCTTCTGGCGTTTCTTCGAGGAGCTACGCGATCAGGGCGTCACGCTCCTCGTGACCACGCACTACATGGATGAGGCCGAGTTCTGCGAGCGACTGGCCTTGATGAGGGCGGGCAGGATAATCGCCCAGGGCGCGCCCAGGGACATCAAGAGACAGGCTCTCAGGGGCGAGCTCATCGAGGTCGTCGTGAAGACCTCCCGGCTGCCCGTGGAGGCCATAGCCAGCCTGGAGTGCGTGAAGGATTTCAGGCTCATGGAGAGGGGCGAGGGACAAGCTACCTTCGTGCTCTTAGTTGACGACGCCCAGCGGGACCTCTTAAGGGTGCTGAGGGGCCTTGAGCGACGTGGCGTCGAGGTGCTTTCGATAATGCCCATATACGTGAGCCTTGAAGATGCCTTCCTAAGCCTCACGGGGGGCCTGAAATGAGGATATGGCCGATAGTGGTAAAGGAGCTCAAGCAATTAGTGAGGGACCCCAGGAGCCTCCTCATGAACGTGGCTATGCCCTTATTGGTCATGCTGATGTTCGGAGCTGGCTACGGCGGCCACGGGACCAGGGCTATCCCGGTAGCGGTGGCTAATTTAGATCCTCAGGGCGAGTTAAGCTGGGAGCTGATAGATTATATCTTCCAGGCGCCGGGAATAGAACCAGGCTGTTACGTGGGTAGCGAGGAAGAGGCCGTAGAGCTAGTGAAGGAGGGCGTGGTCTACGGCGCCATAATAATACCGGAACACTTCACGGATGACATCAAGGCCGGGAGGAAAGCCTACGTGAAAGTAGTAGTAGACGCGGCTGCCCCCTTCGCGCCCACCGTGATAACCGCCTCGGTCACTATGGCCCTCTACAAGCTCCAGGTGAACATAGCTGAGGATTATGGGACCGTGGCCATAATCATGCAGCAGGAGACCGTGCATGGGCCAGAGATATCTACCATGGAGGGCTTCACGCCCATAACCATGGGCCTTCTGCTTTACCTAGTCCCCATGACGCTCATATCGCTCTCCATCTGCCGGGAGAAAGAGCGCGGCACTTACGAGCAGCTCATCATGGCCCCGATATCGCGTTGGGATATAATAGGCGGGAAGCTCGTGGCCTACACGGTCCTCTCGCTCGCCAACATGTTCGGCACGCTCGGCATAGCGATCCTGGTATTTGACGTCAAGGTGAAAGGGCCATTAGTGGACCTCGTGGCCTTCTCCATATTATTCCTCATGTGCTCCTTGAGCATGGGTATGTTGGTCTCGGTCGTCTCCAAGAACCAGCTCCAGGCCCTCGGCACTTCCATCTTCATATTCATCCCCTCCCTCCTCTTCTCGGGCATATTATCGCCCGAGGAATACATATCCCCGTTGATGAGGTATCTGGTCACCTACACATCGCCCATGTATTACTTCCTCAAGGGCTTCAGGGCCATCATGCTGAAGGGCTACACGATCGCGGATGTCTGGATGGAGTGCCTGGCCCTGGGCATCATGACGGTGATCTTCTTCTCCTCAGCCATAGTGCTGTTAAGGATGAAACTAGGGTGAGAACGTGCAGCGCGCGGCCACGGCCATCTTATTGGTGTTCTTGGCCCTAGCGCTCCTACCCTGGCCCTCCTACCTGGCGAGAGCTGCCTTAACGACGGCTAGCCATGTCGGGCCAGCCGAGGACGGTGGAGATTTTACGCTCAAGGATGCCTATTGGAGCGATTGGAGAGGAAAGGGCTTCAATAACACCTTCTCCGTAGTCCTGAAGTACCTGTCTAGGCCTGAGGCCAGCTCGCTGAACGCCACATTAGATGTGTCAGCCATATCGCCTGAGACAGGCCTAGTGAACGATAGTTACCCAGGGCCTCTCAAGGCCAGCCAATCCGTGGTCTTCTCCTTCACCTTCCCAGTACCCGAGAACGCCTCCGCCTCGCACTACAACCTGACCTTGACCGTATCTTACCTGAAGGGCGGTGAACTTGAGACCTACGAGTGCCTCGTGCAAGCGACCGTGGAGGGAACGCCCCACTTGGCCATCGCGTGTAGTACCCGCGAGTTGGACAAGCGGGTATTGAACACGGTCAGACTCAAGGTGCTGAACGACGGCGATGGCGTGGCCAGATCCATAAGGCTCGAGGTAAACCCCCAGAGCCTCTACATGACTGTGATAGGGCCTAACGTCTTCGAGCGCGACCTCCTATGGCCGGGAGAAGAGTGGGTTATCGAGCTGGCTGTCTACGTCGAGGCCGGGGCAGGGGGCTCTCTGGCTTTCAGGGTGGCCACGAGATACGATGATCAGCGGGGCTCGCCTTACAGCCAGGGTATCTCGTTCGGTTTCGAGACCAAAGAGCTGGCTGGCCCTGACCTGAAGATAGAGGCCCTGAACAGCAGCGTGAGGCCTGACGCCATGAACAGGTTAGTCTTCCGCGTGCGTAATCTGGGCCGGGAGGAAGCGAGGAATATCACCGTCTCCTTCTACTCCTACGCTGAGCTCTTGTCGGTGGTCGGCCCGGGCACCTTCAAGAAATCAAGGCTCGGGCCCGGGGAGGACTGGAATATCACCCTTATCGTCTTCGTCCAACCTAAGGTCTATGGGGCTGTGGGCATCTACATCTCCATGAGCTACTCAGATCCCAGGGGGGCAGAACAATCCGAGACCACACAGATAGGTCTCGAGGTCAAGGGCAAGGCCGAGCTGGCGATCTCCAAGGTCATCTGTATGCCGCCGGCCGTGGTACCAGGCGATAAATACGTGTTTCTCATGGTATTGCTCACGAACGTAGGCGATTACGTGGCTAAGGAGGTGAGATTGAAGCTGGGGAGCGTGCCGGGCCTCATAGAGCCCAGCTACACGGGGGCCGAGGAAGCCATGATACCTTATGTCCCCATGGGCTACCCCGTGAACGCTACCTTCGTGGTGAATGTGGCCGATGACGCTAAGCCCGGCTTCTACGAGATACCGCTCCACGTCAGCCACGACGGGCTGAACTACACGCTCCACGTGCCCTTCACGATCAGGGAGAAAGCCTCCTTCAAGGTCCTCAAGATGGAGTTCTCGCCCAAGCCCTACCCGGGCTCCAAGGGCGTCAGGGTCACGCTCGAGCTGAAGAACGTGGCCAACGTGACGGCCGAGCAGGTCAGGTTATCGATCGTATCAGCTTACATAAGGGGCGTCACGTCCATCCTTTTAGGCGACCTAAGGGGCGGCGAGAGCAGAGTAGCGGTCTTTGAGGTGGATTTCGATGACTCTGCCCCGCTCGAGTTTGTCTTCGACCTCCAGATAAGCTGGTATCAAGGCGAGAGGGCCCTGACGTATACCATGAGGATGAGCATGCAGCTCATGGCGCCCTCTAAGTGGCCTGAGGTGCGTGAGGTAATGGTCTGGGTGGCTTTCATGGGCTTAGGAGCCGCCGCCACCTTCGTCGTGATAAAGTTGAGGCGCGGCGTCTTCTGAGGGCTTATAAACACCGGCGCGGCCCAACGCTAGGGGGCCCTAGGTTGGGAGGCAGGAAGAAGCTCACCCTCAGCCAGATGGAGAGGCAGCAGAGGAGGGAGAGAGGGGCCAGCAGGAGCAGGGGAGAGGTCAGGGAGAAGCACGTGGGCAGTATCTTCCCGCCCGACACCAGCGATGAGGCGTTTTTGGAGGAGCTGAAGAAGATGAAGGTCATAACGCCCTACGCCATCGCCAGCCGCTACAACTTACGCCTCAGCGTGGCCAAGGAAGTGCTGCGCGAGTTAGAGCGCAAGGGTCTCATAGAATTAGTGGCCGCGAGTCGTTACACGCGCATCTATAAGGTGGCGAGTTAGTGAAGGCGCGCCCTCTCTAATTGGGGTAGTTAGCCCTCTTGAGCCAACTCACGGATCACTTGCTTCACGGCCTCGAGCAGCTCAGGGTCGGCTTCCTCGCCCTCCCTGGTTAAGACCTCTCTCACGAGGCGCTCGTAGAGCTCAGGCCTCTGCTCCTTAAAGCGCCTCAGGACGCGCCTCACGAAGGAGACCTTGGGCCTATCCTCCCGCCCCCCGGATATCTCGTAGAGGAGTTCTATCACCAAATCAAGCGATATGGGCTGGCCGGCTACCTCCTTGGAGACAGCGTGGTAATACATGGATTCCACGAAAAGCTCCGGGTATTCACGTGCCAGCTCTACCTCGGATTTCACGGGCGGCTTAGGCTGCCAGACATAAGCCCTGCGGGCGTGGTCAAGGTGGCGCTCCACGAGGCCGTAGCGGTAGAGGAGCGGCAGGTGATCTGGCACGTGGTCAGCACACATGGGGATGCGCTTCCGCACATAATCTATGAGCTCCCTAGTCGTGACCGGCCGGCCGTATGCTTGAACGGCCTCCGCCAAGAGCTTGTATATCATTATGGGCAAGTTCACCGCCTCCGCCTGAGGGCCGGGGAGCCGGTTGATAAGCGTTAACAGCGGAATATTTATCCTAGGCCATCTTCGGGAGTAATACGTCATGCCCGGCGAGGAACTAGAGGAGCTGGAGAATGTGTGCTTTGAGGTGCGGGAGGTAGGCCACCTCAAGTTCTCTCACCTGGCCAGGCTTTACAGGGCCTTTGGGCAGAGGCTGGCGAATGCTTTAGAGGCCCTCAGGGAGAAGCGCGTGAAGAAATATGTCTTTAAGCCCAGTGGCCGCGTCCTCTGGGTGGTAGTGGGCCGGGAGCGTGAGTACATAGTCATGCCTAAGGCACCGTTCTGCTCCTGCGAGGACTTCTACTTCCGCGTGATAGACGGCGAGGCCAGGCTCTGCTACCACGTGATAGCCCAGAGGCTAGCGGAGTGCTTAAATTGGTACGAGACTCTCGAGGAAGAGGACGAGAACTACGAGGCCGTAGTGGGGGAGCTGAGGGGACCTTGAAGCTGTTAAGCGCGCTCGTGGCGGCCATAGGCAAGGACACCTTCTTCATCATACTTAATAACATGGTCAGCGGTCTCATGCTGATAACGCTCATACTGGCCTTCCTCTACCTCGTGTACGGGAGGGAGAAGAAGCGATCCTGAGCGGCGAGGGCCTTATCGAGCTGGAGGTGGGTGCGTTTGAGCCTAGATGAGGTAATAGAGCGTATGCTCGCGGCCAGGCCTGACCTGACGCGCGAGGAAGTAGAGCGCTTGATAAGGGAGCGGGCTTCCCGAGCCGGCGCCATAAGCATGCTCAGCGCGGCCCTAGAGGTGGCTAGGGAGCTGGGCGTGGAGATAAACGCCGGCTTCGAGCAAGGGATCCCGATAAACCATCTGGTCTCGGGCTTAAGCGACGTGACCGTCACGGGCCGGGTGATGAGGATCTGGCGCGTGAGGAAGTTCAAGCGCCGAGATGGCTCTGAGGGCAAGATGGCCAGCTTAGTGATAGCGGATGACACAGGCGAGGTCCGCGTGGTCCTCTGGGACGATAAAGCCGAACTAGTGGAGGCCGGGGTGCTAGAAGTAGGCCAGGTTATCAGGATAGCGCACGGCTACACGCGCGAGGGCCTGGGCGGGCGCATCGAGCTGCATGTGGGAGCGAGGGGCGTGATCCAGATAAGCCCGCCAGGCGTGGAAGAAGACGAGTTCCCAAGCCCCTTCCCTGAGCCCGTAGAGATAAGCTCCCTCAGGCCCGGCATGGGTGTGGCCAGCGTGGAGGGCTTCATATCCGCCATGAGGGAGCCCAGGACCTTCAGGCGCTCGGATGGCTCTGAGGGCAAGGTGCTCAGGCTCACGCTCTCGGATGACACAGGCTCCGTGGCCTGCGTCCTCTGGGATAGCGCTGCCGAGGCCTGCGAGGGGCTTGAGGTCGGGATGAGGTTGAGGCTCCTGGGCGCCAGGGTCAGGGAATCCCTCACGGGTGAAGTAGAGTTGCACGTGGAGCAGGAGAACCAGGTGGAGGTGCTGCCCGGGAAAGCCGAGGAGCTGCCGGGCGGGCTGACGAAGGTAGCTGACCTCAGGCCTGGGCAGTACGGCGTCAACTTAGTCGCCAAGGTGCTTAGGGTGGGGGGTGCGAGGGACGTCAGGACGGGCAGGGTGGCCACGCTCGTGGTCGCAGACGACACCGGCTCGGTGCGTGTGGACCTCTGGGACGGTAAAGCCGAGCTAGCCAGCCAAGTTAGGCCGGGCGATGTGCTCCTGATACGAAATGCCTACACGCGGGAGAGGCGAGGCGCCCTCGTGTTGAACGTGGGCAAGATGGGTTCTGTCGAGCTTAACCCAGAGGGCCTTGAGGTTGAGGCGCCGGCCGTGACGGAAGCCGAGATAAAACCCTTGGGCGAGATAGAAGAGCCAGGAGGCCCCTACACTGTCGAAGTCGTGATAGAGACGGCCCCCGAGCTAAGGGAAGTGATCACGTCCTCGGGCGAGAGGGTAGCCGTGGCCAGCACTCAGGTCAGTGACCCCACCGGCCAGATGAGGCTCTCTCTCTGGCGTGACTTAGCTGATCGGCTTATGGCCCTGCCTGTCGGGACGAAGATAAGGGTGCATAGGGTCTGGGCACGGGAAGGCCCCTTCGGGCTGGAGCTCACATCGGGCGTAGATACTTTCCTAGAGGTCGTAGAGGGGCCAGGTGGCTCCTGATGCTCGTGGACGAGCTCGTACGGGGCGTTCTAAGGCGAGCCGAGGAAGCCGGCTTAGAACTCGAGTTACTCGATTACTGCGCTGGCATAAGGTACTGCTACGCCATAATCTCAGGCGGACGCGGGCGAACGGCCATGGGGGTGGCTTACGTGCCTGCCCCCGAGGTAAGCCACGGGGCCCTGCCTGAGCAAGCCGAGCCCTGGGACGCTCTCGAGCTGGTCACGAGCACTAACTTGCTCGAGAAGGCGTTAGGCGTGGCCATCGTGAACGCCATATCCCAGGTGCTCCTCGACCTGAGCGGGGTCAAGACGGGCGATATCCTGGAGCACCTGAGGCTAAAAGGAGATGATAAGGTGGTCTTGGTCGGCCACATAAGACCGCTTTACGAGGCCCTCAAGCGCGCCGGCCTCCAGGTCACGGTCGTCGAGCGTGACCCGTCGCTCAGGGGGCCGGACGTGCTACCGGATACCATGCTCTTACGCGCGCTTGAGGGGGCTACCGTGTGCCTGGCCACTGGCTCCTGCCTCGTGAACGACACGGTAGATATAGTAGCCCACTTCGCCCGGGCGTGCCGTGTGAGGGCGCTAGTAGGCCCTACGGCGCAGGCGTTGCCTAAACTCCTGCACGCGGCGGGCTTCACACATGTGGCCAGCATTCACGTAACGGACACAAGAGCGGCTGCGGTTGCCTTACGCAGGGGAGGCGGGACAAGGGAACTCTTACGGTACTCCATCAAGTATGTGGCGTGCCGTGGGAGCAACTCCTAACCCTTAACCAATCGCTCCTAGATAAGCCGAGTTCGCTGAGCTGCTCGCTCTAGGGAAGGCGCCAGGGCCTACTTGCTGACGGCGGCCCTGAGCAGCTCCGCCACCCTGCGGCAGCCCACCCTGGCTATGTAAGGCCCTAACCTTGGCCCTCTGGACATGCCTAGTAGTATGGTATAGAGGAGCCTGAAGAACGCCGGCGGCTTGAGCCCATGTGAGCGCGCTATCTCGAAGATAGCGTTCTGTACCTCGTCTCCTGACCTCTCGGTCGAGAGGAAATCAGCCAGGGCTAAGACGGCCTCCCGCTCGGCCTCCGACATCTCGATGCGCTCTCCCTCGCGCTCTACGGCTTGGACACCGAAATCACGAGCCCACCTTATGGCGTAACGCACCTTCTGGAGGAAGCGCTCAGGGACCGGTTGTCCCTTCTTTAGCAGCCCGTAGGCGCGGAGGCAGGAGAGCACGTATTCTTCCTCGGAGCCCTCTGGCGCCACAGTGGCCAGGTAGGCCAGGAGGTTATAGGGCACGTAGATGCCCATGGGCTCCTCAGGCGGCTTGAGGAGCCATACGTATTCGTAGAGGCCCCTAAGCTTGGCCCTCTCGAGTTCGTCCTCCACGCGCTTGAGGCCGAAGTAGATTTGCTCCAGCCTGTCTAGCTCATCCACGTATTTCGGCACGTCCGTGATGCCTACCCTGCGGGCGCCCGCGAAGCGCTTCAACATGAGGAGCATGAGGCTCTGGGGCGGCCCATATTTGAGCCACATCTGGGGCGTTATCACGTTCCCCGTGGACTTGGATATCTTGCGACCCGATTTATCTAGGAAGAGCTCGTAGCGCACGTGGTAAGGAGGCTCGAAGCCCAATATCTCGCGGCAGATGCGGTCGTTGGAGAAGACGGAGGCCTCTATGTCCTTCCCGTAGGCCTCGAAGCATATCTGGAGGGCCGCCCAGCGGGCCGCGAACTCGCCTGCTACCCAGGCCAGCTTGCCGTCATCGCGTTTTATGTTGGCCTCGCCCTCGTGGCCACAGCCCTCAAGCCAGCGGCCCTTGACCTCCATCCCCTCGCACCTGTAGGCCACCCTGCCCGTCTTCGGGTCGAAGGTGTAAGCGCGCGTAGTATAGATGCGCCCACAACCCTCGCATACAGCGAAGTAGGGCAGAGTCTCCAAGTATTTCTCGGAACCCGTGGTCTCGGCCACTATCCGGCCCACCTCGCCCGCGCGGGAGAGTATGATCTCTATCTGGCGCACCAGGAGGCCGCTCCTGTAGGCCCGGTAAGCCGGTATGAAGCGGTACTCGAGACCGCAGGCGTCCATGGCGTCTAGGAGCAAGTACTCCACGTGTTGGGCGAAGCTCTCATGGCAGCCCCAGGGGTCGGGTATGCAGCAGACGGGATGGCCGATCCACTTCTCTAACTCCTTGGGCATGCCGAGCGGCACGGAACGCAAGCCGTCCATGTCGTCTGCGTAAGCTATCATCTCCGCCTCCCGGCCAGATAGGTCCTCTAAGGCCAGCTTGACCACGTAAGCGCGGGCTGCGTCGCTGAAGCTCCCTAAGTGCGGGATGCCCGAGGCGCCTATGCCCATCTCGGTCCTCAGGACAGGCAGCTCCCGGCCTAACCTGGCCTCGCGGTCTAAGACCTCCTTGGCCACCTTGTCCAACCAGGTGCCACGGCCTATTATCTCGCGTTCCCTCCCAACGGCCATGCCTCGCCTTGGGCGTGAGGGCGGCATTTAATTAGCGTTTGGGCCAGCCGCGCCCGGGCCTGGGCGAGATGAAAGGCTTATTAACATACATGATCCTCCTGCGCCCGAGATGGCAAGTCCAGATCTGGGGCCCCTGGAGGATCTGGCTAATCAGCTTGGGGCTAGGCTTGCCAGGGGCCTCTGCCTTGCCATTAAGCGGCTCTCGGAACTATTTGGCCTTGAGCCTGAACCTAGGCTGAGAGAGGAACTCGAGAAGGTAGCTGCCCACGCGCTTCACATAACCATCCACGAGCTATCCCACCCCCTCGCCCATGAGGCTATTCCCTGGCTCAGGGGGCTGCCGGAGCCAGACCGGACCTTCGTGGAGGAACTCCTAGCTAGGATGGTAGAGAGGGCTGTATCGCTCAAGCTGAAGGGGCTCCTAGGCGAGGAGGCCGTGCTGATAGAGGGCTTTGAGGATTGGCTTCTCGAGCTGAGCTGTTACGGGCCCCTAAGGGACCTCGAGATAAGCATCGAGGATCTAGAGGACCTGTTCAGGACCTTCCAAGAGCACATCAAGAGGCCGAGAGGAGCCCGTGATTTCGCCGAGCACCTCCTGAGGTTAAGGGAGCAGTTCCTGCCCGGGCGGAGGTGAGAGGGCTTATGGCCGTCCACGAGCCGGAGAGAGCCTGTATGGTAGGGCGCTTCCAACCGGTCCACAAGGGCCACCTGAAGGCCATGTTGGACATCCTGGCCGAGTTCGAGGAGCTCGTGATAGTGCTCGGCAGCGCCCAACTCAGCCACGAGCTCGATAATCCCTTCACCGCTGGCGAGCGCATGGTCATGCTCAGGCTGGCGCTCACCGAGGCGGGCGTGGGGCCGGAGCGTTACTGGATCGTGCCCGTACCGGACGCGCCCATGCACGTCGCCTGGGTCCCCATCGTCCTGGCCTACTGCCCCAAGTTCAGCGTGGTCTACTCAAACGAGCCCCTGACCAGGCGCCTCTTCGAGGAAGCCGGTTTCGAGGTGAGGCCCATACCTTTCTACAAGCGCGAGGTGCTGTCGGCCACAGAGGTGAGGCGCCGCATGTTGGCTGGCGAGGACTGGCGTGAACTCGTGCCGAAGGCCGTGGCGGACTACATAGAGGCCATAGGTGGCGTTGAGAGGCTCAGGCGCCTCGCTAAGATAGATAAGCCCGGCGGTCCGGCCAGGCCTTAAGGCCTCACGCGGGCCCGGGGACGCGGGTGGCAGAGCTGAAGGTGGCCGTCTACTACGGGCCAGGGGACATAAGGCTGGAGGAGCGCCCCACGCCCGAGGTAGGGCCTAAGGACATCTTGGTGGAGATGAGGGCATGCGGCATCTGTGGTTCCGATCTCATGGATTGGTACCTGGCCCCCAGGGCGCCTCTCGTATTAGGCCATGAGCCCACGGGCGTGGTCATGCGCGTGGGCCGCGAGGTAGAAGGCTTCTCCGAGGGTGATCGCGTCTTCGCGCATCACCATGTGAGTTGTATGACGTGCCGCTTCTGCAGGCGCGGCCAGTTCACCCTCTGCCCCATGTTCAGGCAGACGCACCTGGACCCGGGCGGTTTCGCGGAGTTCTTCAGGGTGCCGGAGCCCAACTTGCGCCTGGACACTTTTAAGCTTCCCAAGAGCCTCTCGTTCGTGGAGGGCACCCTCATAGAGCCCCTGGCTTGCTGCCTCAGGGCCATGAGGAAAGCGCGCGTGGGCTTGGAGGACCGCGTGGCCGTAGTGGGCGCTGGCCCATCGGGCCTTATGATAACTGCCCTCTGTAAGCTAGCTGGTGCTACCTTAGTGGCCGTTTCCGACCTGGTGCCTTACAGGCTGAAGGCAGCCCGCGATTTCGGCGCGGATTTGACGGTGGACGCGCGGGAGGAGAACCTGGCTACGGCCGTTAGGGCTGAGACGGATGGCTTGGGCGCCGACGTGGTGTTCGT
>Ga0190367_1001340_pt1 | contig 14481 bp, 22 predicted proteins | sample 4872181011_MG_FD_171838 | JGI IMG/M metagenome (GOLD analysis project Ga0190367, IMG submission 171838) | Hydrothermal vent microbial mat bacterial communities from Southern Trench, Guaymas Basin, Mexico - 4872-18-10-11_MG | ecosystem: Environmental > Aquatic > Marine > Hydrothermal vents >...
GTTTCTGTATCGACGGTAAAGAGAAGATTGAAAGAATATATGGAAAAACGTGGCGCCGGGGGCGGGATTTGAACCCGCGCGGGGATACCCCCACCGGCTTAGCAGGCCGGGAGCATGGAACTTTGATGGAAGAGGTTATGGAACTGGAGTTATTGCTGGTTCCATGGGTTATGGAACCATAGGCATAGAACCATTAGGTACCAGGGGTGTTAATCCCTTCGCAAGGGTTGATTTGATTTCGGAGATCGATGCTTTTCTTGCATTCGCCCAGAACAAGTATACTGCTAAGAAAAGCTACGAGGAAGTAAGGCTTTACAGTAGGTATTTGAAGTACCTTGTAAGCTTCGACATATTCGCAAAAATAATTATGAACCAAACTCCAGGAGCTAGAAGACACATACTAAAAGTATGCAGCATTTTTGCGAAATACCTGGACGGAAAATACGTTACAGAGGAATTCACGAAAGCATTTCAAATAATGAGGAAGAGACTAGGACTAAAATGGACAACACCTAAACGCGTAAAAACAATAATCGAGAGGCTTGAAAAACCAGAAGAAATAGCTTCAAAAATAATAGCAAACATTGAAAACCCGAAACACCAACTATTTACAATATTCATGTTAGCAGCGGGGTTAAGAAGCAAAGAAGCAGAAGAAGCATGGGAAGGTTTCCTAAAATACTATAGGCAAATAAACGGAATACACATGGTAGAAATAATGAAAATAAGGAAAACAAAAAGAGCATACTTCGCCTTCATAACGCCAAACCTAGCATTTATAATGCTAAATCTTGAAGCGCTAAGAGACAATAGAAGATTTCAGAGAGTTAGGAAAATAGACTTAACCGAAGTATGGGACTCATGGAAGAAAGCATGTCAGAAAGCAGGATACGACCATAGAGCATACCCTCTATACTATTTAAGAAAAGTAAACGCTACACTGCTAAGGAGGGTATTAGATCAGGAAATGGTTAATCTGCTTCAAGGAAGAGTACCTGAAACAGTTCTTGACCAATACTATAATGTCGAAAGTTTACAGTACCTGTACGAGAAGTACATGGAAACCGTAGGTAGGCTTGTAGATAGGTTACTGCTAAAGTTGGAGGCCAAGATAACTGTAAAGTCTAGCAGCGTGAATCAGGAATTCTAATCCTTTTTCAGTTATTTTTATTAGTTTTTTCCTACCGCTCACTCTAACATCTATAAGCCCCTTATCTTTAAGTATGTAAACATATTTGTTAACAGAATTTGGTCCTACATGTGCTCCACGGCTTAGCTCTCTTACCGTAACCTCTCTCCCCGCAGTACTAAGATACTTTAGTATCTTAATGATAACAGATATGTCGATAAGTTCTTCGTTAACCAAAACAGGCCACCTAGTTTTTAACGTTATTACTGTACTGCCATGCAAACTTAAGTAACCCTCCTAAATATTTTTAGTTGTCGTAACTTCACTCTCAAATAATTAGACATACCTTTTAAAGGGGGATTTCAAGTAATACGGTTGCAGCCAGTGTTTATTTGTATAGATTATAATTTTTCCCAAGAAGCATACATGGAGCAGGAAAACCGCAAGAAAAGTCTCATGCTCGGTTTTTGCTGCAACCCTTAGCAGATATATAGTATTTTTTCCCATCCATAAAATTTAAACAAACATTTAAAAAGTCTGTATCCCTATGCTGCAGCTTCAGTATTAATGAACAACTACGCTTATATTTACATTCAACCTATTTTCTTCAATTTAGTGAAGAGAGGCCGGGAAGGGATGAAGACACCTGCGCGGCCTGACTGCTGATGAGGCAGGCTGGGGGCTGATCCCTCCCGGCCTCCCCGTTCTCACGTTGTTAAGTGTCTTATAAAAGTTTTCAATTTAAGCGTTGAGGGTTATTGTTTTTCTTCATAAATATCTATCATGCTATTAATTCCATCTGGGTTCTCTAACATTTCCTTTATTAGTTCTATAAACTTCTTTAGAGCTTCTTCTTCACTTTCAGCTTCTATAAATGTTCCCCAATCTATTATGCAATGGAATTTCTTCTTTTCCATCTGAATCACTTTGTTTGCTCGTATAGCCATTTTATGAACTCATAGATGTTCACGTTCAGTATTTTGTATTCTTTGTGGTTGAAGACCGCGTATACTTTCGTCCAGTATGTTCCTGAGTTTTCCCATTCTTTAACATAGCTTGTTATTGCTTCGTAGATGTCTTTTGGTTCAACTATTCTGTAGATCCATAGGTCTAGGCCTGTTATGCTTTCTCCTGCGGGGTCCAGGATTATTATTTTTCCGCCTTGAACAGGTATTATTGTGAATGCATGTCCTGCAGGTTTACCTAACATATCATGCCCTAATATGAGAACCACCCATATGCTATAGGTTTTATTGTAGCTTCTAAGCCAGTAGTTTAGAACCATTGCAGCTACAAGTATTGCCTGATCCTCGCAATCACCCCATCTGTCCTTAGCTGTTTCTGAAGCGTACTTCCAATAGTCTCTTCGCCAGGAAACACTTTCCCAAGTGTTATTAGGTAAAATAGGGATCCCAGTGTCGTAGTTGTATTTAACGTTCTTTCTAACCCAACTATAGATTTTACTGTAAGGATTAATACCCCACCACCACTTGCCCAAAGCCTCATCAACTGCTTGGGTAACCTCAGGTGATGTATAGTCTATTTTCTTAGACCAAGTATATGATAAATCACCTGCTCTGTCCAGAATTTCTTCTCTTAGAAAACTATAGCCCTTAACAAACTTCGAATATTTCTCGTTAAGCTTAAAATACTTAGAGCTCAATGTTTCAAACATTGCTTTAAGACTACTATGGTTGGTTTGAAGTTCATTATACTTAGCAGCTAAGCTATCATATTTTCTGGAAAGCTCATCATAGTTTGCCTTTAGATTACTAAGCTCATTGTTTAAAACTTCAATCTCACTTTTTAACCTTAAATTTTCCATAAACAAGTAAGCTGTAGAACCCAAGAAAACAATAAATAAAATAGTTAGAGCAGCTAAACCTGCTTTCCCCATAAATACCACATAATTACTTTTTCCTAGTAGGAATTTTAACTATTTTCACAATAGGTCCTAGCGAAATCCATGAACTGTTTACCCTGACTAATAAGTATTTTTTCTTATACACCTTGAACGGTATATTAAAGTTTACCAGTAATTTCTGCACTGCCTTAGTCAGGAACTTAACTTTCTTTTCTAGTTCCCTTATCTTTTCCTTTTCCGTTTTTACCTCATCTTCAATTTCAAGGCGAGAGTAATCGTAGAAGTCTTTGGGCGGTGTTTTTACTGCTTTAAACGTCATTATTTCGGTTGCACCTGACATCCAGTAAATTAATGCTTTAGATAGGGCAGCTTTCACTTGGTCTATATCATTAGAGAATCTCATTTTAGTTAGTTCCCTAGCAATAACCGCATCTAGCCATCTTAAAGTTACATCTTCTCTTTCATACTGTTGAAACCGTGGAAGCAAAGACTTAATAGCTATTAAATGGGCGTTTCTCATGAACTTACTTACTAACATATAACTATGATATAAATATAATAGAACAATTTTAGCAGTGTACTGCTTAACACCTGCGCTTTTAAGTTCATGGGCAATACGCCAATAATACTTGAGCTCAAGCTGCACTTTCTCTAAGACCTTCCTATCTATAGCCTGAAAGGCAGTTGCATCATCTAATATGATTAAAACATGTTTAGTATCTTTAAGGACCTTGTCAAATTTAGCAGCAGGAATTACTTGGTGAAGCCAGTATCCGTATAATGTAACTAAGTCATCATATTTTCTCTTAAGATCGTTAGCTATTGTGATAGCTAGGGTTGTCTTACCGGTTCTTTGCATACCTAAGATGCCCATATTTCGAAATTCTATATCTATCTCGGGACTGTCCCATTCAGGCATTAAAAAATTAATAACTTTATAGTATGCTTCGTTTCCAGGCATTGCGCTACTCTCTTAGTGCTTTTCTTATTTTAGCCATGAAGTCAACTATTTTTGCCCTTAGCGGATACTTGTTCATGATGTAGTCTGCTAAGTAGTCTAAGTCTGCTAGGTCGTATTCTTCGCTTTCGCTTTCAATATAGTCGATTAAAGCTAGTATGTATTGATCGTTTATTGCTGCTACTGTTCTAGGACCGCGCTCTATGAATGCATGTATTTTTCTTCCCTTAACTTCCCCAATAGCTTCTTCTTCAAAGTTAACAGTGTCTTCTATCATGCTTTGAATAATAGCCTGAAGCCTGGTAATGTATGCTTCACTCATCGCTTACGCCTCTTTCTTTTTCTGTCATGTTTCCTGGAAGGCTTTCTTAAGTCGAGCTTAGCACATCTGGAAACTCTTTGAATATCCTTAAACCTGCCCTTCTTGTCCCTTACCGCATATACTGGTGTTTTACCTTTAATATAGAATTTATCACGCTTCCTTACCATAGCTATGACCCCCTCTTATAGCTTGTCCCAGTATTTCTGAACTATTTGCTGCGCTTTCTTCCGCTTCTCACCTTTGAAGTCAGAGTCTCTTACAAGCACCGTGTTATGTAGTCTAGCGAATCTGCCATGTGCTTCTTTCTTAGTTAGCCTGCCTGCCTTATAGTCTTCATATATTTTCTTCGCTATTCCTTCAACTTCGCTTAAACTTGATAAGCCAGGTTCCCCTCTATCAGGAACCCTATGCCCAAGATAATATGTTCTTCTACCTGTTTTGGGGTTCTTCTTCTTTATCTTGGCAATGTTCTTTTTACGTGGCTTTTTCTTCTTCTTAGACTTCTTTTTAGGCTTAGATTTTTTCCTACGACGTTTAGGCATAAGGTTTCACCTTGGAACTTTTTAGTGAAATGATAACCGCAAGTAGGGAAAGAACCCCAGCCACTATGACGAGGAACTTGATCGTGTTAGGCATAGGTATGCCGTAGGCGTAGGACTGGTACCAGTCTACGATCATTTGGATTACTGTTGCTGCACCTACGAGCATGATGCCTATTAGGGCTAATGTTGCTTTACCTGCAGCTCTACGTTTCCCCTTCATGTACATTGGTACGAGGACAGCGGTGGTTACTGCTGCAGCACCTGCACCTAGAATTAAAGCTGTTAAGTACGGCTGCATTGACTCTGAAACCCTTATGCTGCTGCTTAAACCTACCTTGTAGCTTACACCGCATTTTGAAAGAGCATCTTTTATTGCTGAAACAGATGTCCCATAGTACATGTTTGCCACGGACCCTGTAATTGCGAAGCTAACTAAACCTACAACGTTTCCCGCATAGTCAACTATTGGTCCGCCTGAGTTGCCTTGGTCTGTTGTGGCCTGGAATTCGAAAAGATGTTTTTCAGGATAGGTCCATGCAATAATTCCTTCGCTTATCCTCGGGTTTGAGCTCATTACACCGATGTCGCCTATGATCTTATATAGTTCGTAAGGATAGCCTATTACAAATATTTGTATTCCCTTATCAGGGTCTTTCATTGCTAAAGGGAAAATGTACTGGTTTGAAGGCTTCTTTTCAGCTTTAATTATTGCTATGTCTGTTAAGCTGTTAGCGTATATAACGTAGCCTATGGACTGGTAGTCGCCATGTATTAAAGTAACTTTACCGTTAGCCTGATAGTTTACCACATGGCCTGCAGTTACAACGTAGTTTTCACTAACCCACCATCCAGTCCCATACTGTGATCCGTAAAGAACCACTACTACGCCTTTATCCCATTTGCTACTGTAAAGTTCCTGGCCTGCAACAAGGACCGCTGAAAGAAAAATAACGAAAGCCAGTATTGTTGCTTCAAATATTAGAAATGCTTTAAGCTTCCTCACCTTTCTTCACCGGCCATAGTCTGTGGCCTTTAGAGCAAACTATTGTTCCATCGGCCAACAGTATAACTTCTTCTTTAGGATGCTGCGGGCATGCTAGCTTAACTACGCCTTTGGAAAGTGCTGCATGTAGTTCTAGAAGCATTTTACTTGTTTTAGTGTATTTTTGAAGTTCTTCTTTATGCATTTTCTTAAGTTCATCTATTCTTTCCCTAAGCTCTTTATTATGTTCCTTAAGTTCCCCGATTCTTCTTTCATATTCGCTTCTTACCTTTTCAACTTCCCTGCTTGGATTCCTTATCAGCCTTACTGTTCCAACAACTGCTAAGGCTATTCCACAGTACATTAGCAGTATTAAACCTATGTTCTGGATTAAAACAAGTTCGTTCACTTTCTTTCACCCCCTATAACATGTATTTTTCTCACAGGTTCGGGAAGGTAGGTTTCAATGTAAGGCCAGGTAACCGTAATGATCAAAGTAAACATGAAGCTTAGGAAAACAAACTGAGTAGCTGTAATCGTGTATGTTGCAGCTACATTTCTTATCTTATTATATATTATAAGTTTGAACAGAGGCTTGTCAATACCGTAAGCCCATAATACGCCTGCCCAAACTTTCCCAATGATAAGCATAACTATGAAAGCTAGCCTGAGTGATCCAAACCATTTCCAGGCGGTTAAAAGAACTATAACCATGCTTAACACCATTAACCCAACAACCGTTTCATGTATCATCATTTACCACCTGGACCTGGTGGTGGCGGTGGTTTTGCAGGACTATATGGTGGCGATGTTGTTGCGTTCTGGCTTTGGCTTGGCGGAATTAGCCTGGGCGGCGATGTTGTTGTCTGGTTTGCTGCAGGTGCTATACCTATAGAGAAAGCATTTCCCACAGCGTAGCCTGCGGTAAAACATATGATCCCAACAACGAGAAGAATAGGTATTATTCTTTTCGTTATAGGCTGAATACCGAGACGTATCATTGCATGCGCTTCACCTGTTTTCGCAAGATCAAATTTTTCTCTAAGAACCCTAGCTAACGCTTGACGCCACGTTTTGCTCATTGCTAGTTTCGCCAAGATAATTGCAGCTAGGGTCCGTGATCCTTTCTTTTTCTCAAGAACCTGCATTATTTTGGTAACTGTTTTAGCTACGTCTTCCGAGATCACTATTTTTATTTCTCTACCCAGGTTCCGTAGGTAGTCTAGTAGGCCTACAGAGCTAATGCCTGGTATTGGAACTATTGCTACATGTGGTGGGTTAATTCCTTTCGCATGATACCATGCGTAAGCTATGGTTGCATCGTTCATTCTCACAATGTTTGAAAGATACCATGTTAGAACAGAGAAAAACAGTGTGGTTGCTAGTAAAACTTCCCAGGGATCTATTTCTTTTTGAACAGCTATTCTAAATATTTTACCCATGAAAGATACTTCTTGGATTTCGATTGGCGGGATCCAGGCTACTACAAGAGCATAATATATCATGTAAACTAAGAATGAGGTTGCGACAATCCATCGCCAAGAGATTGCGAATGGCGAATAGTATCCTGAAGGTGCTTTAGCATCGAACATGCTTACCGTTATGCTTGCTTCAGAAGGCGGAATCTCTGTTACATACTGCTGCCCATCTATTGTTTTAATTAAGGTCCTATTCTCGCTCTTTATTTCTTCAAAATCATAATCATAGTAAATGTTTACTTCACCGTCAAGCTCTTGTATTATGAGCATTCGGTAGGGTGGGAAAGGCCAGATGAAAAAGCTTATCCTGTCTTTCCAGCTTCTCAAATGTGCTTCAATGTTCTTCGTAAGCATAAGAAACATGGCTATACCGACTGGGAACGATAAAAAAATTGGAATTAAAATTTCAGCCCTCATTTTCAACGCCTCTTAGACATTATGAGCATTAGGAACGCTGCAATCACTATTATGCCTAAGCCTAAAGCAATCCACTGCATTAGCTCATTTGACGTAGATGGTTGCGGTGCTTCTATCTGCTCTACAGATAGCTGCACTGTTTTACTTGTGTAATGTATTGTTCCCTGCCATATTCCCGAAGCTTCTATGGTTGCTTCAGGTAAGGGTCTGTTAGGCTTAAATGAAACCTTGCCGTCCTGCCCTGTTAATGCGCTGTAGAAAACTACGCCGCTTGGATCAGCTACTCTCACTAGAATTCCAGGTATAAGTACGCCTTTATCGTCCATTACTGTTATTTCTATTGTTCCATCGTTTCTTTCCACTACTTGGATGTCTAATGAGTTCTCTTTATAGTCGCTTGCAGATATTACTATGTCAGCATTCTCTAGAGTGTGCTGAAGAACAAGGTCCACGTAGTCGCCGCTTATTTCGCCTTCAGCATATATTGTTCCATCGCTTCCAACAATCTTCACAATACTGCCGTAAGGACCGTAAACCCTTATCTTCATGCTAGGAACATAGGCTTCAATAGAAGCCCCTGCAATAACATCAGCGTTTAAGTCAATAGCATAGTCTTCAACCTGCCCATCTTCATTAACAGCATTTCCCGTAATGGTGAATTCCTTTATTAGATTACCATTAGAATCCTTAATTCTAATAATGCTTCCTGCAGGGAACCACATTAGGTGTAGTTTGTTGTCTGTTTTCAGTTGCTTTATTAGCCATAGGAATGTTTGTTCTGCTGGTATTCTTACTACGCCGCCGTTGGGTGTTCCTATAGCACCTGATACTATGTCGATGTAGTGTGTTCCATTGGTGAAGGTTGCTGATATGAATAATGCTGGTTTTATAGAAACAACGTGATTATCTATTATGTCGTACATACTTGTTATTGGTTGTGTGTATAGTATCCAGTATGACAGATATCCACGTATTGCATTATAGTTATGGGGAATATTTAATCCAGAAGGTTCCTGTAGTACTTCATCATAGTATGATACACTATAGCTTGAGGTAACAGTACCGCTTTCACCATCTTTAACAACATAAGTTGATGTCCAATACTCGTCAGACTTGTATACTGAATAAGCGCTCTCAACCCATGTGTTCCTTTCCAAATTATTTACTATAGAGAAATCTCTTTTCTCATCAGTACTAGAATTATGTACCTCACTAATCAATGCCAGATAACCATTTGGATTCGCCTGATAATGCTTAACACCCCTGAAATGTATTAGACGTGGATACACACTAATATCAGCATAAACTATCTTAGCACGTGCAATACTCGTAAAACCACTTGACGTACTTGTGGATGGCGAACCAAAATCAACATAATCATCAACACCATCAAAATACCAGTCCCAGAGGATAGGTGCAACAACATCATTCACCTGCAAGTCAACATTGTTTAACACAAGCTTCTCATAGAGTGCTGCATCTTTCTCTCTTATCTGCCATCCTTGCTTGTCTGCTACTACCTGGTATACTTGGCCTGGTGTCAGTTTTCCAAATGTGCACTTGGTTAGGACTGGGTAGGGTCCTATTTCTTCTGATAGCTGCCATGGTGGTAATGGTATGCCGCCTGCATGAGGTCTGTTCTTTTCATATATAATGTATGTTCCTAGGGCTGCCATTCCAAGTAGTAGTAGGGCTATTATTATTGCTGAGCTTATTTTGCCTAGGGTTAGTTTGGGTTTTTTACCTTTCATAAACATGAGTAAAGCTAAAATGGCTATGGCTAGTCCGCCTAGTCCTAAAGCTAGTTGTTGCTGTAGCTCATATGTTGAAGGCTTGCTGTATCCTTCACCCGTGGTCGGCGTTGTTGTCGGTGAAGGTAGGGGTTCAGGCTGGTTTACTTTAGCACCTTCAGCAACTATTTCATATTTTGAAACAGTGGCTACGAAGCTATATAGGAATTCGCCGTTAACACTTATTTTAACTTGGCCATCGTAACCATAAAGAATTTCTACGTCATGTTCTTTGCTTTCAAGCCCCGTTATTTTCGCTTTTTCCTCTCGCTTACCACCTTGAACCCATATTACCTTTATTCCTTTCTCAACAGCGAAGCCTTCAACGATACCGCCTTTGCTAGCATATCCTCTTATTATGACCTGGTATCCGCTTGCGCTTACGCCTACAGCGTCGCCTATGGCTTTGCCTGGCCAGAAAGGTTCTACGGGAACATTTACTTTAGCTGATACTTTGTAGCCTTGGGGCAAATAGTATCCTGTGCTGGTTACATCTGCTGCTACAATGTTTGAAGCTGCTAGTATGGCTAAAAAAATGATTATTGGAATTAATGTTTTAACCCTCATAGTTGATCACTTCACTTCTTTGGTGGGTTAAACGGGTTCGGTATGGTTTTGCCGCTTGTCAGGAACATGAAGAACAGTATTATCGCTATTGCCCCTAGTCCAAATGCTAATGCTACTAAGTATTCTGGATGAAACCATGCTAGAACAGCTGCAGCTATACCGCCTAGAATCAGGAACGCTAGCAGCGCAGCTATTACAGGTGCTATTCCGTGTCTTCCACGCTTACCCCCTAGAAGGCTGAAAACCACTATGAGGAATATTATTGCACCTGCACCTATTAGAGCGTACTTTACTGCGTCGTTTGTTTTTATTTTTTCTATTATTTCAGTAGTGGTGCTTGGCGAAGTCGTTGTCGGTGAAGTTGTTTCCTCTGAAGCATCGATAACTAGCTTAGCTGATATTGTCCATTCATATGGCTTATATACGCTTATTCCAACATAGAATGTTCCCGAAGGCTTAGATGAGATTTCGCTTAGAACATCGTATTCTCTGGTTAGGCCTCTGACTACGAGACCGAACTCTAGGTTGTCTGGCGGGTTCTTCCAGAATGTTGATTCGGGAACAACGTTTGCTGTTACTATGAAATATCTTAAGTACGGGTCGCTGGTTGTAGATATTTTAACTATTAGCTTTGCGCTTTTAATGTTGCTGTATTTTGAAACATCATATGGGAACTCAGCTATTCTATCGCCGCCATATACTGTCTTTGATCCTAAATCTATCTCGTAGGTTCCTGAAAGCAGTCTACCGTAAAGAACTACTTTGTCGAAAATGCCTTGCCCGTCTGCAGGTGCACCTAGAGCTAAAACCGCCTGATCCAGTCCAGCCTCATATACGCCTGTCCCATCACCTAAATCTACTCTGAACTTGCCGTTTTCAACTGTTATAATTACTTTGGTTGCTGTCGTTGTTATAGAAGCTACTGCTGTTTTATCTGACCCGTTAACACTATATACTGTTATGCCGTTTGAGTTCTTAACTATTTCAAAACCCGTTAAAGTTACGCCTGTTCCATTGTAGTTTTCAAAAACGCCTATAATGCCTTGGTCCAATGTTATTTCAGCGTAGCCGTTAAATGTCCTCGGATAAACCAGGAAACCTTCCTTAGCCCCTACTGTTCCTGAAGTGCTTGTAATGTTTAGTTTGCCATCAGAGACGCTATATTCTAGTGTTCCATACTCAGTAGTGTTCCATGAGTTCCATGCTTCACCTGTTAAAGTTGTGTTTTCAAAGCTATCGACTTCGTCAGCGCTTAAGAAGTCGAAGCTGCTTAGCACCTGGTACTGTACGTTAACTGCTTTAGCTAAAGGCATTGCAGCCGCTAACAGCGCTAAAACCACTAATAACACTACACCATATGCGAGCTTAGACTTCACCTATATTTTCACCTCAAAGTTGAAAATATGGGAAACATAGGTAATGAAGAACTAAACCATAGTTAGAAAACATTTAAAGAAAAACACAAATAAAGTTAAAAGGTGGCCATAGTGGAACCCATAGACTTAGATAAAATCCTAAAGAAGCTTAAAGAACTGGAAAAAGCACCAATAGACGTTGTTGTTCCAGCTAACTATGATATTTATCTACGAACCGCTGTGATATGTCTAACCTACGCCACAATAGAATTGTCTAGAAGGCAGGAAAATTTGCAGAAAAGAATGCTATATTTAACCTGGGTCCTAGTAGTCTTAACTATAATAGTAGTTATCTTAACCGCAGTAGAAGCAGCAAGAATAATCAAGATATAGGATATAGGATGAAGTTTCTCAGAACTCTTAGCTTATATTGGCTTACGAAGCCGCCTAGGACCCTGGGGTCCTTGACCTCTATAACTAATGCTACGTAGTTTATTTTACCATGCTTCTTAAGCTTCCTAAGAAGCTTAACAACATTATTATTGTTATTGTACGCTAAAACAACAACATACTTAGTCATTTAAACACCTCTTTCATGCAGTCTTCAAACGTTCTCTGCATAGCATATTTTTCTTCCTCACCTTCAGCTTCCCTGTAGCCTTTACGCTCAAGCTTCCTAACTTCATCAGCTATTTCTAAGAGATCCCCTGTATCTATAGGTGTGACAATCAGAATGTTTACCCTAGAGTCGTAAAGGGCTACAACTACTTTGTAAAGTTTATCAAGCTCGTTAACCTGTAGGACAAGCCAGTACACTACCACGTTCTTACTATCCCCCATATTTAACCACCTTTTCAATTTCCTTAACAACGTATTGGATATGTCCTTTACGTAGCCATGTAAGCCAAAGCGGTAGCTGCTGCTTCAATTCATAATACTTCTTCTTAACCTTAAGAAGCATTGTGTTCTCTTCTTCTAGTTTCGATATTTTTCCTTTATAGTATCTTAGAATATCTTTTAGTTCCTTGTTTTCAGATTCAAGTATTTTGATTTTCTCATTTAGAATTTCAGGGTCCATGGACCCTGCTTTAGCTTCAGCTTTGACAATGTTTACAACTATGTTTATGTTCTTAGATTCAGAGGTCTTGCCGAAATAGTATTGTTCAAGAACCTGGATCCAAAGGTCTTTAAACTCTCTCTTTTCACTTCGCCTAAGAAGATCGTAAAGAATCTTATATTTTTTAGGAACTCGGAAAGCAATAACAGCTGTTTCTGTATCATCAGAAATTATTGTTTGTAAACGTTTGTAAACACTGCTCTCTCTACTAAATATATCTGTATACTGTTTTTCTTTCCGGGTTCTAGTGGAAATATGGGTCATGTTTTATCACCATATTAGCACAATATGGGTTATGTTAGGCTAAGTTGGAACGTTGTTCCAGGCTGCTGCTACTAGAACGCCATTCTAGGCTAGGTCCCGGTGCTACCTGTTTTCCGTTGGCGAAGATTTTTCTTGTTTTAAATTCGCCCCAGGGTCCTTTTTCCTTCACTATTTTAACTTCAACATTGATTTCTTCAATAAATTCCTTAGAAACCGCTAGGGATCCTTTTTCAACATATATTATTATTGTTCTTCCCTGGGACCATCCTCTCAGACTAATGTCCAGTTTTTCGAAAACGTTTCCAGGAAATATGTAGAAGGACCTTCCCTTAGCAAACTCTATTTTCAACATCTTAAAGCTAACATTTTCCCTAAGACAATAGTAGAGCATTCTGAAAAGCGCAGCCCCACCCCTGTAAGGCTTAATAATAACAGCATCTTCAAGATCCAAAACATTATCACCATATTCAGCCTGCAGGTCCACAGAACGACGTTTCACAGAGATCCCTGCAGAACGACGCTCTGGTTTAGGCCTAAATTCAGAACGACGTTCTACCGGCAGCTCGGAACGCTTTTCTAGAGCTGCAGGACCGGTAGAACGACGTTCCGTATTCTTCCTTATATAATCAAATATAGATGACATCTTAACCCCCTTTAGCAGTCCTTTGATTCTATTCTTAGGGTCCATGTTTCGTTGATTGAGATTTCAGCGTAGGTTTTGAAGTCTGTGCAAACCCATAGTTCCCCTAGTTTCCCGCATACTTCCCCGTCCTCGTTAATAATGACCCTGTCTTCCATACATTTCCTCAGCAAGTCCATAAGCTCTTCAAAACCAGAAACCACAACTTCCTGACCATGATAAACACTAACAGAAACCATCACACATCACCTTTTCTTTATTATTTTTGCTTCTTCCAGGATTGCGTAAAGTGTCTCTATTTCCCGTTTCAAAGCAGCTATTCTTGCTTCATGAACAAAAACCATGCATATAAGGAAAAATAAAGCCAAACATACAACAACATCCATATCAACCATTACTTAATCACCTTGAGGTGTTAGGTAGGTTTCTTTTTTCGAGCATACCTAACACCTTTCTTTGCTGAAGCCTCCGCAGCCTCCTTGAGCCTTGGCAGCAGGTTTAACGCTGCCTCCACGTATCTTAACTCGACATCGATTCTCCTTAGGAGCGTCTGGAGTGTCTCTATTTTCCTCAGGTATCCGCTTATGAACTTGCATAAAGGATAGTCGGCGGGCATGGATCCAAGATAAATGCTGCTTGGCTTTCTACCGTCGTTGGCTTTCAAATAGTAGTAATAGTATCTCTTCTTCAGCTTGTTGAGAACCCATGTTTTCTCCAAACTGTAGCCCCTATATTTTTCAGCGTAAGGCCTAACCCTAGCAGCAACATCTGCAAGCAGTTTTCCAAGCTCATCTAAAGCCTCTTTAGCTTCAAGAAAACGCTGCAGCAAAGGATCCTGAACCACAAACTTAATCTTAGACTCCTGCACCTGAACCATTGTCTACACCTTTATTTCCCATGCTTTGCTTATCTTGTAGCCTACAGCCTTCCTCTTGGCTACCAGGAGTTCCCCAGCGTTAACAGCCTCCTTAAACCTCCAGTATGGACCATAGGTTTTTCTTTCCCCGTCTTTGCCTATGACTTCTAAAATGTAGAATGTTTCAACCACCATCACTT
>Ga0190367_1001341_pt1 | contig 14480 bp, 12 predicted proteins | sample 4872181011_MG_FD_171838 | JGI IMG/M metagenome (GOLD analysis project Ga0190367, IMG submission 171838) | Hydrothermal vent microbial mat bacterial communities from Southern Trench, Guaymas Basin, Mexico - 4872-18-10-11_MG | ecosystem: Environmental > Aquatic > Marine > Hydrothermal vents >...
CCTTTTATCCGTTTAACGTGATGGTAGATGGAAGAAGTTCTCTCGACATAATAATGCCGATAGAGTGCAAATACACACTGGTAAAGCCTGAGTATGTTACAAACTTCGATGATAGAGTTAAGGCAGCATTTGGAAATTCAAGAAATGTTTTGCCTATAATGATTGGTTTGAGCTGGAACAACGAAGCTCTGCATATGGCAAAAAGACTTGGAATCATAACCCTGTATTTCTCAGCAATTGACAAGCTGATAAGCGAGATGACTGGAAAGAAATACAGGCATGAGTACGAATGGAGAAGAGTTGAGGAGATGCTTAATAGGGGAGAGATTACGCTGAAGGAGTTAAGAGAGAAATTGAAGAAAGGAGAGTGGAGGTTTGAGTTTGAAGAAATGCTAGAAACGCTTCGTGAATAATGTATCTTATTTGTTGGCGACATCTTCTAGGAGCTTGAAAATTCTTTCTTCGAGTTTTTCACTCGCTAGAATTTCTCTGATTTCGTCTCTTACAGAAGAACTGTAAGATATCGGCATCTTTTTGAAATTTAGAAGAATATAGTAGCTCACTCTCTTAACGTCTTCGTTATCACTGTAGACAAGATTTTTGACCAGAGTTCTCACACCTTCCGAGACACTGTTGGGAGATAAACTGCTAGCCACGAGGTTACCGTAAAGCACTATAAATTTCTCCTCATTAAATTCTTTACCAAAGTTCTCCCTAACACTCTGTATAAACTCTACAAATTTACTCCTTATCTCATTGAAAACTTCGGGATCCGTAAATATCCTGTAGTCAAACAAATCTCGGATAAATATTTTGTCAATTGTGTAATTTGAAATGTAATGCAGCTTGAGTAGACTAAGGAAGAAATCCTTGAGAACCCCTCTATCTACACCAGAAGTATCGAGATCTTCCAGATACTCATCCAATATTCTTTTGAATTCCATGAAGAAATCTTGGTCATACTCACACAGGAGTATTCTGAGCACAATTTCTGCTACTACTGTTGCTATTTCCAAATTTTGATTACTATCTTCTTCACTGTAGAACTGATTCCAGAGTGTTTTGAGGTGTTTGAGGATATCTTTTCTGTAATCCCTCTGGACTTTTATGTATTCTACAAAATCTACTGATTCTTTTTCATTCTGTGTATCCACATCACCTTCATCTATGTCTTCAATTCTCATCTCCATCTTTCTCTGCACAGCTTTTGTTTTCAAGAACCTCTTAACAGTTTTCTCTAACTTCCTCGCTATGCTTTCGATCGAGGTCTCTCTTGCTGACTTTTTGGACGGATCAAACGTTTTTTTCTGCGATGTCGTCACAGACTTGCTAACTTCTCTGACAGAAATATCACTGCTCACAGCTTCCATAGGTATGAGCCTATTAAGTAAGAGAAGGATTTCATCCAGATCGATAGACTGTCTTGATTCAATGGCCCGCAATACTTCACTTATCGTCAAACGCTTGCCTCCTCTTACAAGTCGTTTGAAAGTATCAGCATTGTAGATTCTGATTACCGCACTCTTACCATCCTCTGCCTTGATTACTACTTCTTTTGGATTGATGGTTTTTCCGAGAGTTATTGTAATCCGAGCTTCAGGTGTATCATACTCCTGTTCTTCCTCTTCATCATTTTCGTAGCGTACCTTGCAAGAGAACCTACAAGTTATGGGTTCTAAATGTATCAGCAATTTTCTGTTAATTTCGTCGTACTCGGCTGAATATACCTTCAGAAAACCTCTACCCTTTTCTTCGTGTTCAGCACTTTTACTCCAGAAATCATCCGAAAACTGCAGTTCTTTGAGCTGGATTTCATCAACAATATTTCCAAAGTCCTTGCTCAGAAGTACTGCCATTTCCAAGTTGCCGTTTTCTGATACAGAAAGCAAAGCTGACTCAGTGAAGTTCGGAGATCCAATTATCAGGAAGCTACCATCTACTCCATCGAGTTGAATTAGCTTTGCATGTATTCTTCTGTTTTTCTCACTGAAAATAGCCTCTCTAAACTCGAGCCTCAGTCCAAGTTCTCTTGCTGACCCTAAGTATCTTGATACAACTTCAGGTTTAAGGTTGTGGTTCTTTTTCTGGACACCAATTATAATTTCCTCAACACCCAGACGGTCTTGGAGCTGCGTGAGAAGGTTTTTAGCATTACTGGAAAAGTAGGGAGCTACTACAATCATGCGCGAGAATTTCTTTCCCTCTACAGCATCGCAGATCTGATCAAGTATGGGATCCACAAGGTTATGGAACATCCGAACTTCTGGGTGTTCTGAACTTTCGTCTTCTGATAGCTCTTCGTACACATTTTCTAGCAACCTGCAAACTTCACTGTCTATACATCTCTTGCTTTCAAAGAGTTTCAGAAACAGCTCTAGAAGGTCGTGGAGAAGAGAAGAACCCTTAGCAGGCTTGCATTCAATCTGAAGGATAACCTCCGCGTTTCTTGTAAATCCAGCCAGAGTAAGATTGGCACTACCTACAAATAGCTTGGCTCTGTCTTTCTCTCTCGAGTAGAAGACTCCTATCTTGGGGTGAAAGACACCACTTTCCTGATAGACAGGAACTAGACGGTATTCAGTACCTGTCTTAGGAGTAAACTTCGGATAAGTCTGCTGGTAGGTATATCCATCGACAAATACCACCACCTCAGCAGAACGATTGTTTCTAGCAAGCTCAGGAAACAAAAAGTAGTCGAAAAAGACAGGGTCAAAGGAATAGGTAGTGAGAAGTATTAGGTCGTTGTTTTTCTCCTTTAAAAATTCCTTTATCAGGTTTGTTCGATTTTTGACAGCCAATCTTCACCCCTCCTTGTGAGGTAAATTTTTTTATTACTCGTCTCCAGAAAATCCAGATCCTCCAATAGGTTCCTGATACTAGGCCATCTGTTATCGCGTGGTCTTGCTTCAAATAGTTTCAGTCTCACGTACTGGAGGACTCCATCCTCCTCTATGAATATCCAGTTTCGGGTGCTCTGGTAAGACCATCTCAGCATAGATACCATCAGGTGCGTGTTTATCACGCCATTAATGAGGTATCTTCCAAATGAGGCCAAATCCATATTTAACATTTCTGGCGAAAGCAGGTTTTTGATGTAGAGTCGAGATGAACTTTCCCTAATTATACTCGTTTCCAACTCTCTTAGCCTGCAGGAAAGCAGAGAGAACATGAGAAAAATCCATTTAAGAATTTTCTCATAGCTACTCTCTTCCAGCCTGTCATAAACGAACGCTTCGTTGAGCTTTGCAGTTAGATCTGTACGATCTTTTTTATTGATGCTCCATATAGCTTCAGAAACCTTATTGAGAGTTACAATATCTTTCTTTATATCTAGATCTCCTTTAAGTGCTTCTATATTGCCCTCGAGATCCATAATCTCAAAAAGCTCATCCCGCATTACGTTGTCCTGACTCTTAACTGCATATTGAATGGCTTCAAGCAGCTTTTCTAGAGCGTAGAGGTAATAGACATTCAGATGCAGAATTTCCCAGTAGTATCTGAAAGTCTCTAGTTTTCCGTACTTTATGAGCTCTGCGTTTTCCCGGTTCTGTAGGAAATACACAGCATCCCATACGTACCTCCTAAACTTGTCTTCAGGAGGTGTTGTTTCTCTTATGATTTTTAAGAAGAGGAGGAGTGTTCCTCTCCGCATTATATGGAAGTCATCCTCATCTTTTGGCGGATAGTTAAATGTCAGTTTTATATCACCTGTACTCATGAATTTTTCAAAACCCTCGTAATCTATGACCCAATCCTCATTCTCTTCTCTTAGAAATCCGAAAAATAGTTTTTCAAGGATATCTCGCTCTTTCTCATTTTCTTTGACCATACATGGACACAAAAACTGAATTTTATCTGTGTCCTCTCTGAAGACCTTATCACTTTCTAGAATATGTGAAGGTATTTCTTCCAACGTACTTGCAAGTTCTTTGCAAATAGTTGTTATGATAACCCTGTTATCCAGCGTTTTCCAGACACATTTCAGTCTTTCTAGCTGACGATTATAATAGTTGTAGCCATAGTTACGGATTTTCGGGGTGAGATCGAAGAAATCAGAATCCTGATTCCATTTATTGGACATCGTGTATCTGTCAAAAACGTTCTGTATCTCCCTAGCGTTCAGATTCCAGCCATGATGCGTCACTGCTGCAAGGATCAGAAGTTTTTCCAGCTTATCAAAGTTAATAGTCTTCTTATTTCTCTTGAATCGTTCATAAAAATAGTAGCTCAAAAGTGTGTAGTAGCGAGCTCTTCTTGTGACGGATGTTATTCCTCTTGTGAATTCATCTTGGATATAAAGGTGATCTGCCCAGATCCCAAGTGGATCAACAACTCTCGAAGTGGGGGTCACTTTCTCCGTCCATCCAACTGAAATAGCATTTAGACTCACAAATTAATTATTATTATTCACTTTTTAAACACTACCTTAACTAAACATTCAAAACCTTCCTCGGTACATTCAGCCTTATGAAGTACTTTCCTCCAAGTCCTCTCTTTTCCATACTTATCAGTCCGTATCCAGCAAGTCTCTCAAGATAATATCTCAACATTCTATCTTTTAACCCCTGAGGATACACTCTTCTATAAATCTCGTAAAATTCAGGATAGAAGATACCCTTTTCAGGGATAAGGGAAATTATCTTTTTCTCGTTTGAAGAAAGCTGCTCTATTATACTTTTTGCCTTTGCAAACTGCGATATAATTAAAGCCTTTTTAATATGCTCAACATTAACTCTGTATTTTCCGTCTTTCTTTGCAAGTTCTCCAGCTTTAAGCAAAGTTTCTCTTGCTATCCTCACATCTCCTCCCATTTTACAAGCAATTTCAGCAAGATAATCTATTGCCTCTTCATCGACTACTCCTCTGTGAAATGCAAATTCAACCCTCATCTGAATTATTTCCTTCATCTGTTCAAAGGTATAGGGCTTATAAGGAATTTCTTCAACAGGATGAAGAGAGCTTTTAATTCTCGGATCAATATTGGCAAAAACGAACTGATCGTTTGTTATCATGATCAGCTGAACTACCAGAGATTCCTCTTTTAATCTGGAGAGATCATAAAGAATTTCCGAACCTCTAAGAAGCAAATGATCGAGTTCATCAAAGCAAATAACTGGAATAATTTCACTTTTCTTTATTTCGCTATAAAATAGATCGAAAAGCTCATCATATGCTATTCCTCTCCTCGATGGTATTCTTCTTGTTGGTCTTACTCTTCTAAAAAACTCTATTATAATTGCATATAAAGCCCCCATTCTCGTGTTTATGCGAAAGCAATTGAGATAAATCGGTAGAGCAGGAGTTTCATTTAATTTTTGGAAAATAAACTTAATCGTTGCAGTCTTTCCAGTCCCTGGAGGGCCATAGATGAAGATGTTTGATGCACTAATTGGATTATTCAAGGCTTGATTAATCAAACTTGAAATTGCTTTTATCTCCCTTTCTCGATGTGGCAAATGATCCGGCAGATAATCAGGGCTAAGAACTTCTTTCTGACGAAATACAGGATCTTCATAACCATACATAATTAAAATTCTTAAATGAGAATTTTTAAAGCTTTAAAAAGTAGATTGCAAATTTTGTTTAATTTATTAATTCTATTCTTCTCTTAGCGATTTCACAATACTTTCTGCTTATTTCAATGAGCAAGAAATCTCTTCCAAGCCTTTTTGCTACTAAGCCTGTTGTTCCACTTCCAGCAAAAGGGTCGAGGGCAATTCCTTTAACAAAACCAGCTCTGCAATTGCAACTAAGTGAATCATTTGCTGGCAATCCACACTTTTTGCAAATATAGGGAGGGCAAGCTACTTTAATTAACCTTTCAACGAGTTTTTCTGGGAAGGTTGCAAAATGCTCGCCATGAAAAGGCTGGGTAGCAATACTCCAGACATCTCCAGGATTTTTGCCTTTAACATTAACAATTTTTTCTGCAAATTTCTGTTGATTTGAAGTAGTTAAACCAGCATAGCATGATTTCAAAGATTTAAAGTTGTATTTAGCTCTTTTAAGGGTTGATTGAGCAAGAGGAACTCTTACTGCATCTAAATCAAACCAGTAATGCATACTTCTCCAAAAACATATCTTAACTCTTTTGTTATTAATCTCTCCCCATTCATAGTCAGGTCCTTCTTTCTGTTTTGATGGCTTTCTCTTAGCTATTAAGTTAGTTTTAATGTTATAGTAGAATACTGGCTTATTTGATTTGACAAACATGAAAATTGGTTCGTAAGCATTTGTAAATCTGTCATTCACGGGAGAAGGTAAATGATTTGGCTTGTGCCAAATTATGATATTTCTCAAAATCCATCCTTGCTCATCTATCATTCTTAAGGCAATTCTATAAGGTGCTAAGAGCAAGCATTTCTTGTATTTTTTAGATTTGCAAAATCTAGGAATTATCTCATTTTTCTTAAGTTTTTGGTCAGGGTAACCAGAATTTTTCCCTTGAGTTCCACCATAACAGTCTCCATGCACCCAGAACATTACTCCACTCGGCTTTAAAACTCGTTTTAGCTCTCCTGTAATTTGAAAAAGATGATCGATGTATTCCTCAAGACTTGGCACTAAACCAAGCTGCCCAAACCAAGCATCGCATTTAATGCATCTCTTTGAAAGATTTGAATCAGTAATCCATTCATGCTTACATTCAGATTTCTCATCCCAAATCGTTTCAGCTTGTTCATAAACCCTTAGCCCATAATAAGGAGGAGAAGTGACTACACAGTCAATACTATCATCAGGGAGCATCTTTAGAACTTCCAAAGCATTTTCATGAATTATTTTATTCCTTAGAAGACTCCCTTCCTTTAACTCTGACTCCTTTATTATCACAAGTATTTAGAAATTCTAGCCAAATTAAAAGAACCGTGAGAGAAGGAATTGCAAATTTCTAAATTCCAGGAATGGTTAAAAATGAGCAAGATTGTTTCTGAATTTAGCAATCCCCTAATATTCTTTTGATAACGTCCTTTAAGTTTCTTACATTTTTGAATCCAAATTGCTTTACGATTCTTTTTGCTATATGCGGCTTTCTCGTCTTAAGAAACCCGCAATTTCTGGGAAAAATTGCGATAATTGGTGCATTGGGATTTATATTTAAGTAAGCTCCAGTATTATTATTTAAACAGATTGTTGCGGCAAGTCTTCTTTCACTCTTCTTTTGTAACTTATGAAGAGGGCATAAAGCACAGTCTACGATTAAGATTCCTTTTTGCTTAAGATAATCTATTAATTGCCTCTTACAATCTCCACGTATATTAAGTAACTCCTCACATAAGTGGTACCGTAAGGTGCAGTTAGGATAGGATGAATTAAGATCGTAAATAAACCTATGACAAGGGATTGATTCGGTTAAAATGTATAGTCTAATCGTTCCATGATTTTTTATAATTCTTTTAGCTTCTTTTTCACGCAGATTTTCACAATATTTAACCCAATCTAACCAATTTAAATTTTCTTGAGGTCCGTAGCATGTTTTTCTTTTTAGATGCCGGGCTGGACAGTTATCACATCTAATCTTTTTTAAGTCTATAATAGGTTGACTTATCAAGGTCATAGTCGTAATAACTTTATAAAGCTTAAAGTAATTTTTCTAGTCCTAACCAAGAAAAGATATGGAAAGTGAATTAAAGAACTTTGCTTCTTTTCTGAGGAAGCTAAAAAAGTATGGAAACAATCCCATGAGAGAAAACTTTAATTCTAGTGCCTATATTTTGGAGCATTCAGTAAAACAAAGATTTAAATATATTTTTAGCTAATTTTATTTTGTAAGTTTGCATTTTGCTCTGTATGGGGAAAGAGGCTCTGTTAAAGGTTATTTAAGTCCGTCCGGGGCGCCATTTGCAATTAACAGAGCCTCCCCCAATATATGGAAGCAGTAGTAACAAGTTCAAATGTGAAAGAAGATATTCACAACTACACAAGGAAATACGAATTGGCTCTAAAGCTTCTAAGGCAATCGAGTATTTCTGAGAGAAACAAGCAGCTAATAGAAAAGTTCTGTAACGACTGTATATCCAATGGTATAACGCCAGGAAGGGTTCAGAAATATGTTTATATCTTAAGGAGGCTTGCAGAATGGCTTGGAAAAGATTTCAATGAAGCCACAAAAGAAGATCTAAAAAGAATTGTAGCAATAATAAACACATCATCCTTTACCGATTGGACAAAATACGATTACAAGCGATCAATTAAGAAATTCTTCAGATGGCTAGGAAAGGAGCATTTGATTTCATGGATAAAATGCAACGATGTGAAAAATAAAAAACTTCCTGAGGAGATTCTTACAGAGGAAGATATTAAAAAGATGATAGATGTTGCACAAATAGCAAGAGATAAAGCTATAGTTGCAGTTCTTTACGAATCGGGTTGCAGAGTAGGAGAATTTCTAACTATGAAAATAAAGAATGTTCAATTTGATAGATATGGAGCTATAATCGTTGTTCACGGGAAGACGGGTTATAGGAGGATAAGACTCGTTTCTTCGGTTCCTTACCTCGCAGATTGGATGAATAATCATCCTTTTAACGGTAACCCGGAAGCATGGCTCTGGACATCTTTAAGAAATTTTAGAAGATTACCTTATAATTCTTTAAGAACAATTTTAAGGATAATAGCAGAAAAAGCTGGAATTAAGAAAAAAGTTAATCCTCATGCTTTCAGACATGCAAGAGCTACACATTTGGCTAACTTTCTTACTGAAGCTCAGATGAAGGAGTTCTTTGGCTGGGTTCAGGATAGCGATATGGCTAGCGTTTATGTTCATTTATCTGGCAGAGACGTGGATAAGGCAATTCTGAAACTCTATGGAATTGAAATGGATAAAAACGAGAAAGATAATGAATTATTGAAGCCAAAGAAGTGTTTAAGATGTGGAGAGATTAATCCAGCAACTAATAAGGTTTGCCAAAGATGTTTCTTTCCGTTAAATGAGCAAGCAGAAAAATTGCTTGAGAAAGAAGCTAGAAGGCAGATAATAGACGAGATAATGGAAACTCTGTGGAATGACAAAGAATTTAGAGAATTCTTCATGGAAAAATTAAGAAAAATTGGAGTAAAGATTTCAGTTTAAATCCAATCGGACAGAGTAGATATAGCTAAATAAATAAAGCAATAAATAAGCCTAGTTAAGGGGTGTCATGAATGTGCGAACTTTTACCAGATGTTTTGTCTAAAAATCTAAAAGTTGTATTTTGTGGATTAAATCCTGGTAAAAGATCTGCGAAGATTGGATGCTATTATACTGATCCGAAAAATAGATTCTGGAAAGTTCTTTATGAAGCCGGTTTTACCCCAAAGAGATTAGAACCCTGTAACTATAGAGAAGTTTTAAGATATGGAATTGGATTGACTGATTTAATTAAATGGAGTTATTGTAGGAATGTAAAACCAAAGCAGGAGGATATAAAGAAACTAAGAGAGAAGATCTTGAAATTTAAACCAAAAGTTTTAGCATTCAACGGCAAAAGTCCTGCTGAATACTTATTTAAAAGAAAAGAAAAAGTAAAGTTTGGAAAGATAGATGAAAAAATTGGTAGAACAGAAATCTTCGTTGTACCTTCCACTTCTGGTGCAAATGCTAATTGGTATAAACATAATCACATAAAATATTGGAAGAATTTATCAGACTATGTGAAACAATTATAACATGGATAATGGAAGTTAAAATTCTTAATAAGTCCCTTTTTTTTAAAGAGCTCAATTAATAACTTTCTAACTAAACAAATTTTACTGTCAATTGATATCTCTTCCAAATATATACAACTTCACACTTTTTTACAATAATTTTTTAATTTTAGATAGAAGTAATTAGGTGAGATTATGAGGGAAGGAGAAATAAAGCCTACAGAAAATTATCTCAATCTTATAGCGAAAATAATGAAAGAAAATTATGATTTTGTCCGTGAAAAGGCAGATGAGACCTATACAGAGGTTATAGAGTTAATAAACGATGCTATAGATTACTTAGCAGCTGAGATTCAAAAAGGAAAAAGTAAGGATGATTACGTCAAAGATCCGATGCTTTTCTTTATCGTTCACATCCTTATGCCGCAGAGCTATGCCATTCACACAGATTTGCTAATGGGTAATTTGCCTGCTTGTTTCATGGAATTAAGGTTAATGCTTGAAGCAATGGTAAAATGTTATTTTGCCAGCCTGCATCCTGATAAAAACCTATTTTTTGAGCTAAAGATCATATCGCTTGAAGATTGGTTAAGCAAACAAAATATTAGTACGTCTAAGTTTTTAGAAGAAATTGGAAAAGAGATTGGAGTTAAAAGAGAACTCGTTGCCTTGTGGGGTAAGCTTTCTAGGGATTGGATTCATCCAAGAGGGATAGTAGAAAGGATAGTTAATAAAGTTGTTGAAAAGGCGGATGTCCCTCCTTGGGCTTTAGCAATACCTATGAATTACACAGAAAATGATCTAGATGATATCAATGAGTTAAGAAAGCGTGTGTCTCAATTCAGAAGGTTGCTAAGGATTGTAGTGGAGAAATATAAAACAAAAAATTCATAAATCTTAATATTTTAGCTTTAATAAATTTAAATCATCCCCTGCCATATTCCTTTGAAAGTTCTCCAAAGATTTCTTTTACCCATCTTCTTTCTTCATCAAAGCCAACTTCTTCGCTAAATTCATGTCCATTCTTGCAAACAAAGACTTTTCTAAGTACTCCTTTCTTGAAATCCGGTTCCATCATTCTAAGAATAGCATCCTCTTTGCAAAATGGACATTTCTTAAAAATTCCACTCATGTTAAGGTTTTAAAAGAGAAGAATAAAAAAAGCTGAGAGAAAGTCAAATGCAAAATTAATTATTACTTATTTTCTTCCAAAGCAATATCTTATTTCCCTTAACAATTTTAACTATCCTCGAAAATCCTCGTTTTCTATAAACTTTAAAGAATCTGCCACACCATTTACACTGAACAATTTTAACACTAGAAGTCACAAACTTACCTTTGCAATGTGGACATTTAACTAGAAGAAGCAAATCAGGCTCAGATTCTTTAATTTCTATTCCTTTACTCTCTAAAAATTCTTTTAACCTTTCTCTAACAAATGCTGAAAGATTAAAATTAGGTAATTTGCTTATTGCTTCTTTAAGCTGTTTTCCTATGTAAATTTCTACCCTTCCTCCTCTACTACTAAATTTTGGATTTATCTGGATATGCGGATAACTAAAGTTTTTAAGAGAAGTAAAATAATTTTTCTCTTTTTCTTGCAATTTACTCCCTCTTTCTTCTTTCTTTTCACAAGTATAATTTTTCATTTTAGTTTTCCAGATATACGGATAGCTCTTAACAAAATGTTCCTCTTTTTCAGTGGTCATAGCTTATCACCCAAAAATCGCTCTTAATTTCATTTGAGAGATACTATTAAAGCTAAGAAAGTGACTAAATTGCAAAAAGAAAAAAAACTAAATTATTTCCTCAAAATCTTAAATCTCAGCAACCCTTCAAAGCCTAAGGCAAGGACTTCTGCCTTGAATTTTTCGTTCTCGTATGCTTCCGAGTTGAATGTGTATGGTATCGTTCTGTACTCTCCGTAAACTTCTCTAAGTGCTTCTTTTACAACTCTACCAACCTCATTGAATGAAAGCTGTCCGGTTTTGTATTTTCTTCCGTTTATCTCAATGCTTCTGTCGTCGTAGTCATAGTAAATCCAAGTCTCCTCGTTCTTCTGGATATACTCCTTGATAAGCTCTTTGATCTCCTCCATGAGAAGTTAAATCTGTACGGTTAATTATAAAACGGGAGAGTGTGGATTGCAGAGCTAGAGATTTTTATATAGTAGTTTAAGATATTAATAATTATGTATGAAATTAGCTCTGACCAGTGTAGTTACTCCAAGGCAATCTCCCCTCTAATAGCAAGCGTTCTTCTGGTCGCATTTGCTGTTGCCCTCGGAGTTGTGGTTTCCTCCTTCCTGACTTCAACAGCAAAATCTCAGGCTCAAAAAACCTTCTCCACTTCCCAATGCGCTCAAGCAAGTTTGGACATAGTTCAAGTCCAATCTTGTAAATATAATCCTCTAATAGATTCCTCCACAGTCTTATACCTAAACTTCGAAGATGACTCAGATGGCTACATAGAAGATTTGAGTGGAAATAATAACAACGGCAAACTTTATGGAAACACAAGACTCCTATTACACTTCAATGAAAGAGAAAACCCTTCTTCTACTTCAAATTCAATCAATCCTGTCCCGGGAATCCATGTATATGACCTAACAGCCTGGAACAATTCAGGAACTTTCTATGGCGGCAACAACGGAACCCTATACAACGGAAGCGTTTCATGCTATGATGACGGAACTCTAAACAATCTATGCCCCAAATGGGTTGATGGAAAATACGGAAAAGCTTTGAGCTTTGACGGAGTGAATGATTATGTTAACGTAGCTGATACAGGTTCAAGTTCTCTTGATTTGACCGATAAACTCACAATAGAAGCCTGGATATATTGGAAAGGTCCTTATGGAGGTCCAGATGTACAAATTATCACTAATAAAGAAAATAGTTACGAATGGGGTATTGGAGACACTAGAGATGAAGGCATCTTACAATGGGCTCTAAAAACTGCTGAAACATGGGAATGGCATAATACAGAAATAAAAATTCCTACAAATCAATGGGTTCACGTAGCAATAACTTATAACGGGAGTCATGTAAAAGCATACAAAGACGGTTCATTAGAAAGTACTATTGCTGATCCAGATGGAGGAGCAGTAGTAGTTAATAATGAGGATTTAAAGATAGGAGCACGAGGGGGAGATGAATCCGCGGCCGCATTTTTCAACGGCATCATCGACGAAGTCCGCATCTATAATCGAGCTTTAACCGAGGAAGAGATAAAAGCATGCTACCAAAACAGGAGCAAATGCCCAACAAACGGTCTTGTTCTCTATCTACCTTTCGATGAAGGAACAGGTAGATCAACAAAAGACCAATCAATGTGGAGAGATAGCTCGCAATGCATCCACGGAAGCTGTTTAAAATTCGATGGAACAGATGATTATGTGGAAATACCCGACTCAAATAGTTTGGATATAACAGATGAAATAACACTTACTGCGTGGGTAAAGCCGATTCAAGGAAAGGAGCAATACATAATTTCGAAAAGAAACAGCACAGGTTTAACTTATATCTATCGACTTGGTTTTGACCCGGGATGGTGTAATAATGATTGGTGTTACGAAATTCACCTAACTTTCCAAAACACAACACCTGTAGAAGGAGTAACAAACACATGGAAAGAGATTGAGCCAGGAAAAGGTTGTAGAACTAATGGTTATGGAATCGTGTGCGATTTCTACTACAATATCTCTTATTTAAACCCGTTAAACAAATGGCTATTCCTTGCAGGAACTTATAGCAAATACCAACAAAAGGTCAGATTGTATGTAAACGGAAATTTAGTAAAGGAATTCAATGCATGGAATTTTTCTTTGCATAAAGGTGATGATAAGTTATACATAGGTAGCGGTATAACAACTCACTATGTTTTCAACGGTACAATCGATGAGGTTGCGATCTATTCAAAAGCGTTAAGTGAAGAAGAAATAAAAGCTTTATACCAAGCAAAAAGAGCAAAGTTTATCGAGTTTGTTTCTAGTAAGCATGGAAAAGGAATTAACTTTGACGGAGTGGATGATTATGTGAAAGTGCCTAAATTATGGTATCAGAACTATACAATCTTAGGATGGGTAAAACCACTTACAACCGGAATTCAGGGCAGACACTTAATCGAGAGTTTTGCTTCCGTATCTAAAACGAATGGAGATGGTTATCTAATTCAATTATGGGAAGATGATAGAATTTACTTTTATCAAGCAGTTGATGACGACTTTTATGCCATTATGAGTGGCTATCCATTCCTGCATGATGGGAAATTCCATCAGTTTGGCATGAGATTTACTTTTGATGGCACTACTTCAAAATTAGAAGGAATTTTAGATGGTAAGATTGTTACTTCAAGCAGTACAACCGGAACACCAAATGAATCAGAAGTAACATATACAAGAATAGGACATGGTGCTTTCAACGGCACCCTCGACGAGGTAATAATCTACAACCGTTCTCTCTCAGAACAAGAACTCCAAAGAATCTTCACCACCCAAGTCCTCCTCTACAACCCCTCAGAAATAGAACTAACAAACCTAACCCTAATAGCCACCATAAAAAATCTATGGACCAATCAAACAGAAACAATAGTAAACCAAACCTCTCTCTCAATAAAACCAGGAGAATACAAACCAGTACAAATAAGACTACCCTACGGAGAAATCCAGGAAATAAGAGCAACAGCCAAAAACTGCCCTGTATACATCAGACAAACAAAAAACCTCCCAAAATGTGGATGAAAAAGAGGCATGTTTAAAAGATGTGCAGGCGATCTGCAATTTTCCGTCTTTTTCTCTTTAAATTCAGCTTGTAACTCTTTAGTTTCATGGATGTAGAAAAGCTTACCAGATTCAC
>Ga0190367_1001342_pt1 | contig 14475 bp, 9 predicted proteins | sample 4872181011_MG_FD_171838 | JGI IMG/M metagenome (GOLD analysis project Ga0190367, IMG submission 171838) | Hydrothermal vent microbial mat bacterial communities from Southern Trench, Guaymas Basin, Mexico - 4872-18-10-11_MG | ecosystem: Environmental > Aquatic > Marine > Hydrothermal vents >...
GATAAGCGGTATAGCCTTCGCCTTTGACGATGTTCACGGGCAAGAACTCCCTCCTGCCGACAGCGGAGAAAACTCTGCTGCTGAGCTTTGCCTTCAGCCTGCCATCCTCTTTGCTCACTCCAGCCATCTTTCTGATTAGTGGGGCGACGAATATCTCGAAAATCATAAACGCTGAGGTTGGGTAGCCCGGCAGGCCGAAGACTGGCTTGTTGTTGATTACAGCGATAACGGTTGGTTTTCCAGGCTTCACAGCAACGCCGTGTACGATAATTTCTCCAAGTTCGTCGAGGATACGGTAAATTATGTCTCCAATGCCTGTGGAAGTCCCGCCTGACGTAAGGACAATATCTGCAACCTCCAGACTTTCCTTTATCATTTCCTCGATTTCTTCTTCGTTATCCCTTGCTATTCCTATGTAGACAGCTTTTCCTCCATTCTCCTCTATTGCAGCACACAGCGTTGCAGAGTTTATGTCGTATATCTTCCCGTATTCAAGCTTTTCGACATCGCTGTCAACAAGCTCGTTTCCCGTTGATATTACGGCAACTACAGGCTTTGCGTAAACTTTAACGCTGTTAATGCCAACCGCTGAGAGTATGCCAATTTCTCTTGCTGTAAGCATTGTGTCCTTCCTTACGAGGAGTTCTCCGGCCATTATGTCGCTTCCCGCAGCAATAACGTTCTCTCCAGGAGCAACTGGCTTGAATACGAGAATGTCCTCGTTATCTGCGGAAGTATATTCAACCATCACAACGGCATTGCTTCCCTTGGGTATTGCTGCCCCAGTAGAGATTTCCACCGCTTCGCCTTTGTGAACTTCAACTTCCGGCTTATCTCCTGCCTCTATTCTGCCCACAACCTTCAGCTTTATGGGTTTATCCTCCTCAGCCCCAAAGGTATCTTCGGCTCTGACAGCGTAACCGTCCATCGCAGCCCTATCAAACGGAGGAACATCTATTGGAGCGTAAATGTCTTCGGCAATAATTCTGCCGTATGAGCTTCTTAAGGGAACACTCTCAACTTTTCTCTCTATTTTTAGGCTCTCTTCGAGTCTTTGCTTTGCTTCCTCAATCGAAACAAGGTTCCTGAATATTCTACGCATACAGACACCTTGTAAGTGGACGGACGAGCAAAACCTCAACCTCCTCTCCCTCTTCAATACCCTCCTTTCCCTCTGGAACGATAACGAGGCCGTGGGCCTTTACGAGGGATGATAGGATGCCTGAGCCAGAGGTTCGGATCGGTTCAGCAATATAGCCGTCTTCACTTTCCTTAAGGATTACTCTTGTGAAAGTTCTCATGCCGGAGCTTGAAGGAATACGCCTTCCGGCAATTGCTTTTACGGTCTCCCACTTCCGTTTTATGACCTCAATCCCCATCATCCGGCTTACGATAGGGGGGACGAAGGTATAGAAGGCTACAAGGGTTGCAACGGGAAAGCCTGGTAGCATAACAACCGGCTTACCTTCAGCGATGGCCAGAGCTGTTGGCATACCTGGCTTTATCGCCACGCCATGTACAACGATTTTCCCCAGCTCTTCAACAACTACTGGGAGGATATCCTTCATGCCTACGGAGGTTGCACCACTGGCGATTACCATATCTGCTTTGTTGAGCGCATTTTTGAGCGTTTTTTCAAGTTCTGCCTCGTCATCTCTGCATATTCCCATGTCAGTTACTTCGCATCCCAGCTCTTTCAAAGCAGCAATCAATGCGTACCTGTTCGAATCGACGGTCTTTCCTTCTTCGTAATCTCCTACTTCAATGAGCTCGTTTCCCGTTGACATTACGGCAACAACGGGCTTTGCATAAACTTTTACAGATGTCGTGCCGAGGGCTGCGAGCATGCCAATGTCCTGAGGTTGCAGAATTGTTCCCCTCCTTAGGATCATTTCTCCAGATTTTACGTCTTCTCCTCTTAGCGAGACGTTTTCTCCCGGAGTTACAGCTCTGTATATCTCGACGGAACCTCCAACCCTGCTTGTGTACTCGATCATAACGACGGCATTGCTTCCCTTGGGCATCACCGCTCCGGTGGAAATCCTCACAGCCTGCCCCTTTTGCACTCCAACTTCCGGCTTTTCCCCTATTTCTACATCTCCCACGACTTCGAGGAGAATGGGGTTTTCAAGCGATGCGCCGAATGTATCTTCGGCTCTGACAGCGTAACCGTCCATCGCCGCCCTGTCAAACGGAGGAACGTCTCTGTTCGCGATAACATCTTGAGCGAGAACTCTATTTAGGGCTTCTGTAAGCGAAACTTCTTCGCATCGAACCCTCAGCTTGAGCTGTGAGAAGAAGAGCCTTAAGGCTGTCTCAACATCGGTACGTTCCTTAAGTCGCATGGTTATGAATGGCTGTACATAACGAATATAAATTTTGTCTTGTTAGCTTTTTACACAAATCACAGTTGGTTTCTTTACAACAATCCCCGATAAACACTATACACAAGAACAAAGGCAGAGAGTAAGAGAACAAGGCAATCGAATCTGGATAGCCCTCTGTTAAAACACTCAGCCTTACCGCTAAACCCCCTTGAGTAAAGGGTTTCCGCGATGGCAACACTTCTAAGCACGGCAATAGATGCCATAGCTTTCAGCAGCTTTGCGTAAAGGGCAAGTCCCTTCTCCCCACTCAACTTCATTGCCTCTCCAGCCTGCCTCAAATCTCTGACGTATATATGAAACATTCTGACAGCCAGCGAGATAAGAAAGGCGAACCTGTAGGGCACCCTGAAGTAAACGAGGGCACAGCTCAGCTCGGCAGGGGGTATGGAGGCGATAACACTTCCAAGGGCTACGAGGGATGCAAAGCCAAGGGTCATGATTGCTGAATGGATGGCATCACTAAGCAGGTAGCTTGAAGCTGCAAAGAAGACTAGGAATGGGATGGAGAGGGCTATTGCCCTCAAAGCTTTCAATCCTGAGGACAGACAGGCGATGGCGATTATTAGCAGTGATATCTCCGGCTTGAACGAGGAAGCGTACAGGGCAATGGCCAGAATGAAAGCGCAAACAAGTGCAATTCTTGCTTCAACTCTTGCCTCTGATCCAGAAAGAACATTTTCCGCTTCGCTAAGAACCCTCAGCAAAGCTCAGTCACCCCATCGCACATTGAAGCAAACCTCAAATCGTGGGTTGCGATAACCACGGTCTTGCCTGTCTTTCTTGCAATCCTCAAAAGCTTGCTGCGGAATTCGTAGTCTTGGCCTGCCGTAGGTTCGTCGAGCAACACAATATCGCCAGCGAAAGCTTTGGCTATGGAAACTCTCTTCGCTTCTCCACTGCTAAGGGCGTGTGGATGTCTGTTTGAGAGGTGAGTGAGGCCGAACATCTCGAGCAAATCCCAACCAACCTCTTTTTCTACACTTCTCGCTGAAAAGTGGTAGTTGGGGTACTGGAAAGCCATCGAAACTTTCCCTTTTACCTTCACTCTCCCTTCGATGGGTTTCAGGATTCCAGCAATTGTTTTCAGCAACGTAGTTTTTCCAGAACCGTTGGGACCGACTATGGCATGGATTTCTCCTCTTGCAACTTCGAGGGATGCGCTGGTCAATGGCTCGTCGTATCCTACCGTCAGTTCTGCCTCAATGGCAACATCACTTGTGCTTCTCTCTTCTCCCTCGCTACCACCATCAGACACTACATCTACCAGCATTTCATCTCCAAGCCGGAAGACTCTGTCAAACTGCTCACTCATTTCAAGGCGGTGCTCCGACGCAATTACCGTCCTGTCCGTCTTGGTAATCTTTCTGAGAAGTTTGAGTGCAGTTTCTGGATAAAGGTGGCTGAAGGGTTCATCGAGAACTATACAATCAGCATCGCTTGCTATGGCAGTCGATATTACAACGAGCTGTTTTTCACCCTCGGAAAGCTCTGAAGTACTTCTTTCGAGCAGATGCTCTACGCCACACTGCCTTGCGGCCCATTCTGCAGCGTTAATTGCATCGCTCCAGCCCCATCCCCTTTGAAGGAGCGGGAAGGTTATCTCATCGATCACTCTGTCGCAAAGTATCTGCTCCTCCGGATGTTGGGAAACGAAGAAAACCCGCCTGGCTGATGGCTTTTCCCCGTAAACTCGCACATATCCATCGAGCTTACCACCGTAGAAGTTAGGTATCAGGCCGTTTAAAATCCTCAGCAGTGTGGACTTCCCGCTGCCTGTCTTTCCGGCAACGAACACCTTCTCCTCATGAAAAGCGGTAAATGTAACGTTATCCAGAGCTTTTCTACCGTTCGGGTACGTGTAGCTCACATTTCTAAGCTCTATTTCTCCCCTCATGGCTCGACACCCCTTTGCCTTATCAGGTCGAATACGTATGCAAACGCAATAACAGCGAGTACGTGGTCAATGAAGAAGTCCTGTGGGATGAACATCGCTACAGAAGCGAAGAAAATCGTCCAGTACGGGCTTAGAGAGAGGCCAAAGTACTCAACGACTGACTGACACCAATCAGCAAGAGCTCCACCTGTGGCGAAGCTGTAAAAAACGTAGAATCCTGCAAAGTAGACAGGAATTACTGCTATGCAGCTGCCAAGCCAGAGCAGGAAAAGCTCAATACTGCTGCCTTTCTTCCAGACGATCTTCCTGATAGCTCCCACCAAAAAGGCGGCAACAGGAAACGTCCAGAGGTAGCCAGCTGTGTAGCCGAGCAGAACACCAAGCCCGCCCCTGAAACCACTTGCAACGGGCAGGCCGATGGCTACCATTGCCAAGTATATGAGCTGGGAAAGTGCACCGTAAATAGGGCCGAGGAGAAGGCCTGAAAGAACCACTCCGAAGTTCTGCATTGTGTAGGGCACTGGTCCAAGGTTGAACTTCAACTGGGCTGCGATTGCAGTTATTACGGCCATTGATGCAGCCAATACGAGCTTCAACGTTGGATTCTGATTTGTGTTAACCATGCTGTCATCGGGTTAACAGTGGTGATTTTAAAGTTAGCGATTCAAGCTTTCATGTGCAGAAGTTCTTAGTTTTTTAGGAAGAAGAGATTCTGAACAGATTCCTATTTCTTCGGTTCTGTTCATTTGTTAGATAGTTTATGCTTTCTATAACGTTGGAGCGTTAACGTGAACTATTAGGTAACAAGGTAACAAAATCAATTTAAAAGCTTACGTTAAATCAAAAGGCAATGGAGACCGAAATCTTAGAACTGCTGCGCAGTATTCGGGACGCTTTGCTCAGGATAGATAAAAGGCTTGAAAGGATAGAGAAAAGGATCGATGGCCGTAAAGAGATCGATGATCCGTTTGCACTTCTAGAAATGCCTGATAACTTAAGGATGACAGCAATGGCAGTTTTAGAACTTAAGGAAGCTACAGCAGACGATGTTGCGAGGATTACCGGAAGAGGTAGAGCCATAGAAAGCCATTATTTAAATGCACTCGTGAATTTAGGTTTTCTAAAAAAGAGAAGGGAGGGTAGGAGGGTAGTTTACTATAGGTGAATTTTAATGAGAAATGAGAATAGAATTAATCGTTTTCACTTTGATCTTCTCGTTTACTGCCTTTTTACTGTCATTTCCAAATTTTGGACCAACTGCCCTTGCCTTAATTAACGAGCATGGCTTAGACGCAAGGTTCTTCTTTACGGCTTTTTTCATCCCACACATCGCCGGAATATTGGTAGCAGGACTTTTCGTTGATTATACCGTGAGAAGGATGAGAGTTGCGAGAGTTGTAGCAATAGGTTTAATTGCTGCAACTTTTGCCTTAAATATAACACCACTGGCGTTCGTACCTGTAATTGGCTTTCTGCTTGGGATTCTCGTTGTACTTTGGGGTAGCTTGATTGCAAGGATGATTAAGCCATGGAAGCGTGGCAAAATCCTTGCCTTAAGCGCAGCGCTGGCAAACGTATTTCTCTTCTTTATGAGTTCATTAGATCTTCCAGCTTTTCATCTCACGGCTTTATCCGCATTCTCTATTACTCCAGTACTCTTATTCCAGAAATGAGCATGGAAGGAGTTAAAAGAAGAAAAAGCTAAATCCGAATATCCAGAAGTTCATACCTTCAATCGTTGTGTTTTACCTCTTTGCCGGAATAATGTACCACTCCATGGAGCCAACTTTTAGGAGTATGGGAATAAACGTTCATGTAGCTGCCTACATTCTTGCAATTCTAGTTTCTGGTTACCTCTATGACAAGGTAGGGAGGAAAACCATTTCAATTGTTGGAATTTTACTGCTTGCTTTGTCTTTTTCAGTATTTCCGAGAATTCCAGCTTTGTCAGCGTATCTCATCCAGTCCTCTTATGCGTTTATGGATGTGTTCTCCATGCTTATATGGACTTCTCGTTCTAAGACCAGACAGAATCGATGTAGAGGGCGTTAAAACGATGCTGAAGGTTATGAAAATATCTCTAGGCCATGCTTTACAGTTGTTAACAGAGTTGTTGAAACCCAGAAAGTGTGTGAAACGGGATTGCCTACCGCTATGGAGATTCCGTGTAGCTGCGATGTAACCATGGACTATCCGTTTTTCGTTGAGGAGAACCTGAACTTCCTGTTTCAAGCAGACTGAAGGGAGGGTGCCAAGAATAGCAACAAAAAATAAATAGAGGAAATACAACATATGCAACCCTCACTAAACCAATTGGTAGATTACGTTAAAGCTGCAAAAGTCTTTTGAAGGAACGAGAAAAATGTGGAATTTAAAATTTTAGCAGCTCTATTATACTTCTTCGGTCTTTCCTTGAGAAAAACAAGTAAATACTTATCCCTATTCGAAGCCATAAGCCATGAATCGGTCAGAATATACTACCATAGGCTTAAGAAAGTTCTAAAGAAACCAAGAAAGAAGGAAAGAAGGCTAAGCATAGATGAGACAAAGCTAAAGCTTGAGAAGAAGCTAATCTTAGCTATTTGGGCTTCTGAACGCAAGGAGTTTTGAAGCTTACGTTTTCTTGAAAGAAGTCCTGAAATACTGTGAAAACAAGCCGGAAATAGCTGTTGATAGGGGATTCTGGTACAAATGGGCTTTACAAAGGCTTGGTTGAAGTACAGACACGAGACGTTTGGAGAAAGGAATGCAGTAGAAGTGATTCTTTTCTAGGTTTAAGGAAAGGACGAAGAGGTTCTGGAGCAGGTTTCCTTTCAATAGCTCTTTTGATTCTGTACAGAGCTGGATTGAGAGTTTTATGGCATTCTATAACTGGAGGTGTTAAGTTGACAGCGCCTACTGAAGGAACTTGCAGAATTTATTATCAGTCTTGACTTTTAATTTATTTAATAATTTAAAATTAATTTAAATTGATCTTCAATAATCTGCATTTGTAATTATAATAATAGTTAAATTTGTTTAACATCAAAACATTTATATTGCCATACAATTAGCTAGCTCGGGTGGTGAGTGTGAGGTTACTTGCACTCACACCTCTAGGATGCTCTGGAGTAAATGCTGTAAGTGCAATACATTTCAATAACGGTAAAATCCAATACAACGCAAGCAATGTAAGTTGTGTCCCTATTCTTGATTTTAGCAACGTTCCTTTTAAATCCTCCAGCTATGATTTGGAGATTTTTACGGTAGTCGAGGTATATAGGCACAAAACCCAAACTAACGCTTTGGCTTACGTGGACACGTTTGGCGATTATTGGAGAAAGATGGAGGTTAGTTTGGAGGGGTGGGAATGAATAAGTTCGTTCTCCTTCTGGCTTTGGTTCTTATTTTAGGTTTGGTGCAGCCTGTTTTTGCTCTATCAAAGGTTGAGGTGGAAAAACAGAAAAAAATGCTGGAAGATCTAAAAAAGGATATAGGCGAGGCAGTATCTACATTTAAGCAATATTTAGACGCCTATAGTACATATAAATTTATTACTGATAAGCACAATATTATGGTAGAAGCTGATGTTAGTAATTTGATTAATGCAAAAAGAGAATTAATTGAGAGTGAGAGGATTCACAAGAACTATCTTGATGCAATTAAGAAAAAAAATAATTATCTTAATAATTTACAGGAATTACAAAACAGATACGAGAAGTGGGTAAAATTAGAGGATGAAGATTTCGTGGCTTGGCAGATAGAGTTAGAGAGGAATTATGGTGATAAGAAACATGTAAAAGAATTTTTTGATGAGTTGAGAAAACAAAATCCAAACATCAAGGTACTTGAAGAAAACTTAGATGCCATTTTATATGACAAATCCATAAAAATTGAACATCCTAAGACTGTCGAAGATTTTCAGATTTCACTTAAGAAGGTGCGGACTTCTGGGCAAATCTATATGAATGAATTAGAAAAACTAAAAGATTATCTTTTTCCTGGAAGTGGAAATTATCAATCCAGAATTCTTAACAACATTAAAGATGAAATGGGACATATTTATTTAAAAGAGGGGGAGTTTAGCAAGTATGAAATTAGATTAAATATGCTGGAGCAAGGGGAATTTAGAAAAATTAATTATTTACAAGAACAAATATCAAAACTTAAGAAAGATATTGAATCTTACGCCCATCTCGATTTAACTAAAGATCCCAAGACAGGGAAAACTAAACTCAAGTGGAAGTGGAAGAAGCTAGACGCTTTAGATAAATTTGGTGCATTTTTGTCGCTTATAAATTTTGGCGAGTCCCTTAGTCAAGGTATAAGGCAAATCGCAGCGTGTAAGGATAGTGAAGGCAGAAAAATAATCTCTGAAGATTCGGCAAATCTTTTAGCAGATGCGCTTGGTACAGGTTCGGCATGTGGAGGCCCGATTAGCTTTGCTTTTTCAACTTTTATGCAGATCTTGACTGAATATTATAATGCCAAAGTTAAAAAATATGAAGAAATGGAAAGAGATTTTGCAGCTGTATTTATTACCGGAACTTATAAGCTTGGAACATATCTCGATGCTAAAACGGAGTACGAGAACAGTCTGGAAAGAATAAATAGGAGGGTATGCGCATATGCACCAAAGGAATGGTCTCCCGATTATTACCCATATGGTGCAGATATGTATTATGAACATATAAAATGGGCAAGAGAGAGTTTTGAAGAGAGGTTAAAAAGTGGAACGTCCGAGAATTACACATTTCTAGGAAACCCCTATCTGTATATAGATGCAGAAGTAATTTTATCTGCAGAGTACGAAGCGCAGCTAGAGAGGGGATGGGCTAAAGACTTAGTTGGTGTTATAGATAATCTATTAAAAGGAAAGATGATTTATCAGGAATGTAGAGATATTCCTTATCACTATCTAACGCTGCTCCGGGATTCTGCCCGCTCCGTAAGTCCTCAACATCATGAAAATTTAATCTTCGCCTTTTGGAATATTTTATCAAATACCGGAGTTACAGCGGCCAATAAGTACATCAACAAGCTAATAGAGCAGTTAGATGAAGCTTACTATCTTGAGGAGTGGGAAAAGAAAAGTATCCGCGGTAAAATAGGTACGGTCATATACGGTTATCCAAAACCTAAAGGGGCTCCGCGGGCACACACAAAACCCGACGATAGCTTTGATATCTCAACCATAACTGTCGGACCTAAAGCAGATATACTTGATATTTATATGTCTGAACTATTTAAGAACTTAGATAAAAAATTATCTAATTTTGAAACTTTCGTTTTGCTATCCTATGTTCTTTCAAATGATGTTGTGAGTAGAGACAGACTGAACGAATTCCTATCTCCCGAAACTTTGTGGGCCAGCAAAAAGCAACTTGAATACATGAAGGCAAATTACAAAACCTTAGCTGAGTTTGTGGGTGATTTAGACGTAGAAGAAGCCAACCGAATCAGAGATAAATACAATTTATGGATCAATATAAAGTTAAATGAAACTGTTAAGATAAATAATGAAACTGTGCTGGTTATAAGAAAGGCAAAAGAGCCAATGTATCCCTTTGAGAACGTAAAACGAAATCCGTATCTACTGAAAATAGCTTTCGAGAGACATCTTGAGATGCTGGATGAATTTTGGTCTGCTCCATCTGTAGCTGTACTCAGAAGTGGAGAATATACTTCTATAACAAATTATTTAATAAGTAATAATATTTACGTTTCTCTAATTGATGAAGATATGTCCTACCTTGATATTTCAAACTTCGACGTTATAATTATACCCTCTGCTGGCCTAGACGGTCTTGCAGATGACGAGAAATTTAAAGAAAATCTAAGGGCATACGTATACAATGGAGGAAAGCTAATCGTTTTCACGCAGATAAGGGGAGAAGACTACAAGATACTGCCGAGAGGAGACGAAATAGAAGTTTATGGTTACATGGAAGACCAGAGCTGCCAGCATGCATCATCTGTCGTTGAGACTCCGATGTCCTTCCTTGTGAGCCAGAAAAAGGCGAAGCCATCCTTCAGCGTTGACGGATTCTTTACGAAGATTCCTAAGAATTCAACTGTTGTGCTTAGGAGGGTTCTCAACAACCAGCCTTCGATGATAGTGTACAGATACGGAGATGGATTGGTTATAGCAACCACACTCTACTCCGACATAGCCTACACGATGCATCAAATGACGAAAGATGAGCAGAAGCTAATCCTTGATTTAGTCCACTGGTGTTTAAAGCCCGACCTAAAGAGCTACATGCCCGGCGATGAAGTTAGCATTCAATTTAACATAACCAACTACGGTTTCAGCAAGATAACAAAGGTTAGGTTTGAAATCGTTGACCACTCAAGGAAGCTAGTTTTCAATAAGAGCTACGATGTCTCGATTTCGCCAAACGAAAGCTCAATCGTGACGCTAACCTTCACAGCTCCTGAAAAACTTGGAGTTTACTCGATCCACTACGTACTCGAGAACGAGGAGGGCAAGATATCCTGGATAGAGCTGGATGCAGAGAAGTTTGCTGTAGGAGAGTTCAAGATATTCAAGGAGGGCTATACGAGGGAGAAAGACGTATTCTTGTCTGTTCAGAGCGATGCAGAAAGGTATCCGCTGAACGGCATCGGAAACTTCAAGATCATCGTTTGGAATGAAGGTAGTGAAGATAAAACCCTTGACGTTTACTGGGGGTTTGTTTCAATAAACAACTATCATGGAGGTAAGGTAGGCTACCAAGATTCTAGGAGGATAACAGTTCCAGCAAAGCAAAGCGTGGAAATTCAAGTACAAAAGCAAATGGTTCCAGGCATTGTTGGCTGGGCAGACAGGCTGTGGGCGAGTGTTTACGAAGGAAACAAGGAGTTGGCAAGGGCAAGCAAGGGAGTTGAGATAGTTAAGCCTTCTTTAGATGTAAGAATTGTAACAGACAAGTATGTCTATACGGCAAACGAAAGCGCAAACATCTCTGTATTCCTGCAGAATCCGAGCGAGTTCAGCTATACGTACTACGTAAACCTACAGATTGTCGATTCTTCCGGCAGAAAAGTTATGGAGAAGAAGTTTTACGGAAGCATTGGCAAATATGAGAACCTGACGATCCAAGCTTTATCAAAGCTTTACCTCTCGCAGTCTGGTGTATTCCAGATTTTTGCTACAGCAGACCTCGGTGGAGAACTTGCTGGGTTTGCGTCCGAGAAAATAAGGTACATCGCTGCCAACGGAACCTTACAAGGCTTGATTTTGGACTACATAACCAAAAATCCTGTGCAGAATGCAACGCTAAAGCTTTGCTCCGAAAACGAGTACGAGTTCGTTGTTGATGGTAATTTCAGCGTATCCCTGCCTGGAGACAGCTACGATTTGGTGGTATCGGCTCCCAACTACTATAAGTTCGTGAAGAAGGTTGATGTTTACGCACACAACACAACCGAAGTCCTGATCTACCTTCTCCCAGTAACCCAAAAGCTGGAGAAGAACCTCGGAGAAATTTACGGCAACGTATACTCCTACACAGGTTATAAGGTTAAGGAAGGAATCGTTAGGGTTGTTGGAGATTCCCTAGACACAAACATTCCGCTCGTTAACGGTTTCTACTCGGCTGTGCTGCCACCGGGCGACTACAGTCTTAGCTTTATCAGTGACGGAAGAGAACCCCTTAAGAATTTGCCTGTGAGAGTTAAAGCAGGGTTTAGCGTTGAACAAAATCTTTACGTAGGCTTCTCCAAGGTTAAAGGTAGAGTGTTCGATCTCGTTACAGAGCAACCGATAGCGAATGCGAGCATAGCTATAGACGGCAGGATTGTTAGGAGTGATGAAGACGGACGATTTGAATTCTACGCTGCTGAGGGACTCCACAACCTTACTGTAAGTGCAAGAGGCTATGAGAGTAAAGATCTGCAAGTTTATGTGAGTTCTAGGGATACAAAGCTCTATGAGATAGCAAGATACGTTGAACCCAGGTATAGGATCAACTTAACGGCTGAAAACGTAACGATTGCGGGAGAAAATCCATCCGACAGTATAAGAGTGGACGACGAGCTGCATGTTTACGTGAACGGCGAAGAAGTTCCATTAGCGTTCACGACGGGCGGAGGTTACCACTACTACTCTCCGTTCAACCTAACGCTGAGGGATGGAGACGTGATTGAGATAAAGGCCGTAGACACCATATGCTGCGGGCAGAGCATAAGCGATGTCTACTTGCACTGCAACGGCAGCAAGATAAAGATAATAAACGCCTATTCGGGCACTTCCGGAATAGGAACGTTCTTCGATGCGATCTATTACGTAAACATCTCTAGTGATCTCTCGATTCAGCACGTAGGCGTAATTAAAACCTATGAGGTTGGGGGCATCTATCTCAAGCCCCTTAAGAACGGAACCGTAAACGTATCGATTTTTGATTCATTCAGCCTTAAGCCTGTTTCAGCAAGAGTCGAATTTGAATTTAACAACACAAGCTTAACGTTTGAAATCGATGGGCACGCAAGAATCTCAATTCCACCCGGTCACTACAACGTTACGGTTAACGCCTCAAATTATGAAGAAGCTAAAGCCTACGTAGTTGTATTTCCGGAGAGGGAGGTAAACTTAACGGTTTATGTGGATTCTATTGAGGAGGAACGATGGGTTAACGTAGAGGTTAGAGACTTGGCAGGCGATAAGCCAATTCAAGCTTTAATTGCGATTCCAAACCTCGTTATTGCCAGCGACAAAAATGGAACCTCGCAGATAACTGTGGATGATAGATTGATCGTTTACGTGAATGGAGAAAGGGTGTACGACGTAAGCGGAAAAGTTGGATTGCTCTACCTCTACGCTGAGGAAGGTGACGAATTAAGGATTGTTGCCATAGATAAAGGAGGTAGGAGAAAAATTTCGGAGCTATGGCTTGTAAACCTCTACAACAATCAGAGCGTTAGGCTTACCAACGCGGTTGATGAGGATTCGGGTTACGAATTCAACGCATCATCCAAAGAACAGAAGTTCTTGGACGTAAGCCTTACGCTGAACCTAAGTCTCTCGTACTCAGAATTCCAGAAAAGCTATACTAATAGAAGTGGAATAGGGAAGTTGAGAATAAAGGGATGCAGCAATGCGGACAACTACAAGTTCTACAGAATTTTTGCGTGGAGTAACGGCTATAATGCTAAAGCTGCAACCCACTGGCAGGTTAAGGAGCACAATTCATCCATTACGATTTATCTCGAGAGCATTAAAGCAAGGATAAAAGGAAAGGTTGTTGATTGGGTCACAGAGAAGCCAATAGAGAACGCAAGGGTTGTAATTGGCTCAAATACGATCTTTGAAAAGAAAACAGCCTATACGAACACCGAAGGCGAGTTCACGTTGGAGGTTGACACATACTATCCAATCAAGAAGGTTGAAATTTATAAGGATGGCTACTACAACCTAACGGATTATATTGGAATCAAAGAGTCGAGAACGTTTTATCTTACTCCAAGCGTTAAGAAGATGAAGATTAGGGTTATTGACGTTAATACAAGCGAACCCATAGCGAACGCTTTGATAGCCGTGAACGGCTTAAATATGACAACAGATTCGAATGGGGAAGCTTTGATAACGCTGCCGATTGGAATACACACGATTAAGGTTACAAAGGATAGTTACGCTGATTATGAAGGCGGTTTGCAGGTTACATGGCTCAGGAATTGCGAGACCGTAATGCTCAAGCCCCTGAACTATACCAGCGGTAAGGGTAATTTGAAAGTCATCGTTAGGGATGCTTTGACAGGAAAGCCAATAAAGGATGCTAAGGTTAGCTACTGGTTTAAGGGAGGACATCCAAGCAATTTCAAGTACACGGACTCAAACGGAACTGTAGCATTTGGAGGGCTCAAAGAGGGTTGGTACAGGCTTAGGATTGAGAGAGACAACTTCATACCAGTAGACCATCAACCATGGGCTACGGTTTATCCGCACAAAACAACAGAGGTCACAGTTTACCTGCGATACACAAAGGGAAGCCTGAAGGTAAAAGTCTACGATCTGCAAACGAAGAAGCCAATAAAGGATGCTAAGGTTAGCTACTGGTTTAAGGGAGGACATCCAAGCAATTTCAAGTACACGGACTCAAACGGAACTGTAGCATTTGGAGGGCTCAAAGAGGGTTGGTACAGGCTTAGGATTGAGAGAGACAACTTCATACCAGTAGACCATCAACCATGGGCTACGGTTTATCCGCACAAAAC
>Ga0190367_1001343_pt1 | contig 14474 bp, 21 predicted proteins | sample 4872181011_MG_FD_171838 | JGI IMG/M metagenome (GOLD analysis project Ga0190367, IMG submission 171838) | Hydrothermal vent microbial mat bacterial communities from Southern Trench, Guaymas Basin, Mexico - 4872-18-10-11_MG | ecosystem: Environmental > Aquatic > Marine > Hydrothermal vents >...
CATCTGCAATCGCTGTGAGTGGTGAGAGAAGTAATGGGTAGAGTGGTGGATACTGTGCACCAAATGTTTTACCGTGAAGGATGTAGGTGTGATTTGTCCAAACCTCCTTTGCTTGAAGGAAATACAAAGTTTCATCCACCACAATCAAAGGTTGCTGGAATTGTGTTATGGAGAGAATTGCCAACTTCACTACAACTGCAATTCCGAACAAGACAAGGAGCCATTTCCTCATTTTACCTCACCAGAACAATTACTAATGCAACACATGCACAGAATAGTGCTGTGAAAGCATATACTATTGAGAGACGGATAAAGAACCTCAAGTTGAAGTAGGTTTTTATGATTTGCTTCAATTCCTTCACTGTTTCCTTCTTTGCTTCATCACTCTTGAATGCATCTTTTGATACTTCAATAATCAAGTTTCCTTGCTCAAGCCTTGCCCTCACATACTTTGCATACACATTTTTCATACATTCTCACCTCCATTTACAACAACTTTGAACAACTCAAGTAACTTCTGCACAATCTCATTTTCCTCGTTCAGTTCATAAACTTTCATCCACATCTTGCTATTGGGTTGTTTGGCAATACCTCTTACTCTCACAAATCCCTTCTCTTGTAATCTTTGAAGAGAGTGTTTTATTGACCATATTTCCAGATTTTTACACAAATTCAAATCTTTTTTGGTGAATTCCTTTATTCCCCACTCATAAAGTTGGAAAATGTAACACAAAAGTTTTACATCAGAAGGAGGTGTGAGTAACTCAATAAATCTCTCATAATTTCTCTCCCTCATTTTCATCACCCAAAGATTTGATGGGAGAGTAGGTGTAGAGAGGAGATAAACAAGAAGGCACTTGAGTTGTTGAAGAATGTTGAGAGAATCAAAAGCAAAAATAATGGGAGGGATTAAAAATCACTTCTTTCCTTCTTTTTCACCACCAAATCCTCCCAAAATTTCTCTCATTATCACTCCTGCAATTATTGCAATTGCCACCACCACTAACAACGGTATCGTCACATTCATGATGTTTGTTGCTGATGACATCGCTGTGCTAAATGGTGATGTCTCTCTCGTAGTGTATTGGTATGAGATGAGGTAGTCAGTGTAGTTTTGCATATTTCCTCCTGAAAGCACTTTTATCTTTCCGTCAGTGTAATTCATCTCATAATCACTACCTCTGGTGTATGTTGTTGCACCACTCAAATCTGTTACTGTTTCAGAGGCATTCACTATATTTGTATGTGCTAACTGAACCCAAGTGTCATACTCACTGGAGTTGAATGTCTCATTTATCACTGATTTTGTGACATTATATTGCATCGGTGGTGTTGTTTGATATACCTGTGATGAGATATAGACACCTACAATACAAATCACGACTACTGAAACTATGGCAGTTGCAATTTCCAGCATCTCATTTCTCTCTTTCATTTCTCTCGCATAAATAAAAGGAGGGTGTGAGGAGGGGATGAACCCTCCTCCACTGTTTCACTGCTTATTCTCCTTTCTTACCACCAGTGATACCGAACCCACCGAGTAAGTATGTCATTATCACACCTGCTATAATGGCTATTGCAACAACGACTATCAGCGGAAATGTCGTGTTCATGATGTTTATCGCAGCACTCATCGCTGTGTTGAATGGTGATGAAGAACTTAACTGTGCTGTGGTGTATATCTGCGATGAGATATAAACACCGATTATTGCAACAACGACTGTTGAGATGATTGCTGTTGCCATCATCACCATGTCGTTGTATGCTTTGCTCTTGTGTGCAAGAACTTCCTTCAAACTCCTACCAACATTCCTCAAGAAGTTTGCAACTCTCCTCATTTTCCTCGCATCATACGCCTTGCTTCACCACCTCCCTTCACATTTAAGATATTTGTCTTTTGAGCATAAAAAATTTTCGTCAAAGGTTGATTTTTCAAACTTCCTTGTCATATCACACTCTACAATTCTTCCTTTCCAGTATTTCTTTAGAAATATATGCACAAGTTTATCTGGTGACCACATTTCTACCCAGTCATTCATATGTCGTAGCCCTCTTCCAACATACTGAATGAGATTTCTTCTCATTATGTCATGATAATATTGCCAAAACACACTCTCACCAACATAGTTTTTGATTGCCTGAAGAATTGGGGAATTCAAATCTGGAAATGGACACTTCAACAACACAATACTTCTGCACAACTCATCTCTCAAATCCACTCCTCTTGTCATTACTGTTGAATAAGTTGTCTCCTCTACTTTAACACTCTTCTCTTTTCTCACACTCTCACGAATTTGTGGTGGTAAATACTTGAATGCATGGATTTGCACAAGTGTTGGTGATGTTGCTAACTTAATCATCCTTCTCACGCTGCTCCAATATCTCCTCTTAAACTCCTCATCATTCCATTTCTTTGCATTTATTACCTCCTCACATCCACACTTCATCAATCGTAACTCTCCTTGAAACTCTGGCTCTCCTATCACAATTCCAAAGTTCTCAAGTCCATAGAAATTCTGAAGCACCTCCTCACTCTGAATTGTGGCTGACATCATCAGTATATGGTCTGCTGAACGGTCAAGTAACTTCTTCATCACAAGTTTCATGTTCGGAAGAAAGAATGTGAGTTTTTCATTTTCCACCACTGCATACAACACACTTGAGAACTGAAGCAAAAACTCAAGTGTCTCACTTCCACTACCATATACTTCACGATATAGTTCAGCAAACTCCTCAAGAAAGAGGACATCACACTCTCGTGCAACTCCACTATAATTTCCTTTTAGCAGAATTTTCTCAAAGTCCATTTCTACATCAGCAATCCTCTGATAGAGTTTTTTAATCTGTTTTTGTGCTTCAGCAAACTCTTGGAGTGATGTTAGCTGAAAATACTTTTTTCTGCACTCCTTCTCATACTCATATACTTCCTGTCTCATCTTTTTGAATGTAAATTGTGTGATACTCTTCTCAAATGTGAGACTGTCCAAAAACAAATCACATTCATCAATTACTTCAATATCTCTCAACGGTTTTCGCCCTGTTCCAAGTGTTTCAGTTAGCCACATCGCAGAATTCATTACTATCACATCACTTTCAGCATATGCTTTGAACTGTCTGTGATATGTGCAAATCTTCTTTCCTCTTCTCAATACTGACCTTTTTACTCCATCACATCCAGTATAATCCAAACTCTCATATTCACAATCAAGTTCATTCTCTACTGCTTCTTTAAATCTTGCACGAACAATTGGTGAAAAGAAGGGACAGTGCTTTGCTACATCAATCCTTCTCTCACGCTTTGAGAGTTTTCGTGTGCATGGCAACTCACGACTTGATGTTGAGCACTTCTTCAGAAGGCATCTGAAATTATCTCTCCCCTTGATTTCGTCAATCCTCAAGAAGCCTCTGCCACTTCTGATTTTGAACCTGTTTCGCTTACAGTAATCATCTGCATACTGCTTCTGCAAAACCTTTGTTGGCACAACTACAATTCCTCCATGCTTGAAATGAGAAATAAGATTGAGAGCAATTGCACTCTTTCCTGTTCCAACTGCTCCATGTAAAAACACTACTCTCTTTCCTTCTTTGAACATATCAAGTATTTCTTGCACAACATCTTCTTGTGTTCTTCCGTCTGAATAGATAAGAGGAGGCACTAAACTCCCTTCACGATACAAGTTCCACATTTCTCCATCACCTATATACCGCTTGTGATTTCTCCAACACTCAACATCCTCCTCCTCTTCCACTCCTCTCTCTTTCCTATGTTCCATGCATCATACACCGATGAGTAGTATCCCACCACTCTGGAATACACTTCGCACTCACTTCCACACTGCTCGCATATACGAACCTCACCAGAATATCTCTTTGAGCACTTTCTACACACCGAGTATGTTGGTGAGAGTGTGTAGTATGGAAGTTTGAACCTTGTGCAGAGCCAAGTGATGAAGTTTGGCACAATCTCATAACACTGACTTTCTGAAATTCCTTCACCCAGATATACATGAAACACTGTTCCTCCTGTGTATAGCGTTTGTAACTCCTCTTGATGCTTGAGCATATCAATTAAATCAAAGTTACAATCCACTGGAAGTTGTGTTGAGTTTGTGTAGAATGGTGCTTTTACTGTTCCTGATGTGATAATCTTTCTTCCAAACCTCCTTCTATCAATCTTTGCCAAACGGTATGAGCATCCTTCTGCTGGTGTTGCTTCCAAGTTGTAGAGATGTCCTGTCTCTTCCTGAAACTCTCTCACTTTGTCACGGATATACTTTAGCACTTTCACTGCAAACTCCTTTCCTTCTTCCTCTGTAATTGAACAGCCAAGAAAGTTCAGGCACATTTCATTTCCACCAACAACTCCAATTGTTGAGAAGTGATTGTTGAGTGTGTGCAAATACTGTGCTGTGTATGGAAATAGTCCTCGCTCAAAATTCTCCTCCACCACCTTCCTCTTAATCTCAAGTGCAGTTTTTGCAATTTCCAATCTCTCATTCAGTATTTCAAAGAAATCACTCTCATCCTTTGCAAGAAATCCGATTTGTGCAAGATTGATTGTGACAACACCAATTGACCCTGTGTTGTCGTTGTAGCCAAACAACCCTCCTGTCTTTTTTCGCAACTCTCTCAAATCCAAATTCAAACGACAGCACATGCTTCTAACATCTTCTGGATTTATCCCTCCACCGATGCAATTTTGGAAGTATGGCACGCCAAACATTCCTGTTGCCTTCGCAAGAACATCTGCAAATCCATTACTCCAATCAAACTCCTTTGTAATGTTGTATGTTGGAATTGGAAAGCGGAAAACTGCTCCATCAGCATCTCCTTCCACCAACACTTCCAAGAATGCCCTGTTTATCATCTCCCTCTCTTTTTCAAATTCATCATAAGTCTTGTCCTGTGGCACTCCACCAATCACTACTGGCATATCTTTCAAATCATTTGGAGTAGTAATGTCAAATGTGATGTTTGTGAATGGAGTTTCATGTCCAAATCTTAATGCAACATTCAGTCCAAACACAAACTCCTGAATTACTTGCTTTACCTGCCTATATGAGAGACAATCATAGTAAATGAATGGAGCAAGTAGAGTGTCAAAGGAATTCACTGCTTGAGCACCTGCCCACTCCTGCGAAATCACTCCTATGAAATTGAGTAGTTGTCCGAGAGCAGATGTGAAATGCTTTGGAGGTTTTGACTTCAGTGTGCCTCTTCCCCCGTAAAATCCACTCGTAAGCAATTGGAGTAAGTTCCACCCACTACAATATCCTCCAATTCCGTGTCCAAGGTCATGTATGTGGATTTGCCCAAGCAGATGTGCATTTCTCACCTCCTCTGGATAAATGGAAAGAGTGTGCTTTGCAATTGCCTTCTCTGCTATGTATGTCTTCAATCCGCCTATACTTGGTATGCGATTGGCATTCTCATGCACTCTCCATGTCTTCTTGGTGATATATTCCTCTACTGCTTTCACTTCCACATCACCTCCTACTAAAAAGAAAAGTAGGGAGAGATTTCTAACTCTCCTTTACTGATGCAAGTGTTGATATGAGAAGTAGAGCGTAGTAAATCATCGCTATTATTCCCAGCCCTGTGAATGCGAAGACAAGTGGTGCTATTGCTTGTAGTGTTCCCTCTCTCCCTACAACAACACCAAACAGGAAGCAGAATATCGGAAACATATACTTTTGCTTTGCCTCCAATCTCCTTCTCACTTCACTCCACCTCACTATTTTCTATCACCTCCCTTACTTTCTCTAATGCCTCAATTAGTGCTTGGAGTGTTGATTGCTATGTGATGAATTTACACTCAATTATTACTGTTTTGAGATTGTAGCCTCTCCTTGTAAACTCTGATGATGTCTCCAACATACTTCACCAACTTCTCATCTCCTTTTCTCTTTGCATCTCTCAACAAGCCTTCCAGATATGTGATTGCAAGTAAAATCTTTTCCACATCGTCACTCACAATCCCTCACCTTGATAACTTCCGTTGTATGTTGAGGCAGAGTTCGCTTTGAAGAAGATTGCTTGCACAACTCTCTGACCTTTGTTGAGGATTATGCCTTCTTCTCCTGCATTCAGAGATGTTGCATGTATTGCTACCACTGGTCTTCCTTCATATCCAGGTTCAACAACTCCACATTCCACAATCAAACCCCACCTGAACATCGTGCTTCTTGGAAACAGTAGAGCGAAGACATCTGAAGGAAAGTGGAATTCCTCATTCACTCGCACTAACTGCCACCCATGCTTCCTCACTTCCACTCCTGCCTCAATTGATAAGTCAATCCCAACTTGCTGTATCTTGCTATAAGGAGAGAGTTTGAGATAACCTTTCTCCACCACTTCTTTCGGATTAATTTGCATCAAACTCATCACCTCCTTCTGGTAGTGGAATTTCAAGAAATTTCCTTCCAAATTCAGTGATTTTGTATTTTCCATTCTCCTCCTTCAGAAGTTCAGTTGAGTAGAGGAATTCCAATATTGCATTAATCACTTGCTCTGGCACAAATGAGAACATTCTCACGATTTCTTCTTTCCTCCTCTCTCTTCTGCACTCTTCCATAATCATCTCACAGAGAGGAAGCACATCTTCCATAAACCCTTCCACTATGCATCACCTCCCACGAACTCTCTCACATCCTTAATACTCAACTCCTTCTTTCCTCTATTCTTCGTCCAAATCCACACTTCCGCTCCACATTCATGAATTTGTGAGAAGTGGAAAATTCTCCGCAACTGCTCCTTCTCCCTTGGTAGAGGATGCCACACTTTTTTCCTTGTTCCTTTCACCTCCACCACCTTCACTAACTTTCCTTTGTTGAGAATGAGGAAGTCAGCACCAAAAGAGCCGATTGCCACCTTTACGATATTGTTTTCGCCATACTGCTCCACTAACATTTGCTTTGTTCTGTATTCATCACCATATCCTTTCCTCATCTCTCATCAGCCATAGCAGATTGCTTTTGCTAATATGGGTAATTTCTTCAGTCGCTCAATATCAAAGAAATAATCATAGATGTCTCTAAATCCATAATACCATCGTCCTTCCTCTTCCACATACAAAGCAGGTGCTTTCTCTGCTCCAAATTCGCTTAACTCACTCTTGTCTCTCACTACAATCACTTTAAGCACCACACTCTTCAAGTATCTCTTGCGTAGATACTCTTCTACAAATTCCTCTACTGCCTTCTCTATTCTCTCACTTTCTTCCTGTCCTTTCAGCACAAAGAGTTTGTATTTCTTAACCTCATTCTTCCTTTCGCTCATCTTCCATCACCTCCTTTGTTGGAACTTTACTCCTAATCACTTCACAGAGCAAAGACATTAACATCACTGCCTCATGATACTCAAACACCCTTTGATGAATTGCTATCATCCTCACTTCATCCCTCTTACTGAACACAACACTGAAGAATGGAGTGTTTGTTGGTGGAATGACATACTCCACCTTCTTCTCTCCATCGTTGAACTTATACTCTCTCACTTTCAACTCCATTTAAATCACCTTCACTTAATCTTAATAACCCATAGCCAGTGATGTCAAGCCATGCATCCTTCTTCACATTCTTGTCATTTGCAGTAGCAATCCTGCAAATCTTGTCAAGCACCCTGACAAGAATTGCAACATCATGATACTTGCTTGTTGGGATGCCATTTGGAAAGAGAATATTGAGAATTTTACTAACCTTCTGGAAGGCACTGCCATATTCTCTGTTCTTCTCTTCCACTACAACTACAACATCACACGCAACACTTCTCACATCAACCTTTTTCATATCTTCACACCTCCTCTTCCACTCTCACTTTCACACCTACTGCCTTCTCCGTGTCCCATTCATACGCCTTCAGTTTCCACACTTGAAATCCAGTCTCCTTCAACATCTTCTCCATCTCTTCCACTTTCTTTGCATCTGTAATGCGAATGTATGCGTATGTAAGTGGTCGTGTGCTCTTTGTTGGCTCTGCTATAATCTCTCCTTCCTCTGTGATGCAGAAAACAAACCGCTCTGGTGTAGCCACCTCTTCAATCCATCGCTTGAACTCCTCCAAATTCCCAAACACCTTTCGTGGCATTTACACATCACCTCCACACATTCTCACAATTCTATCAGCAACTGTGAAATCCTTATGATGCAGATGTGCAGAGGTAACAAAAACACTTATATCTGGAAGAAGGTAAGAGTTTATACTCGCTGATACCTGTTCTGCTATTCGCTCAAGTCCAAGTATATTCCACACACCACCACTTACCAAATCTAAACTTCTGAATGTAGCAAATATTCTCACCTTCTTCTCCCTCACCATAAACTGAATAAATCCAAGGCTTGGTATATATCCTCCTTTCTCCAAGTCCTCTGGAATAATCACAGAAATACATGCCTTCTTTGTCTCCTCTTTCTCCTCAAGTTTTCTCACAACCACCTGAAGTTGCTCTCGCACTCTTGATGATTGAGGGAGTTCATCAAAAAAGAGCATAGTTCCCATAAATTTTCTTGCAGTCGTTGTCTGTGGAAATTCTCTGAATGCTCTGATGAGGTCTTGCCCAAATCTACACTCTCTAACTTCCAGCACTACACCAAGCAACTCTCTGAAATTCTCCACATCTCTTCCATTCACAAGTGTTTTTGCAATTGCTTCTCTGACTACATCAATAGCAGAATATCCAACAATTCTCATCACTCAATCACCTCCACCTTGAATTTTGAGGGAATTTCAGGCATCTCCTCAAACGGTGAAATGAGAGTGCCATAACTCATAAAAATCTTGGTGCGTTGTGGTCTTATTCCTTTCCATCCACCAATTTCACCAAGAAAGAAAGGATGGAAATATTCAATACGAAATTCATGAAACATGTTCCAGTCAATTTCCTTCACCTTTTTCTTCATCTCATTTATTTCTGAAAGTTGTCTGTCTATGTAATATCCAAAGTATCGTGTTTGCCAGAAGAGTTTTTTGTATGCACATAGCACAGTTTCCATATTCCAGAAAGTAACCTCCAAACCTCTGTTTTCTTCTCCAAGTTCATAATGCATCCTATGTAACTGTTGATACAGATGTTCGTAGTCAATTGGAATTTTTGGCGGTTTATGATGTAGTGTTACCATATCATCAGCACTACACATATAGCATACACCGTTCCTTGCACTCTCTGATACCTCAAGTGGGATTGTATCAGGTAGCATTCCAAAGCCTGTGAGTTTCTCCACCAATTCAAGATAATTGAAGAGAGAGAATGCACCAAAATATTTTATGTGTGAAAAGTATTCATAGCACTTTCTGTAGGTCTCACATTTATCTTTTCCTCGCAACCTTCTGAATGTATCCTCCTGACTGTCATTCACAAGTGAAAGATATGATGCAACACATGGAACAAACTGGTCAAAGTTCTTGATTTTCGCTCTGTCCGTCTGAAATATGAGTTTGTGTTTATTTTCTTTCCACCACTCTTTCAATTTTTGGATGTTGATTTCTCTGAAATCTGGAAATTTGGAAAAAATGTAAAATGCGGTTGCACCACAGTATGATGTTCCATAAAGAAATGCAAACCAGTATCGCTCCTCATTATTCAATCCTAATTCATTACAAGTGCGTTGCAACACTGGATATGCTGGGTCACACTCACCAAACACTACACAATACACAAAGTAATTCTTGAAACCCCTCCACCTTTCCACTCTGTAGTCCTTTACATTATACAATCTCACCTTCATCATTCATCACCATAGAAGCAGAGTGGGTCTGGTGTGTAGAGTATCGCCTCCTCAAGTGGCATTCCAATTACTGAATACTTCAACAGTCTCTGTGCCGTGCATCCACCTCTACAATAGAAGAAGTATGGACATTCACGACATTTTCCCCTCGCTCTTTTGAAGCCATCACCATGAATAAAGTTTCTGAAAATCATGTAGTTCTTGCTTTTCATCCATATATCTCCAATAGTGATTGCCGAATTCAGATTGAGAAATCCACCACAGTATCTCGTCAAACTCTTGTATGCTGGACACATCACAACTATTGCAGTGTTTGGGTCTTGTGTAGGCTGAATTAGTGGTGCATCATCTCCACCACGACACTTTCTCACTCTTCTCTTTGGGTCAATCAGAAATGTGAAATCTATGGGATGTCCTAATCTAATTCTGATTGGAGCATTCTCAAGTAAATGCAGAAGGATGTATTGAAGTTCCTTGAATTCTCGTTTTGTTAGTTCAAGTTTCGTTACACAGTTTGCTCCTCGTCCCTGCGGAACAAATCTCAAGAATGAAAGTGTGTGAAGTCCAAGTTCTGATGCCAGTTCAACTGTCTCAATAATATACTTGAAATTTGGTCGCATAGGAACAAAGTGTCCCGACATCTTCAGTCCATACTCTCTACATAATGCAATACTATTGAGAAGCCTCTCAAACACTCCATCACATCCCATCAATCCATCAACAAGTTTCTCATCACATCCCTGAAAGTCAAAAATAACCTCAACATCTCGCAGTGATTTCAGGAATCTCACTGTCTCTTCTGTGAGAGGTATCTGCTCTTTCTTCTCATCAAGTTCAGTCCCTGAAGTGTATAGCAAAATCTTATATCCAAGATTGTCGGCAAACTTCAAAATTTCACGAAATTGTGGATGAACAGTCGGCTCTCCTCCACTAACACTGAATATCTTTGCATTTAGTTCTCTTTTTGCATCACTCAATATCTTCTTCACAAGTTCAGCACTCATTTCACGCACACTCTCTTCATATGTCCTCTCCTCGTATTGCTTCGCTATGCACTTTGCACTTGATGAGCAATAGACACAGTTCAACGAGCAGTTGTGTGTTATCTCTATACTCACCTCACCCACATTCCTCGCACAATTCATACAAGAAGTATTTGCTGTGTTGCTCTGCACCTCTCCTCACCTCCTTTCAGGTTTTTTACATTCACAATATCATAAATCAAATTCACACAACATTCAAATAACATGTCAAAAACCTTTTTGTATTCACCACTGTATGCTGGGTCAGGAATTCCCTTTATTCGTGATGAAGAATACTGTGCCAAATTCACAATCCTCTCCATAGGAAACTCTGGAAACATCTGATGAAGCCTCCTCTTCTGATTTTCATTCATCACAACTACAAGTTCTGATGATTTGATATGATGTTTCGTGATTTGCTGTGATTTCCCACTGAAGTCCTTTGGTATCACAAGTCCTTTCTTTTCTACTAACTCTCTCATCCTTGCTGAATATGTTCTTTGCTCTGTTGCACTTAATCCACATGACTTCACAGAAATCAAACCCTCTGGAAGCAGGTTTTTCATTATAATCTCACATGTTGGAGACCGCACAACATTTCCATTACACACGAACAGAATTGAATGATACCTGCACATCCTCCTTATGTTCTGGAAAACTGTTTGCTTTGTGTTCTCTGAATGATTTGTAAGAAGAAATCCACGATACAAATCTGCATCAAAACTGTGGATGCGAGGAAATCTCAAACTTGGAAACCTCTTGAGAATTTCCTCTGGTGAGCGTTCAGGATAAAACAAAGCATTCTTGCACCACTCATAAACCCATACAAAACAGTTGTGTATTTCGTGTAAATCAAGTGATTGAAAGAAGTGGCGAAACTCAATAGTGTTTGTCTCTGTTATCTGTGGAACATTTATCATCATTCTCATCCTGTTGTTATTTGGAAATGACTGAAGGAAGTCCTGCATATTATTTGCCTTCAGTGCTTTCTGTATCACTCTCTTGCTTATGTAATGATGTGAAAACCGCTTCTTTCTCAACCACACATCAAACAATTTCTGCTCATCCAAATTTCTAAATCTGAAAATAGGAAGCGGGTCAATAATGCGTGTGATATAGTAATGTGTTTTTAGGAAATACCTTAATATGTGCTTGCACACATCAAGTCTGAAGTCCTCATCCTGAAGAAACCTCTCACCAAATGAGACATGCACATGCAAATTTGTTTTGTAATTTACGCTTGGTTTTGGATTTAGTGTTGAAATAATCTCTCCAATCAATTCTACTTGCTCTCTGATTGTTGATGTTGGTCTTGTATTGATTTCTCCACCAAACTTCCATAGAACACCTCGTGGGTCATTAGCAACTCCATTCGTATTCACAATTGTATAATCCTTTGTGTTCCACACACATCCATCAGGAAGTCTGTCAAATCTCCACACATCAGCAAACTCAAGTTCTGCACCAAACGAAAAAGTTATATCCTTCTCTTTCACCCTCTCTCACCCCCTCAAAACAATCTCACCTGTTTTAACCCTCTATCCAAATCACATATATACTCTTTCATCCTTATGTTCGTTGCCTTCTCCACATCTCTCAACACATCATAAATATCTTCCACTGTTCTCATCTCAAGTTCTCTGTGATAGACTACTCTCTCACCATATTCTTTGATTATCTTGTCAAATAATCGTTTATGCTCTCTTCTCTTTCCTATAACATTTTTCATACTCTTAATTTGTGAAGAGAAGAATGTCCGATGATTGAACCTTCTCTGCAACTCTCTATCATCATTATCCAAGTAGAACATAATTACTTTTCTCTTGCACTTAAAATTCATCAACTCTCTAATAATAACAAAAGTTATGAACACTGCTCCTTCAAATGTTACAATATTAATATCAGTGTTCCACACATGTGATATGTGAGAAAGAACCTCATCCTTATTATCAAACACATCAATACCACCACTATAAGTCCGTGTTGCATTAAGTGTATATTTTCCGACCAAGCAACACACATCACTACAGTGAATTGGCTTCCTCTTTCTGATTTGGACGCCATATGACTGTGCTATACTTGTTATGAGTGTTGATTTACCAGTTCCAAATGTTCCGAGAGCCATAATTGCATACTTCATTTTACATCACCCACAATATCCTTTTTCACAAGCAAATATCCCTTCTTCTCATCATCTACCATTAATCCAAGTAGATGTGGACAAAATGGTATCCTCCTATTCTGCACAGTTTTATATCCTGTAGCCATATGATGCTCAAGTGAGCACCTCTCACACATTCTACAACCTCCATTAAGAAGTCCCAACACATCATAATATCCACACCTGTGAAGTGCAAGCACATAAGAATAAAGTGTATCAATCATCTGCTTTCTCTTTGTGTGATATGACAAATCAATCACAAGTAAAACCTTGTCCTTTAGCCATCCCTTCAGAGTTGAATACTCAATCCTGTCATTCCTGCAATAAAAGTGTGGAAACTTGCACTCCTCACAAACCCTTTTCGCCTCATCAGGAGCAAAGACATCCAGAGGATTAATAATATCCTCAATACCATTTATTTCACACTTCCTTTCGCTTATACTCTCTGTTATTTCTGGCGATGAAGAGGAGGAAAGCACCTCAATCATTTCACTCACCCTTTCCCTCTCTTCTTTTCGCACAAATATTATTCCAACACATGTGTAAATATAATTTGGTGGAATTTGAATATACTCACCAACATTCTTTAATGTAGCATAAACATCAATTCCTATCCGCTCTGGAGTGAATGAAACCTGTCCAGCATATCTACACTTCAATCCCTTCTTCACATTACACCCTCTTTTACACTTCAAATGACATATACCCCCAACATCACACCATAAGTTTGCTCGTAGATTGAGATTATCACGCAACTGATTTAATCTTTCATGTGTAGCCAGTTTAACCTTTACATCTGCACCGACACCAACCCTGAATAACAACTTATAATTCTGCTCCATACCAGTAATACATCTTCTTATGTCAATCCTTCCAACCACAACTAACACACTATCATAATTTCTCACCTTCTTCTCAAAAACAAAATATGGAGGAACTTTATCACTACACCACACTGACTTTCCAAATGCACCACACTGGTAACACTTCAACTGTGAAAGTGGTGAGAAAACTACATCATCAACATCACAAAACCTCGCTGAAATACTGATGTTTGCTTTGTTCAAAGATACTCTCCACTTCTCTTTCTGTGTTGAGAGGGTGGAAGAAAAAGAAGAAGGGAAAAGAGTTGTTTGCTTTGTCATCACTGTTTCACCTGTTTCTACATCTCAAGTTTTGGAGCAAGTAGATATATTGCATCAACACCATTCTCACCTGTGTAACTGAACACTGCTGGATTTGTCTCCTTTGAGAGTTTGCAGATAACAAGATTGTCCTTGTTACACACTGAAAGTATCTTTCGCAGGTATTCATACGAAAGAATAACCTTATGTGCTGGCTCTCCCTCTGCAAAATTCAGTATTGTTGTTGTCTCATACTCTCCCTGCACGCCATACTGTGTTATTGTAACCCCTCCTTCGTAGCATCCAAACACAACATCTGCATCCTTCATTATCAGTGCATTCTTTAATTCTGAAACCTGCACCTCATACTCAAAGTCATGATTGAACTGTGTCTCCACCTTTAGGTCATCCGTTATCTTTATCAACTTTGAGAAGTCCTCCTGCT
>Ga0190367_1001344_pt1 | contig 14457 bp, 18 predicted proteins | sample 4872181011_MG_FD_171838 | JGI IMG/M metagenome (GOLD analysis project Ga0190367, IMG submission 171838) | Hydrothermal vent microbial mat bacterial communities from Southern Trench, Guaymas Basin, Mexico - 4872-18-10-11_MG | ecosystem: Environmental > Aquatic > Marine > Hydrothermal vents >...
AGTATAGGAAGTAATGACTTAACAAGCTTAATATTAGGTGTAGATAGAGATTCTAGTGTGCTCGGTGAGTTAGGATATTTTGATGAGCGTGATCCAGCAGTTCTAAGAGCTATTAAGACATTGATAGAGACTGCTCATAAACATGGTACCACCGTATCGATATGTGGTCAAGCACCAAGTGTATACCCAGAAATAGTTGAGTTTCTTGTTAGAGCAGGAATCGATAGTATCAGTGTAAATCCAGATGTCGTAATAGAAACTAGGAAGCTAGTTGCATCAATAGAAAAGAAGATTATGCTTGAAAAATTATCAAAACTGTAGCTACCAAATTTTTTATTATTAAACTAATAGTAGTGGAATTAAAAGAATCACGAAACTTACTAGTGGTACACTGATATTATCATCCACAAATTCATAGTGCTCAATTATGCTAGCTAGCGTGGCGGCTACTAGCCCATATATGCCGAAAAATATATAGCCTAGTGGAGCACAAAGTAGGAACATTGCTATATTTCCAATCCATGCTTTTGTTCTCTTAGAATACTTTATATTTCTGATAATCCCTGTTATTCCATCTCCCCAAGCCATAAACAAAATAGGGATTACTCCTAGCCATACATTTATAAACCATGCTAATGTAATTATGACACCCCACATTATAACAAAGTATACTTCAGCAATATTGTCTTTAACTTGAAACCAATACATTAACTTTCCTGTTTTATGTGGAATATATGTAAAGAATGTTAATAGTATAACCATTACTATTGGTATCAGCGGTGATTTAAAGAGAAATGGTACTAGTAGTGCTACTAATCCACCTGCTAAAAAATGTATAATTTTACGTGCAAGATACACCGCACTTTTCTCTCCTTTAATAGACTTAGCATATTCATAAGCTTTCTTTGATATTATACTTACAACTATAATGACCCAAATAAGTAGAATAATGCCGTAGACTGCTTCCATTACTATATTACTTAAGTCAAGTATAAACGTCATTAAAATATCATATCCCTTATAGTTGGAAATAAGTCTTATGATAATAGTTATGTAAATTTTAGACTATTATCTAAATATATTTAGCTAGCTCTATTAGGTTGTCAATAATGATAATTGAATTATCTTTATCATATTTTCTCCATGTAACCATATAGTCTTCATATTTATCCCATAATCCCCGGTATAATGCGGCATGCATCCCAACTCTCTTCGCACCAAGAACATCATCATCGTAATTATCCCCAATATGCATAGCGTTACCAGCCTTCTCCCCTAACTGTGATAAAGTAACTCTAAATATTTTCTCATCTGGCTTTAAAGCTTCAACATCACATGAAGATACAAGTACATCAATATATTTAGCTATGCCAAGCTTCTCAAGCATCTTAATTAAGCTATCTCCACTAAAGCTTGTATTTGTAATAACTCCAACCTTAATACCTCTCTCCTTCAAGTATCTCAGTATCTCTGGCGCCTCTGAGTTTAAATACGGATTAACCTCCACAGCAATTTCATTATATTCCTTAACAAAATTTCTAAACTCATCATTATCAAGTGATAAGTTAGCTTCCTCCAGTAATAACCTTAAAAACTTTTCAACTCTAATTCTCATTCTATAATGTGCTACTCTATTATAAACGTTTTGAATAAAATCATAATCTGTATCTAATCCCGCCTTCAGGAAATACTTCTTAATAACAGATAATCTTCTTAGAGTATATTGTCTATATACTTCATTATCTAGCCAAATCAGTGTAAACCATAAATCAAAGGTTACAGCTTTTATCATCAGTGAAAAAATAATATGGTTAATTTATAAAAAAATGGCTATATATGATTGATAAAACTCGATGGTTTCACTCCGTTTTCTCTGTTGGGATATATGCGATTAATAATGACTCAACGTTATTTGGATATAGAATGATTTTATCTATGTCGTCTGAAAACTTATCTACAGTTAGCTCATCATCATTAGATGCTAATAGCTGGATAGTATTATCTTTTCTCAGTGCAAATAGATAAATACGCTCTAATCTCTCACTTTCAGATGGACGGAATAAAACCATAAAAGCTGCATATCCAGTAAAATCTTCACCTTCAGGTGTAAATAACTCCCTTATACAATCAGAGAATTTATAGTGCTCATGTATTTTTTGTAGATCTAAGAGCGCTTCAAGAAATACCGGCCTTAGCACTAAACCAAATTCCATCGAATCAAATAATTTATACTGATATTCTGATCCTTCGACATTAAGCTTGGCGCTCCAAATCTTATCTTTATTAGTAATTAAACTCATTTTAAATACACAATTAGTAATAAGCATGTAGGATATAAATAAATTATTCGAATAATGTTTTATAACTGATGAAGAATATTTAACATATCGCAAGTAAGTAATTATTTTTAACCAGTGTGGTTCTTACTTCTAGATAGGCATAAATATATACATGGAAGGTTAAAAATATACAGATCCTAACTATAATTTATTGCTATATATAATTATGGTTAGAGTATATGCTAGGATGATTATATGAATAGTTCACTACGCAACTAGACCAGCACCAATACTTTACGGCTCGGGTTATGCAGATATAAGGAATGGGGGCGGATTACCATACTGAAACTTATAACTTTTTGTCTTTATTTCAAAAACTCCTATTTGTTGATCGGAAGAAATTTTATGGATGATATATATTTTAGTGCTTAATCTATATTATAACATTTATGAATAGATATATAGGGCTTTTATTATACGATTTGTGGAGCGTGTTTTTCATGAATAGACGTAAATTTCTTATAGCTAGTGGTGTTATTATTGCTGCAGCTGTTATTGGCGGGTTATGGTGGTATACTTCTAGGAGAGAAGGAGGACCTGTTACCATAAATCTATATACATGGGAGGAAGAAATCTATCCAGATGAGCCTATTGTAATTGATGATAAAGAATTTGATACAATACCAGCTGCATTTGAATATCTAAATCCAAATATAAAGGTTGTTTCTGCATACTATGGAGATCAAGATAAGATGGTTGCTGAGTTATTAGGTGGTAGAAAAGCAGACGTAATTGCTCCATGTCTAGATTATATTCCTATATTGGTAGAACATGATTTAATTCAGCCTTTAGATACTTCTCTCTTAACAAATTGGGATAAACTATATCCAGTTTTTCATAAGATGAGCACGTATAATGGAAAGCCATATTTATCACCATCAAATTATGGTACAGAAGCTATAGATTACTTAAGACCGGCATTTAAGGAGAATGGCTTAAAAGAACCAGAGTCTTGGTATGACTTCTTCCATCCAGATGAACTTGGTTTTGATAAACTTCCGAATCCACGTCGTGTCCTTATGCCTGATGATCCCAAAATGGGAATTGCCATGGCTGCTTTAGCATTAGGTTTCGATTTAGATTCAGATAATGATGGGAAGTGGGAGTTGACTGATAGCCAGTTAGATGAAGTTAAGGAGTTATTGTTACATCAAAAACCATATGTATTGAAATATTCTGAAGAAATTGATTCAGAGCTTCCTACATTAATGGCTAATGGTGACGTTTATATGTCTCTTGGGTGGGCTCCAGAAACACTTGAACTTAAAGATGAGGGATATGATGTAGTATATGTACTTCCAGAGGAGGGGCCACTTGTATTCCTATGTGGAAATGCAGTTGTTAAAGGTACTGAACATGTAGAAGCTGCCCATAAATTAGTTGACTTCTATCTATCTGAGTATGTGCAGGGACAAGTATTTGCTGAACAATATTGGTATGGAATCACAAATTCAGAAGTAGTTGAAAAGTTAAAGGATGAGGATCCGGAGCTTGTTGAAGGATTAATGCTTGATAAGCCGGAGGAGGCATTAGCAAAAGGAGTATTTGAATTACCACTAGATGAGGGTCAAGAAGAAAAGTGGGAAGAAATCTGGAATGAAGTAATGAGTACATAAAAAGGGTAAAAAGGCCTCAAAATTATTAGATAACAACCTCTCTACATCTTTTTTGGTAGTCTCAAAAAGTTAGAGACTAGTAATTAGTATTGGGAGTAGGGGGATCAAAATAGTTGAGCAGTGAGGTTATACTTAGGGTAGTAGATGTATGGAAGTGGTTTGGAAAGGTTTTAGCTCTACGAGAAGTCAATATGGATGTATATAGGGGTGAATTATTGGTATTACTTGGACCTAGTGGAAGTGGGAAATCTACTTTACTAAGGATAATTGGTGGATTAGAATATCCATCTAGAGGAAAGGTTTACATGGATGGTGAAGATATAACTTTCTATCCTCCATATAAACGTGATACATGTATGGTTTTTCAGTCGCTAGCATTATTTCCACATATGACTGTTTATGATAATGTAGCATATGGACTAAAGATCCGAAAAGTACCTAAGAGTGAAATTGATAAACGTGTTGATGCTGTTCTTGATATGCTTAGGATAAAAGAGTTGAAGAATCGTAAGGTAACGCAGTTAAGTGGCGGTCAGAGGCAGAGAGTAGCTATTGCAAGAGCATTAATTCTAAATCCTAAAGTTTTATTATTAGATGAGCCGCTAGGTGCGTTAGACCTTAAGCTTAGAAAAGAACTTCACGTTGAATTAAAGAACTTACATAAAGAAGTTGGTAATACGTGGATCTTTGTAACACATGACCAAGAAGAGGCATTAACACTGGCAGATAGAATTGGGATTATGAATAATGGTAGGCTTGAACAAATTGGTGATAAGTGGGATATATATGAAAAGCCATCATCTAAATTTGTTGCAGACTTTATTGGTGAAACAAACTTAATTTCAGGTAAAGTTAAGAGCTTTATAAATAGAGATATTGCGGTTGTTGATTGGAAGGGGCTAGAGATATATGCAACTACAGTTGAAGGTATAGATAAAAATAATGATATATTCATAAGTATTCGTCCAGAAAACATCTCGATAAGTAAAGAAAGACCAAGTGGTACAGATGGATTAAATATTTTAACTGCAGAAATAATTGACGAGATTTTCAAGGGATCATATGTTACGTACTATGTAAAGCTTAGCAACAAAGAGATTATTAGAGTGGCTGTGTTAAGTAAGGATGCTGATTTTGAAGTTGGTGATCATGTATATGTATACTGGCTTTATAATAAGGGAGTTGTTCTTCGAGAATGAAGAATCAAAAACTACTTAGGGAGTTAATATCGAATTTACCAGCAATCGGATATATATTTATTCTATTCTATATCCCCATATTTATTCTACTGATAATTAGTTTTACAGTACCGAGGAAATATATTGTTGAATGGAAATTTACTTTAGATAACTATATTAACGTATTTACTAACCCCGACTACTACAAAATATTGATTAATACATTTTGGATTGTTACTGTAGCAACTATTTTCTTAATTATAATAGGTTATCCGATAGCATATTACCTAGCACGAATAAATATTGGAATAGGGGACAAGCTTCTTCTATTCACAATAATACCTGTAGAAATTAATTACTTAATTAGGATATATGCTTGGAGAGTAATTCTAGGTGAAAATGGACTACTAAATTCATTATTAATTGCTCTGGGTGTAATTGAAAAACCATTGACAATATTCTTTTACAGCTGGATTGCTGTAGTTATTGTACTTATACATGAATGGTTACCATATGTAGTTGTACCATTCTATGTGAATCTAAGAGGTATACCAAATGAAGTATATGAAGCTGCTATGGATCTTGGTGCTAGTAAATTCCAGGTATTTAGAACAATAACATTACCGCTAAGTAAACCAGGAATACTATCAGTAATTTTCATGATTTACATACCTACTCTAGGGGAATTTGCAATTCCAGCTTTAGTTGGTGGACAAACCGGAGTTATGCTTGGAAACCTTATTGATAGATACCTATCACAGTTTAACATCGCTATTGGAGCTACGCTAAGCTTCTTCTTACTACTATTTTCGATAATAATCTCGTTAATTATGATAAGGATATTTGGATATGAAGCACTATATGCTAGGTGATTTTAGGTATGGATAAAACAAGACTTATTGATAAAGTAATTAGGTATCTTATGGGGATATACGTAGTAGTTGTAATTGGATTCTTTATTTATTTCCCAATAGCTGTATTATACGTTTATAGTGTAAATGATATTCCATATTTTGTTCCTGTATGGAAAGGATTTACACTTAAGTGGTTTATGAAGATCTTAGAAAGAGAAGACTTAATACTTTCACTTCAAAATAGCTTAATAGTTGCTATATTTGTAACAGCAGTTTCTATGGCTATAGGTATCCCAGCATCGTTTACAGTCGTTAGAATGAAAGGTAGAGTAAAGAATATGTATCTTCTCTACTTAATGATACCATTTATTGTTCCATGGATACTAGTTGGTGTTGCAGATTTCATTTTTTACTGGTATATTAGAATAGAAAAGAGCTTATTAACAGCAGCATTTTCACATATCGTCTATAGTATTCCCCTCGTTGTTACGATTGTTGCCCCTAGGATATATAGCTTAGACCCGTCACTTGAGGAAGCTAGTATGGATTTAGGTGCAGATAGATTTACAACATTTAGAAAAATAACTTTTCCAATAATCTTTCCATCTATAGCATCTGCAGCAATAATTACATTTGCCTGGTCCTTCGATAATTTCGTAATAAGCTACTTTACATTAGGAAATGAACTAACATGGCCAGTTTGGGTATTCTCAGTAATCGGGAAAGTTCCACGAATAATGCCAGTTATTAACGCAGTATCCGTAATAATAATAACAGTCTCATGTGTAGCAATATACTTATTAGCTAAAAAAGGATTAACAGAAATAATCTACTAGAAATAGATGAAGACAACGAGATAATACATATATCGTAGGATATAATAAAGAGGTTGCTTTGCAATAGGGGGCGCTAAAGAAAAACCGTCCAAAATAACTCTATATGAACAACTATTGTCCACTAAAAACTTAAATTTCTAGACACATATCCCATGTATAATGAAACAGAGAAAGAAGATATGCTTATCGATAGAGGAATTGAAAATGTTAGTAGATGAGGATACTCTAAAGAGAATTTTAGAGTATGTTGAAAGTAGAAAGCGGGGGAGGAAAAAGATAGATGTAGATCCATTACATCTCAAGAAATTGTTGACCAGATATAATGGGAATAAACGTGCTGTAGCGAGGACACTAGGAATAAGCCCAACAACACTCTACAAACTATTAAGAAAGCATAATTTGATTAACTAGATATAGCTTAGCGAAATAGCTTATAGTTTAAATTCTATTTTGATATCTCCTTGTACTTCCTTTATTGTATTGAAATGTTCATCTAATGTTACAATTGTATAGTTATTGTTATACCCCATTGCAGCAATAATTAAATCAACAGCTGGAAGCATCTTACCAATTTTTCTAAGCATAATTTGCCACTTTAATGCTAATAAGTAATCTTCCTTCTTTGGATATAGAACTTCTTTTACCTTTTTTAACGAAGGTGGATATTCTAAGATCGTGTATATTGATACTAAACCAGGAATAACACTAACCCTTCTATTAACAATTAGCTCTATCACTGCGCTTGTGTCGTAGAGCCTAGTCTCTTCCATTCTAGCTTCTTCACCTCAGCAAGAAGCTTCTTCTCTACATCAATTGGTAACGGCTCTAAATCTTCAGGTGAAATTCCAAGCTCCATTAACCTCATTAAAATCTTATCTGAACTCTCCACTCTCTCCATCTCCTCAAGCTTTCTTAAGTAGTCCTCAATACTACGCCTAATTATCTCACTCCAATTGACATCTCTATATCTTCTCATCTTTTCATGAAGCTCCCTAGGTATCCGTATAGTAAAATTCACCATCATTTCAGATATATGTATATGCACATACATATATAAATGTATGTACAAAAAACTACTAATCATTTCAAAGCAGAAAATCGAAAATAAAATTTTTCAAAGGCTAAGTATTAGAGTCACCAATTATTTTAGAGGGCTAAAAATGAATCTTGTAACTCTAGAAGGAACACCTTACGAAGCATATTATCAACTAGGAAAAATGTTTCGTGAAGAAATAACTCAATTAATCAACCTCTACAAAATGTTTTGGTTTTCTAAGTATAAACTTACTGAGGATAAATTAAACTGGTATGGTAGTGAAGTCTATAAATTAATTGAGAAGTGGGATAAGAGAATTGCTGAAGAGTTAAAGGGGTTAGCAGATGGAGTGGGAGTGGACTTAACATCAATAGTGCTATTAAACGCAAGATATGATATTGTATACATGTTTAGAAAGCCAAAGATGCTAGAGGGATGTACAGCAGTAGGAATACAGCCATTCAAAAACAAAGATAACATTACTATAGTAGCACAAAACTGGGACTACATCCCAATGGTAAAAGAATACTCTAAGCTCTTCCACATCAAATATGATGATGGCCTTGAAATAATGTATCACGGTGAAGTAGGAATAATTGGTCAAAAAGGATTTAACAACTATGGAATTGGAGTAGTAGTCAACGCGCTACACTCAAACCTAGATAAATTCAAACCAGCAATACCCTTCTTCATCCTAATGAAAAAAGTATTAACAGCTAGTAACATGAAGGAAGCAGTAGAATACACAATAAACACTCCGATAAGCTCATCTGGAAACATAATGATAGGTGTAGCGAGAGGAGAAATCCTAGACTTCGAGCTAGCACCTGGAGACTATAGAGTAATATACCCAACCAACGGAATACTAGTACATACAAACCACTTCATCGGAAACTGGCACGGAAAAATAAAAGACTTAACGCCATATGAAGCTGGAAGCACATACCACAGATATATAAGAACGCTAAGAAAACTAGAAGAAAAAGAAATAATCACAATAGAAGACTTAAAAGAAGTATTTAGCGACCACTTCAGCTACCCAAATAGCATATGCGCGCACATAAACCCAAAAGACCTAATACCAGTAGAAACACTAGCATCAATAATAGTAAAACTAGAAAATAAAGAAATAGAGTTAGCATGGGGAAACCCATGCAAAAACAAATACAAAACATACAAAATAAACATAGAAACAAAGCAATAATCACCTACAGTAGTAAACCTTGGTTATATGATCCTCCTATTTAGAGCAATGAAGAAGAAAAAAGGTCAGCAAACAATTTTTGATTTAATTTTAAATTTTATTTCTAGCTTTCTTTCATAAGATATACTTTGAAATTAAGAGCTAAACCTATACAATTTTTTCGTCACACCCACTGTTAAACATCAAAATTTCCTTAACTCTATCTTGTTTCAAACCTTCTTTGCATGCATAAAATCCAAATAAGTTTGCAGAACCATAAACAATTTTATTTTTATTATTTTTTAGTTTAACATTATGGTGGTTTTATGAGAAGGTATAGGGTTGACGCTTCTATGAGTCTTAAGGATGTATTTGGAGTTGATGGTGAAAAAGCGTTACTTGTTACTAAAGCTTATAAATGATTCTAGGAAAGAAGACATTGAAAAGGAAGTATTTTCTTGACGCCAATATTTTAGCTCTCTATTTTTGCTGGATATAAGAAGGAAATGTTTTGTGACTATCTTCTCCAATTTCGTGTAAAAGTAAATTTCTATTGTGTATGTATATTTGTTTTTTGTGATTGAGACTTTTACATGTGAGGATTACAATTTGCATTTAACATTGTATCCTTCATTTACGTTATGCTTATTTAAAAGAGTTGATTCTAACTGTTTTATTAAGTGTTTTGGTTTGTATAAGGGTTTAAAGTTTTATACTGATAATTCTAGGTTTTTTGTTGAGTATCCTGGTAATATTTCTCATGAGTATATTATGTTTTTATCTGGTTTGTGGTTTGATCCCTATAGGTTTTACCATATTTTACCTAGAAGTATTCATGATTTGATTTATCCTCTTATTGAGGTTTATGGTGGTGTTAGGATTTCTATTGCTCCATTTGATAGAAAATATGTTTTTATTTCTACCTTTTTGTCTAGGAGAACTAGCTATTATGGGAATGTTTTAAGGTGGTGTAATAAGCTATTCGAAATTATTGATGATGGTCTCAATATTAGCTATGATAACGTTAGGAATATTGGAGGTAGTTATCAATTATTGCAGTTGCCGGATGCATATAGTAGGTATATGAGTGAGGTTTATAGTGATGAGTTAAGCTTACGCCCTATAGATGTTAAGAGGAAGCTGCTTAGTATTGGGTTTGTCGGTCCTAAAGTTGCTAATGCATACCTCTTATTTACTAGGCGTAGTTCATGGGTTACTCCATGTGATGTACACTATAGGCGTTTTATTAGAAGGCTTAATCTATTTGATGGTAAAGACCTTGTTTACCCGGTTAAGTCTCTATGTATAAGGTTTTATGGTGAATGTAAGAATTGTAGGTTGGCCGAGAACTGTATGGAATATCAAAGTATACTTAAATTTGGATTCTTAAGTGGATGGGTACAAACCATAAGCTACATACACGATACACTCTACTGCATGAAAAATAAATGTAGAGAATGTCCATTTAGATCAGTATGCCATCTTACTTCCTAAAATAACATTGGTATGCTTATGTAATTTCTCTAGCTTACTCAGGTTATATTAGTTCTTCTGGTATGTTATCTGGTGTATATGCTATTTTTGGCTTTAATCCGTGCCTTCTCATTATTTCGATTACATGTGGATATAAGAATACGTATTCCTCTTCTATTTCTTCTGATAGTTCTTCATCGATTTCTCTAATTCTCTCTATGAGTTTATTGTAGTTTTCTTTTGTGCTGAAGCTTAGCATTACTGCTGGATGGCATGGTACACCATAGTCTAGTAGATGTTCTAGTGCTTTTAGCTGTAGTTTGAAGGCTTGTGGATCTGCACCAGTTAAATAATGGAATTCTTCTTCATTTGTTCCTTTTAGTGATACTCTAACATAGAGATTTTTGTATTTTGATAGTTCTTTTGCATAGCTTTTATCTGCACCTATTAGTATGCCATTTGTCTCTAAGATGAACGTTATTTTTTCGTAGCTAAAGTGTTCTAAGAGTTGGAGGAGGTGTAGGCGTGATATTGTTGGTTCACATCCACTTACTCTAACCTGCCTATATCTTCTTTTTCTAACTATTCTCATTAGTTTATGATATACATCTATAGGTTTATAGAAGAAGCCAGATTTATCTGGGTTATCTCGAACTCTCCATGCCCAACAAAATTTACACTTAAGGTTACATCCAACTGCATCTCCAGTAGCTATACCTCCATACCATCTACCACCACGAAACCTATAATATTTCCTCTCCTCAACACTATCTACAACCCTAGCTACAATACTATATACTTTTCTTGCAGTATCTAATGGGTTATAGTAAGACATGATACTCAACAATATCAAGTTCCAATTACGTAAATTAATTTTATATTTTAATTGTTAAATATAATTGTGATGAAGAAAAGTACAACTATCACAATAAGTGTAGAGACGAAAAATTTTCTTGAGGAGGTTAAGGGGAGGTTTGAGGAGAAGTATAATAGGAAGTTTACTTGGGATGAGTTTCTAGAGATTATTGCTGTAAGAAGTATGGAGGATGAGAGTTATTTAGAGCTTGATAATGAGGAAGCTAAGGTTATACTGGAGTTGACAATTGAGGGTAGGAAGAGATGGAGAAGGTATGTATAGATACAGATGTACTTATAGAGCTTGGTAGACAGAAGTTAATTAGGCGTGTTTGTAGAGAGCAGAATATTTACTTAACAGTTATAACTATGTATGAGTATCTTAGGGGCTTAGCATATTTAGGGAGGGATGTAGGTAGAGCAAAGCGGGAAATTGAAAGAAGGTTTAATATACTGTATTTGGATAATAGAGCGTTAGTTGAAGCGTCAAACTTATACTCTAAACTTAGGAGTAGGGGAGAGGCTATTCCTGATCCAGATTTATTAATAGCTGCAATATGTATTTCTTATAATATGCAGTTAGCGACAAATAATGTGGAACATTATGAAAAGTTAAAACCGTATGGTTTAGAGATTATTAAACCGAATACGGTAGTTAAGTATATCAGGATGTGGTATAAATAAAGACATTAAGATACTATGGAATTACCTCAATAGAATTCGGATATTTTGGATACCTAAAATCTTCAACACTATACATTCCTCGTTTAACCATATCTGCAACTACATCTCTGGCTTTCTTAAGTTCATTAATTAAGTGGATAACTGTTTTACATACCTTTCTAAATCCATCTATACCCCACAATTTAGTTTTATTAGCGAATAGGCATCTTCCACCACAGATATCTAGGTATTCACATGATGTGCATGGTTCTTCAACTGTTACTTTATAGGGTAGGTCCTGTGGTTTTGTGTCATATATTGTGCCAAGCCTATTAAAGGAGAATTCTGGCGCTATTGGACAGGCGAGTATACGTCCATCAGTTGTGATAGCAAATGCATTGATGCCAGAGCCACACCTTAGCTCTACCTTTTCACCAGTTAAAAGTGTATGCATTATGCCCATAAATGGAATTATTCCTCTAAATCTCCCTTTAGATAATTCATTAACCCAATAGTCTACAAGCTTAGATATTCCAGGATTATAGACATTCTCAATCCATTCATCAAAATTTTCGTATCTCTGATATGGTGGTGAATCCCACATAACATCAAGTTGCCAGTGAACATAGTCAAAATGAGGATTGTCGAGCTCAACTAAATGTCTAACTTCCCTATAAATATCTGATTTTCCTGAAACTGCCATCCTAGCAATTACATTACCCTGAAAGCCCACTTCTCTAATATATTTAATGTTTTTAAGTACTGCTTTATAGGTACCTAAACCTCTGTAGTAATCATTAATTTCAGGTCTACCATCAATTGAAACTAGGATATCACTAAAACGCTTTATATAGCTAGGTTCAAGCTTATGAAGAAGAATTCCATTTGTTTGTAAGATAAATTTTTTAGCTGGAATAGAGTTCATGATGGCTTTTACTAAGTCTATTTGAAGTAGAGGTTCTCCACCATAAAAGCAGATATATGGCTCTGGATCTATGGATATAAATTTCTTAATATCACTAATCGGTATAGATAAGTTGAGTGGTTGAATACGTGGATCCGGATTATTACCACAATATTTACAGTTGAGATTACAAATTGTTGTTAACGTGATGTAGTATAGCATACTAATCAAAAACAAAGTTATAGAGACAAATAAATTCTTGATAGCTAGTAGAGTTAAATAACAATAAAGTTAGTAACAATAAAGTTATTATATCATTACAAATTTATTACTACAACTTCTGGTGGGCAGTTGAATCTTATTGGAAAGAAAGAAGTTCCGATTCCTCTTGTTACAAACATATATGTAGCTTTTACTTCAAATAATCCGTAGTCATATTTCCTATACTTTGATGGTAGTGGTACATGTATTGCACCAATAAATGGAAGTCTAACTTGACCACCATGTGTATGTCCAGCTAAAACTAAACCTATCCTACTATTTACTTTATCTATAATTTGTGGTGAATGTGCCAGTAAAACTACTGGATAACCTCCATGAATATTTTTCATAGCTTTATCAATATCATCGTGATATGTATATGGATCATCTACACCTACGACCCACAGTTTATCGTACAACTTAGCTTCATTATTTAAGACATAAACCTCTCCAATTTTCTCTAAATTTTCTTTTAAACCTTTAGAACCTAATCCACTCCAATGGTCATGATTACCAGCAACAATATAAATGGGTGATATTTCTGATAACTTCCCTATAAACTCTACAGCATCTTCAAATCCATCTAAGTATGTAATTACATCTCCAGTGTGAAATATTATATCTGGACTATAGCTTTTAATGGTATCAATAATTTTATTTGGATCGAAATTTGATGATGCAAAGTGTGTATCAGAGATCTGTATAGCTTTTAACCCTAGACCTAGGTCTATCTCTAATTCTGTAGTTGTAATATAGTTTGTCTCTATATACATTGGATATATGGTAGAAACAGCAGATATCACGCTTACCGCTATAATACCTTTAAGCAATGTTCTCCGTGATACCATATTCAAAAAACTATAATGTATGTATCTACCTTATTATCTTATTAAATATTTGCGGATAAATATAGTATATCCATAGACATGCTGTAAAGGCTATAGAGAATTTTACTAGTGAGTATTCAGTTAAATAATAAAGTGAGATTAAAATAGCTAGTGATAATATTCCAAGAATTGTTCTATATATTCTATACTTATTTCTAAATTCTACTGGAAATGGATATATCAAGATAAAACCTGATAGAAAACCTGCCATAAGCTCTGATCTAACTGGAAAATAATCATATATGATACAACCTATTAAAATAGCGATTAATACGGTGAATATAATTTGAGCCTTACTAAATTCCATATGGATTCTGTTATTAACATTAACATTAGCAATATAGAATATAATACCTATGAGTATTCCAAATA
>Ga0190367_1001346_pt1 | contig 14447 bp, 12 predicted proteins | sample 4872181011_MG_FD_171838 | JGI IMG/M metagenome (GOLD analysis project Ga0190367, IMG submission 171838) | Hydrothermal vent microbial mat bacterial communities from Southern Trench, Guaymas Basin, Mexico - 4872-18-10-11_MG | ecosystem: Environmental > Aquatic > Marine > Hydrothermal vents >...
GCGCGAAAACGTTCTCCAGATAATAATCACTATTTAGTTTAGAATATCTTTACAAGATTAGTCTTTTTGTATTCACTCAAGGACTAGGTTGCTCAGTTTTTTCTTCAACTATTTTACTTTAATTAAATGTCTAGGATACCCAACGTTATGTAGTTGTACTTAATACGCCTCCTTTAACCCATCACAATTAGCTTTCATTGTAGGAAGCCATGTAGTTAAAATGTGTTATAAGAATGAGCTATCTTATTTGGTGCGGGGGGTGGGATTTGAACCCACGCCGGCCTACGCCAGCGGATCTCTCAACTAGTAGTTCTTGAGTCCGCCCCCTTTGTCCTGGCTCGGGCACCCCCGCCAAATCTAAGTTAATTATATGTAGAGTTAATTAGCGTTCTCCACCCATCGGTTGATCATGAAAAGTCGCAATGAGTAGATTATTGTACCTTCACTCAGGGCACCACGTAGAGGCTCACTTATAGTCACCTAGAGACCCATAGCCCTACAGACACGGGACCCCATAACATTAGCATGCCTAGTAGCATTAAAGAGTACTTAGAAGTATTCAGAAATAATTATAAAGTCATATCGCTAACGAAACAACCTTACCATTAATTATCTGTAATTACTCTTTAAAAACTGTAATTACTTCTATGGGGTTAAGAAGTGGTTAAATCAAATTCACTAATAATTTCAGCAATGATACTACTAGCCTTATCTAGCATAGCATCACTTATAGCATTAAATCTCATCAGCAGTAATCTAGCCTTAATGAGGAGTATTAGTAAAATGCTTAAGGTAAATGAAGTACCACTAGCAATACTAGTAGATCATAGTATAAACGCTACATGGATCTACAATTATGGAGATAAAGAAATAGTTGTAAAGGACATTAAGCCAGAGACATATAAGCTCATTGAAGTACCATTAATGAAGCCTACGAACATAATTAAACCTAAAACACCCTACATAATCAATACAACCAAGTTTACATTAATAGTTAAAATAGATGGCCTAGGTGTTGTTAAGGTTGAAGATTAAAGCAGTATCATTAGCTCTTAGCACAATAATATTACTATCAATAGCAATACCATTAGCAACACTATGGATAATATTAAATACGGATATGCTAAACACGATGAAGAAAGTACAAACAATATTCATTAAAAACATCGAAAGCATTCTAAACGATGTAAAAATAAATGCTATTCTCCGTGAAGGAAGACTAGAACTAATTATAGGTTCCAGAAGTGCGGTTAAGATTTCAAAGATAATGGTATATAATCTAACCAGCGGTGAAATAAGGGTTATTCAGTTAAATACAACCACGCCATCAAATATAATAAACATAACTTTAGCTAAACAATTCTCAACAGGCAAACTCGATGTAGTAATCATAGATGATACAGGTAGAATATATAGATATGATCCTAGATTCGACCCATTAATAAAAGATAACCCCTATAATAACGATCCGTACCTTGACCCTCAAGACTTCATAGTTAAAAATAACAACTCCTCAGAAACAGCAATATTACCGTTTCTCGTATTCTACGACATTATCGGCTTAAGAGTTTTAGAAGCCAACTACACAATCATCCTAGCTCATCTAAATCAGACAAATATACCAGGAGTAGAGGCATACATTAAGCTATATCATCCTTACGGTAGTAACACAGCTTACTATCAAGCCTACGTTAAAGTCAATGATTCTTATGAGCTAAATACTGGATGGAGATCGGGAACTTCAACTTCAGTGATATACAGTAATGTAAAGGAGCTATTAAACTACGCTAACATTAAGTTAAGCTTAGAGTATTCAATTAGACTAACATTTAGGATAAAAAATAGCAGATTATACAATGTAGCCATATATACTCTAGTAAACGTTAAAGCGGTTAATAATTCAACAAAGAAAGCGCTTATAGCAATACCAGTAGATGTTAAAGCAAGTGGTGAGCTGACCTTCAATACAGGAACCCTACCAGTCAAATGCACCGAACAACAAGACCCCTACCAGAATGCCTATAGGTTAACGCAATTTAAATATGTAATTCTAGAACCAAATAGTACATGTGAACTATTTCATAAAGCCTATTCATCATCATCATACTACACTATTTATGGAGCATTGGACGTAGTAGCTAGATCATATATAAGCGCAGTAACAAATGCGCAGATAGTAATAATATTACTTGAAGAAAGTTAACGAACTTCAACTTAATACCCCCCAAAAGGCGGGGGATCTACCCCCTCTATGAACCAATACTTACTGCCAGACAATTTATATACCACACCATATAGACTTCACCCTTAGAAGGGTGAAGATATGAAAAGAATATTATCATTAGCTCTCTTAATAATAATAGCCTTAGCTATTACACCACCAGCATCATTACTCCTCTTACCAGCAGTAATGATAACATCTGCTCAAGCAGCACAAGATGTAATACCAGTATGGACTGTAATGACTACACCAGGAGGAATACTAGACTTAACAGTAAACGCAACATACTTAAGAACAGTAGAAGGATGGAGAGGAACAACAATAGATGTATACCTATCAGACAATGGTTATGGAGTAATAAACGTTGAAAAAGACATAATGATAGCCGAGAAAGTATACATTGGAGCAGGCGGCTTAATAAACATAACAATAGTACTACCACCAGACATAAAGACTGGATGGTGGTATGTAAAGGTAACAGATATACCAAAAGAATATGCTATGGATGGAATAATATACTGGGACGTAGCAGTATCCATGAACAGAACACTAATAGCATCTCCAGACGTAATGTTCTATTACGATATAGGTCAATATGAAGGCGGAGTAAATAACATGAATTGGCAGAACTACGGTAACTTCACAGCATTATCATATGCAACAGTAGATAACCTACACAGACTAAACACTACAAGCACATTTAAGATAAGAGTCAATGTAACAGACTATAGTGCTGATCTATGGACGGACTTCGGTATTGTTACAGATTTTGAATTCTACTTCCTAGTACCACATGAACTATTTGGAACATTAACTGCCTCTGGATGGGATAATTTAAAAGCAAACGATGAATTCATTGCAGGAGGAAACTACTTATCCGGATTATCTACAACGCATGATGCTTATGTAGTAAACGTTACAGGAAGCCTTGCATCTAATGCACTATTAAATGTAACCAAGTATATAGACTTTCCAGGATTAGGTAAGGTACCAGTTGGAGAATACATACCATTACTTGTAGGATACGAAAGTGTAGGAGGAGCAAACAAAGTAAGGTTTAGCTTCACACCAAAATATAGGACATGGATATTACCATCAACATCAGCTTCCTGGACAGCAAATGTACAAGGAAGAAATGATAGAGTTAATCCAGGAGATAGCGTAACTGTAACAGGTTATAACCTCCCAGGATTCGAATACGATACTGAAGATAAAGCATTCAAGTCCATAGCTACTTCACTTAACTATACTGAAATATGGGTATATGACCCCGATGCAAAGGAACTTGGAGCTAAGGTAACTACTATAAGCTTCACACCAATAAGTATAGACACTGGTAGTAAGACCACGCCATCACTAACCATCCCCGATGCACCTTATGGAGGTAGGCACTTTGTAGTAATGTTAAAGATCTACGTAGACGGTACACTTAAAGGATATACGTTACCTGCTCAAGCTGATGAGAGGCAAATATGGCCATATTTAGAATTATACTTAGCAAATTCAACAGGGTACTTCGTAAAGCCAAGTGAACAGAAACTAGGAAACCCGGAGGGCGCAACGGATGCAGCAAACATTATACCACCATACGGATACATACTTGTTAAAGGTCGTGGATTCCTGCCAGAAACATTATCATTCAAGATATTTAATACTACTGGAGAATATGTAGCCGACCTAGAGTTTGTCACAGGTAAAACAGTACCAGACCCCACTTATGGTAACTTCACGGCAATATTTAGAGTACCAACTAAAGTAAAACCAGAATTCACCGTATTCATTAATGCTACTGGAACAACAGCTACAAACTTTGGTGAGTCATTTGAAGTCGATGATTCTAGGCCAGATTATGAAAGCATAACAGTTAAACAAGGAGTAAGTTATACAATGGTACTCATTAATCCAAAGCCTAACGTCGAAGAATGGAAGATTGAACAAGAGTATGTTACTGAACTATTCCCATACCCTGCTACATGGGAACCCGAAGAAAAAAGACAAATGGTATTTGAATTCTTAGGGTTCCCAGCAGAAAACATTGTTAATGTAACACTACTTGCGGCTGAAACATATGTACTTTATACAGGTACAGTCGATACATATGGTTATCTAAAGACAGGTGCTGTACCAGTACCAGTAATACCATATAGCGACACAGGGTACGGAGTATGGGTTAATGAAACACTATACCATATAACAAATATAATGATTAAGCCAACTGTTGCTGCTAGAATAGGTGCTGGAGAGACCTTTGCTAAGAAATTATATGTGCCTATGACAGCACCAGGAACAGTTACTATTGAGATAAAGGGTTATGGCTGGTATGGTGCTAAGGAGGTAACCGTTAACTGGGATGGATACAGAAATATAACAGTAATTCCAGCTGAGAACGTAACATCTCTAGGTAACTTTACAGTAAAGATTGAAGTTCCAATCGAGGCTGGTACACATACATTAAAGCTAATACAGGTAGGTTCAGTAATAACAGCTGAAATAACCTTAGTAATGTATACACCACCACTAAGAGGCTATATAGTTGAAGTAGAGGTTGGAAGCCTACACTTCCCAGGTGAAGTAGTAACAGCAACCATATTATCAAAGTTCATGGGCGACCTAACAGAACCAGGAAAGACCACATTAAAGGCGTTAGTAATCTACTATGATGGAGAAGGAAATGTTAAGGAGAGCGTAGACTTAACACCATTCATAACTAGCGTTGATACAGCTCTAGGAACAATATGGAAAGTGACATTTACTATACCAGCTGACGTCGCAGGTACAGATGCCGTAATAATAGTTAAAGGAGAATACGAAGTAATAAGCGGACTACCGCCGCTAACAGATGTAAGAGAGAAGGCGTTTACAGTTGCAAGTAAGCTTGAAGGATACCTCAAGGACATTAAAGACATTAAAGAAGCCATTGCAGTAATCGAAACTGATGTAGGAGAGATCAAAGCAGATTTAACCACATTAACACCAATAATTATGGACATATCAGGTAATGTTATGAAGCTAGTAAATAATGTAACAGAAATTTACGCAAAGGTTGAGGACATAGCAAAGCTCTTAAGTGAAGTAGAGCTGGTAGTTAAATCAATTAATGACACATCATTAACATTAGTAGCATATGCTGATAAAATACTTGGCACATCAATTGAGATACACACAACAGTCTATGATGTATGGGAGTTACTAGGATTAGTAGCAGAAAAGACTGATGCAATAGCAGTTAAACTTGGCGATATTTCAGAGCTCATAGTTAAGACTGGTGAAGGAGTTGTTGTAGAAATTAAGGGAACATTAGAGAACATGAGACCACTACTCGAGCAAGCATTTGGAGACCTATCTACAAAAGTAGATGACGTAGCAGACAAACTATCAAAACTAGATGAATTCATTAGAATGATGGATGAAGGGCTAACTGCACACCTAGTAGATATTGAAGACACATTAAAGACAGGATTCGATGAAACTGTAGGTGAAATTAAGAAACTAGATACAACAATGAGCGAATTAATTGCAGGACAAACAGACACAATAATATCAACACTAACTAAAGCGCTCGACACTAAGGCAGCAGAAATACACAGTAAAGTTAAAGCAGATATTATTGAAGCATCATCAGCAATCATGAAAGCTGTATCAGCTGCAACAACACCAATACTTGATAGAATTGATACAACAAGAAAAGACGTACTAGAGGCAATAGCTAAGCTACCAGAAGCAATAGTCAAACCAACAACTGACACATTAAAGGCCTTAGCTACATCATTAGAAGGAGCACTAAAAGGAATAACAGATAACATCAAAACAGTACAAGATACGTTAACTAAGAGCGTAGATACTCTATCATCAACAGTTGTAGAGAGCAAGAATGTAACAGTAGACACAATAACCATGTATAGTGTAGCAATAGCAATATTAGTAATCATAGCAATAGCAGTAATGGCCTATGGAACATTCTTTGCAAGAAGGCCCTAAAATAAGCTAAAGGGCTTATCCTAAACCCAAATATTTTTTATTCAAGTTCCTAAATACCTAAATACCTTCTTACATCCTATTACTTCCAGGGCATATGGTATTGGATATAGTATTTGCTATAAATACATGTAGGTTAATGCTTAAACCATATGGTGTGAAAAGAGGAATTAATATTATTGTAGAGAATATCTCGTCCATCATTGATGAACTAAGTAAGCTTAACTCAAGAGTGGGATTAATAGTATTTAGCAAACAAGCATATCCATTACTAGATTTAACAGATAAAACTAACTTAGTAAAGGAAACGCTTAATAATCTAAACGTTTTCGGACCTTATTCTGATCCAGTAAACGCCATAAAAGAAGCTATTTACATGTTTCTTGAATACTGGGATGAATATTCAACTAAATATATAATAATAGTTCCTGAAGTAGAGGTTCATAGAATTAGAGAACTAGAATACATAATTAATGTTGCTAAATTATTTAACATTAAGGTAGTGAATGTAATCCTACTAACTACTAGCTCAAGAGCTTTAAGTAGAATCATGTCTCTTCAGACTAAAGGAGTAATTATTGTTAAGGGTTTTAAGGAACTATTAGAGGTATTGAAGAAAACTTAAGCCTAAATTCCTCAAATTCATCGACATCGATAACTTTATTGTCATATATAAAGTATAAGAGGCTTACCGAACTACACGAATCTATATTAATCGACTTACATAATCTTCTAACCCTAATATCATCAGAGACTAGGATAAGCTTATTTTCAAAAGCACATGATATAGATTCAATATCTGATTGAGTTAATAATAGTTCGCCTCTCCTCTTAGATGTTAGATATGTCCTTCCAGATATGGATATGAAGGACTTAAATGGCCTTGAACCATAAATTAATCTCTTTAATTCAAAACGTCTTAAATCATATATTAAACTACTAGGTATGTGTACTTTTAGGACATTTGAAAGCTTATCTACAAGCCCAGTAGTATATACTGTATATAAGCTAGATACGTCCAATATTATTCTATTATTATTCTTTAATAGGTTAGCTCCTTGGATAACTTCATCTTTGTTTTCAGCACCTAGTTCCGGAAAGTAACCTTTTTCTAGTATATATGTTATCATGTTTTCAAAGCTTTCACGAGCTATATATGCCGCGTAATTAAGGCTTGACTTTCCATTTAGGTACACCTTCAATGCTAGATCCCTAAGATCAAGCCTCTCAATAAATCTACGAACAGCATCACGTACAGCTTCAGCAATACTTGGATAAATACCTGCTTCAACTAAATGCCTTAATACTTCCTCAAGCCATCCCGATATATCAACACTTACTGGCAAGAGAAGTTTACCTCCTATGTTCAAAACCTTATAAATAACTACCCCTACTTAAAGCTTAAACAGAAAACTTACATTAACATGTAGGTGATTCAATGATTACTGACTTGGTAATGGTTATCGATACTTCGTATAGCACAGGTGAAAGTATATCAGGGTTTGGTAAAAAGATAGATGCTATTAGAGATGCAATACTCGTAGCTGCTAGAAGATTTCTAGAACAAAGAGGTAATAGGTTAGGAGTAATAGTATTCTATGGAAGGGCATACCCCATACTACCTCTGTCAAACGATATAGATATAGCATTAAGGGTGATACGTAGTATAAGGGTCCTAGGTGAAGCATCAGCGCCAGGTGATGGATTAATAGAAGCAGTTAAATTACTTAGAAGGGCTAGATTAATTGCTGAAAAGAAGGTTGTTATAGTAACTGATGGTGGATTTAATGAAGGCATCCCCCTTGATCTTGCAGCAATATATGCAAAGAACATGAATACAAAAGTTAATGTAGTTACCCTGGGAACGTTGACTAATGATGATGAAAGAATGATCAAGAGAACTATAGAGTTAACTAATGGTGTATGGCTTCATGCAGATACGAAACAAAAACTTATATCATATGTAACTAAAGCATCTCTGGAGTAGAGATTTACTCAGGTATAATTAACGTCCCTATCTCCTTTCCTTCTAAGACTCTTAACACATTAAGTGGATCTCCACCATAGACTATTCTCATTCTTATCTTAGCTCTCTTCAAAATATTTATTGTTAAGGGATCTATAACCTCGTAGCCTCCTGCTTTAAAACTACTAGAAGTACTTAGAATTTTTTCTAATTTACTTAAAGTTATTTTATTAAACTTCTTTGCATCACTATATTTTGTTGGGTCTTTATCGTATACTCCATCTACTCTAGCAGCATTAATTATTAACTTACTTCCAATAGCTTCAGCAATAAGAGCTGCTACACTCGTAGTTGATTGACCGGGTTGAAAGCCTCCACATATAACTATTAAATCCGTGGTATACCATATATCGATGAACTCTTTAATGTTTTGAGGTATTTTAGGATGTACGTATCCTTGAAGTAATGATACTAATAGCAGTGCATTTAATCTTGAAGATTCGATACCCAATAAGTCGAGCCATGATTCAGATACATTAAATGCTCGTGCAACATCAATGTAGTTTCTTGCTGTACTACCACCACCAACAATTACAGCTAGTCTTACTCCCTTATCTTTGATCTTTTTTAGTATTTCTACATAACCTGTTACTACCTTAGAATTTTCAGGCGATAACCATTTACCTGAAATTTTTAACACTACGTTGTTCTTCAATTAATACCCTCATATATTAAGCCATAAGCTAATTTAAATCTTTCATCAACTATAGATTACTTGTACCAAGTAAATGGATAGATTTATAGGTTAGATACATATTAAACCAGTTTGGTGTCTATTTGAGGAGGACATCGAGGCGAATAAGCTCAATACCGCCATCATCACATAGAATACTAGTATCAATAGCGGAAAAACTGCACAGAGAAGGAAAAACAATATACAATTTCTCTGCAGGCCAACCTGGTCTTCCTCCAGCTAAGGAAGTTCTAGAAAGGTTAGCTGAGGAACTACTAAATAATTCATTTCATTATTCAAGATATATTGAAACAAAAGGAATATATGAATTAAGAGAAGCAATATCTCATGATCTAAGAGAAAAAGAGGGAATAGACGCTAAACCCGATGATATACTTATAACGACTGGTGCATCTGAAGCTCTACATCTAATACTTTCAGTTATAACGGAACCAGGAGATGAAATACTACTTCTTGATCCATGCTATAGCATATATTGGAATTTAGTTGAATACTTAGGATTAAAAATAAAGACTTGTCCACAAACAATAGAGAATGAATTCCAGCCAGAAGAAGAATGTATTAAGAACGCTATAACTAAAAGGACATCCGTGATACTATTTGCAAGCCCGGATAATCCAACTAGTAGAATTATCAGAGAGGATATAGCTAAGCTAATAATGGATGAAGCATATTCTAAAAATGTATGGGTTATTTACGATGAAGCATACAAGAACATAATATATGAAGGAAAACATGTGAAATTAAATAATCATCCAGCAGCCCAAGAAATTCTAATAAACATCAACTCCTTTTCAAAGGACTTAGCACTACCCGGGTTTAGAATAGGTTATGTTTATGGACCTAAGGAAGTAATAGATCAAGCTACAAAATTAAAAGGATTTACTTCTATATGTACACCCAACATAGCCCAAAGACTAGCACTACTATACTTTAAACTAAATATAAAAGATAAGTTCATAAAGTATGCGTTAGACGTCTACAGAAAACGTAGAGATATTATGTACAATGCATTAACTAAGTACCTTCCTGAAGCCAGAATAATAAAGCCAAGAGCGGGTATGTACTTCTTCCCGGATATGTCAAGCTATTTAAAGGAAGTAAAATTAAATGATCTACAATTCGCATTTAAGTTAGCTGAGTTAAAGAACGTAATAGTGCTACCAGGTTCTATATTTGGTAAGATGGGAAGATATCATTTAAGGATAACCTTTGTTACTGAACCTGAAGATAAGATAGTAGAAGGTATTAAGAAAATTTCTGAATTATTACAAGAACTTCTCTAAGTTCATTAATTATGATCAGCTATTTTTAATTTCTCTCCCTGGCTACTCCTAGTATTAGGGTGCAGGTATGGTTAAGTATAGAGTAATAATAGATAGAGACGCCTGTATTGCATGCGGAGTATGTGCCTCATTATGTCCTGATGCCTTTGAATTAAGCTCTGAAGACGGTAAATCACAGATAGTTGAACCTTTACGTGAGTCAGGGAATATAGCTATAGGAGTTATAGAGGAGCATTTAAAAGAAAGTGTAGAAAATGCCGCTAATTCCTGCCCTGTCGGAGCTATAAGAATTGAAGAATTAAAGTAAATTCATCTTTTTATTCTACTACTTCTCTAAGATAGCGTGATCTATCATAAAGGGTTTTTACTACATAGGCAGCACCCCTATGCGTGGTAACTACTGGGGCTTTAACCGATCTTAGATATTTCATTGAATCCTCTATTCCAAAACCAGCAAGAAAGAATACCAAGGGTTTAGATCTTCCAGATTGATCCCATACATCAATAATAGCCTTACAAACATCAATAGCCTTAACTAGCGGAGGAGGGTTTATTACTATAACTATTACTCCAACCTTCTCATTAGCTAATAATACCTCAACTGATTTAGCATAGATTTCAGCTGATGCTTCAGCTAATAAGTCTATAGGATTATTTAAAGCTGCGTGTGGTGGTAGTAACTTCTTTAGAATCTCCCTAACGCTTTCTGGGGTTTCAGGTACTTTAACTCCCAATAATTCTAGATGATCAGCTATAGTTACTCCATGTCCACCACTATTAGTTAATACTATTGGAATAGAATTAGGATGAGGTAGTGGAAGTATTGATAATGCTTCAGATACGTCAAGTATTAAGTCGATGTCGTTTACAATTATTGCACCTGATTGCCTAAATGCTGCTTCATAGATTTTGTATTCTCCTGCAAGACTGCCTGTATGTGATATTACGGCCCTAGCGCCTGCACTTGTAATACCAGCCTTATGTATAACTAGGGGTTTTTCCTTAGTAACTTCTCTAATTGTTTTCAATAGCTTACTACCTATACCTTTCCTCAAGCCCTCTACATAAAATGCTATTGCCTTTGTTTCTTCATGCATTAATAGAAGTCTTAGTAAAATCTCTTCATCCAGGTCAACTCTATTACCATAGCTGATAAATGCGCTAATGCCTAGTCCTCTTCTCTCAAGTTCGGCTGCCATAGCGGTAAGGTATGCACCACTTTGACCTATAACAGCAATTCTTCCAGCACTCATTAATGATTCAAAGCTACCATGAAATCCTATACTGGGAATTATTACTCCAGCACAATTAGGCCCGATAATCCTTATACCATACTTTCTAGCGTTTCTTAGTAATTCTAGTTCTAGATCCTTTCTCCCAGCTTCCGAGAAGCCAGCAGAAAGGACTATGGCAACTCGAATACCGCGTTTCCCGCAATCTTCAATAACTTTTGGGACACTAATTGCAGGGATAATGATTATAGCCGTATCAACGGGATCAGGTACTTCAACTACGTTTTTATATGTTTTTAATCCAAGTATTTTCTCATACTTTGGGTTAACTGGGTATATCTTACCTTTAAACTCTGCTCTTACCATGTTTTCAATTACTACCCTACCCATCTTCCCTTCCTTAGGACTTGCACCAATAACGGCAACCCCTTCTGGGTTAAATAAACAATTGTAAAGTTCAACTACATCCATTTCTTTACTCAATCTGTTAACCCTCTAGCCGTCTAATAAGAGGCATAGGATTATAAGTGTAATAAAAGCTAGCTACTTAATTTATTGGTTTCTACAATTCTTTTGAGTCTGATTCCCTTAGTAAGCTATATTAATGACATCAGACTTATAATGACATTACTTATACACATGGCTATTCGTATACCTAAAGATCCTAAACCAATAATAATTGCTAAAGCTACATAATCAATACTTTTCTAAGAAACCATAATCTCATAATTGATATTTGGGTAAAGACCTTTTATAGCTAGATCCATTAGCTATTGCGCTGGCTATGAAGAATATACCGATAGAATGGTGCGGGGGGGTAATGAATACCTCTATTAATATTGACCCTTCACTGATAACATATACATTATTAGTAAATATTGATATAATTGAATTTCTGAGCACATAGATTATTATTGCACCTATAGTTAATATGCTTACAGCTAATATACAAGAACTCTTTACAATATCCTTAGCCCTGCTATATCATTAAGCTCCAATTGATCAATCATTACTACGGTAGACCTACTTAGCCTATATGTGAATGTCTAAATAATATCTGTGACCCTTATAACTATACCATACGCCATAACGGCTATTGAACTAAATCTAAATACTATTGACATTATACTTGTAAATCCTAGCGCTTTAAATGGTCTTTGCATAGCCATAGATGCCTATAGGGGCTATCTTCCTAACCTGCCATCTACTAATTCTAAGATTACCTAGACGTATCCTAATTCCTCTAAACCCCGTAAATAACTAAAGGTAAATGGAAACCCTCACTTGGAGCAAATTATAGAGTACTCAACGAGCTTTTCAAATAAGGATATTAACATAGAATTAAAGAAGCTAAAGACAAAAGAACCATCGTATACTATAAAAATTACCAATAATGGCATTCAAGAATTCTTAAACCCAGTAAAATCATGTATCAAAAGAATTTCACTAAAACTAACAATAGTAATTAAGCCTAAAAAGATCCAACCATAAAAACAAACTAAGACCCAAATAAACCAAACAATAAATAGACAAAATCACAGAACACTAAAAGAAAATGGAGCCGCCGCCGGGATTCGAACCCGGGACCTCCGCCTCTCCAGCACAACAGCTACCAGGGCGGCGCCAAGGGCCCCCTCATGAGATAGGGGGTTCCACCCGCTGAGCTACGGCGGCTCCTCAGACTTCTAAATATAACGGTTAAAATATATGTTTTATTCTAATTGTTCAAGAGATATGCATGGTACTCCCTATAGGTTGCGTGTTTCCTAAACCTTCTTACATAGATTTGTGAAACTCTTGATGTTCCACATTTTAAGCCTAGAAATATAATATGGTTGAGCGGGATGAATATACATGCTTGGCTTGCAGGCTTATGGGATGGTGACGGAACTCGCTACATTACTAAAAGGAAGCATCGTAATCAAGTAGATTATTTTATTGAAATTTCAAGTACCAGTTTTTTAGAAATAAGGAAAATAATAGAGGTTCTCCAAGAAGTCTTTGGCTCCTTACCTCATAATGTTAAGGCCTATCTTAGAAAGGGGCGTAAACATTATACATTTGAAGCTAGAATGGATAGTAAAAGTGTATTTAAATGGTTTGATGATGAGAATTTAAATAACCTCGCCATGAGGTATCCATTAGAATACCTCTCAGGATTATTTTGGGCTGAAGGAAGTTTAGTATTTGGAATAAAGCGGCGTAATAAAAGGATCACACCAGCTATATTGATCAGCGTAAAGCCTGATAGCTATAAGAAAAGCATAGCTTTATTTCACAAAAATACTTACGATAGATTAGCTCAGGCACTCATTGCCCTCAAAAATAAACATCCTAGATTAAGGTACACTGTTTCAGTGGATAGGAAAGGACGTGATAAGGGGAAGAGAACATATTTAATTAGGTGCAATTCCATAACTGAACCCATAATAACTATGAATCCCTCCAACTGGAAGATATTTAGATGGCTATACATAAAAGGTAAAATAAGCCTACTAGATTACATAATTGCCTATTCCCTAGACTATTCTACCTTTAATAAATTATTAGGACGTATTCTCTTGCGAAGAGTATGTCCCTACTCGTACTTTGATACGTGGTTTTATAAAAACGTACTAAGAATAACTGACTTCAGCTACCTTAAGTTCTTAGCTAATACTAGTGCTAGAAGGACACTTATGCTCTTTAATGAAATAGGTGTTAGAGATTATATTGATGTACTTAAGTACGCCCAAGAGGCAGTGGTGCAATTAGAGAAAACCCCGAAGGAAATGTTCAAGAAGCTTATCTTAGATGCTCTACATAATGTTTACGGAGGTACTGCTAAATTATTACTGAAACTCCTTAAAGTAGAATATAGAACATATTTCCATGATACATAGTTGTTAGACGTTAAGTAAGCGAGTGGCGGTGGTGCACGGACCCTGCTACCTAAGCTTACGGATAGTACCGGTACCCCCTACGCCCTACCTCAGCTCCGTTGACCCGTGAACGCCCTACGTCCGGGGTTAGG